>ENA-ORTM01002554-ORTM01002554.1-human-gut-metagenome-genome-assembly--contig:-NODE-2554-length-14630-cov-10.114511_pt1 | contig 14630 bp, 5 predicted proteins | sample MGYA00241909_ERZ509182 | MGnify/ENA primary metagenome ERZ509182 (study PRJEB26280, sample SAMEA2338855) | human gut metagenome | biome: human gut; feature: human-associated habitat; material: faeces...
CCCTGTTCTGGGCGGGGGCGGGCTGCGCGGCCCTGCTTCTTCTGGGCGTGCTGCTGTTGCCTGTGCACGGGGCCCTTGTGGCCCTTCATGAGTCCGCCATCCCTTATCTGCTCTGCGGGGGTCTGATCTTCTGCGGCTGGGGGCGAAAAGCGGGTTGATTTCCCGGGGGTTTTCCGGTAAAATGAAAGGCGCGGGGCATGGCTCCGCGCTTACTCTTTGGATAAAGGGGGTATTCTTCATGCTGAAGGTACTCTATCTGCTGAATTTTGCAGGCAAGGCGGGCACCGAGCGGTACGTGGAGACCCTGGTGAAGTATCTCGCCGCCGATGGGCTGGTACAGCCCTTCTTTGCCTACAACGAGGGCGGGCTGCTGGTGGAGCGGCTGGAGGCCATGGGCGTGCCCTGCCGCCGGGTGGAGATGCGCCGCCGCTTCGACAAAAAGGCCGCCCGTGAACTGGCGAAGCTCTGCGCCGAGTGGGACATCGACCTGGTTCACTGCCACTATCTGCGGGAGCACTACACCGCCCTGCTGGCCAAGAAGTACAATAAAAAAATCCGCGTGGTCTATACCAACCATTTTGTCCTGGCCAACGACTTCGTGACCCGCTTCTCCAACCGCATCATGGACCGGCGGCAGGATCAGATGATCGCCGTGTGCAACAAGGGGAAGGAGCAGCTCGTCGCCAACGGCTGGAGCGCCGACCGCATCCAGGTCATCTTCAACGCCGTGGATCTGGACGCCTGGGCGGGAGACCGCAGCCAGTCCACCCTCCGCGCCGAGCTGGGGCTGGACGACAGCCGCTTCGTTATGCTGTGCGCCTCCCGGTTTGCCGGGGACAAGGGGCACAAGTACCTCATCGACTCGGTCAAGCGGCTGACCGAGCTGTGCGCCGTGCCCTTCACCCTGGTGCTGGCCGGGGACGGCCCCCTGCTGGAGCCTACAAAAGCCCAGGTACAGGAGCTGGGGCTGGAGGACTGCGTGAAGTTCATCGGCTTCCGCAAGGACATCAAGAACCTATATAAGGGTTCGGATCTGTACGTCAACTCCTCCCAGCACGAGGCCCTGTCCTTCCTCATCATCGAGGCCATGGCCGCCGGGCTGCCTGTCATCGCCACCGACATGGGGGGCAACTCCGACATCGTCAACGACGAGGCAGGGTGCGGCATGCTGGTGGAGTACGACAACCCCGACTCCATGGCCGTGGCCATGAAATGCTTCCTGGAGGATCCGGCTTTCGCAGCCCGGTGCCGGGAGAACGCGCGCAGGACCATCGAGGACAAGTTTGAAATCCACAAAATGGCCAGGGCCACTTACGGCGTGTATGAAAAAGCCCTCCACGATTGATTGCTAGGAGTATTATTTTTTATGTCTATTACTGAAAACAGCCTCTTTGTCCGCTTTTTCCTGTCCCTGTGGCTGTGCTTGAAGAACGCGGCCGCCAACAGTGCCCTGGGGCGGGTCTGCGACCGGCTGGAGGGATGGTTTCTCCGGCAGGCGGAGAACAGCGCCATCTGTACCTTCGTCTGGCGGGAGGGCCGCATCCCCAGGGCGTGGCCCCACAGCATCGCTTGCCGCCTGTTTACCGCCATCATCAACATCCCCTGCGCTCTTTTCAAGGCCGTCTACCGGGCGGGAAAACGGGTGTGGGACGCCAGTCTGTTCTGCCGCCTGATAGGGGCGCTGGGCGGGGCCTCCTTCCTCTTCCTGGGACTGTTCATGATGGTCATGCTCATGACTCCCCATGCTATGTGGAACAACGTCTACGGCCTGATGGGTGCGGTAGCCCTCACCGGGCTTTTTGTGGTGGGCAGTGCCTCGCGCCCCAAACACCGGCTGGAGCTGGACACCCTGGGGCCCTATATGACGCTCTATATGGCCTTTATCTGTATCGCCCTGGCGGGCTCCCTGTCCACCCGCCTCTCCCTGCGCTTCTTCGCCTTCCACCTGACCGGCTTTTTGCTGGTGCTGCTGGTGGTCAGCATGGTGCGCAAGTATGAGCAGCTCCAGCTCATGGTGGCCCTGGCGGTGCTGGGCCTCTCGGTGGCCGCCCTCTACGGCTGCTATCAGAGCTATATCGGCGTGGATATCGTGGCTTCCCAGCAGGATATGAACCTCAATCAGGGCATGCCGGGCCGGGTCTACTCCTTCTTTGACAACCCCAACAACTTTGCCGAGCAGTTGGCCATGCTCCTGCCCCTGAACCTGGCGCTCTTCCTCAATTCCCACTGGCGGGGGAAGCTCCTTTCCCTGCTCTCCCTGGGGGTGGGGCTGGTGGCCATCGGGGCAACCTACGGCCGTGCCAGTTGGATCGGCCTGGCCGGGGCAGTGCTGGTCTTCCTGGCCCTGCTGAACTGGCGCTGGGTGCCGGTCTTCCTGCTGGTGGGTCTGGCCGCCATCCCCTTCCTGCCCGAGACCATCTACAACCGCATCCTCACCATCTTCAACGCCGGAGAGGATAGTTCGGTTCAGTACCGTTTCGGTATCTATGAGACTACCAGGAACCTGATGGAGGACTACTGGGCGAGGGGCGTTGGCCTGGGCACCGATGTAATGAAGAAGGTCTTCCAGACCTATCCCACCAACTTCGACGGCTCCTATCCGGTTCATACCCACAACAATTATCTCCAGATGTGGGGAGAGACGGGTATACTCGGTCTGCTGGCCTACCTGTCTCTGCTGCTCTACCAACTGAAGTCGGGTGTGAAAGGCTTCTGTGCCGCCCTGGACCCCCGGGTGAAGCGGATGATGGCCGCCGCCATTGGCGCCTTCTGCGGTATACTGGTCATTGGCGTGGCGGAGTACACCTGGTATTACCCCCGCAATATGTTTACCTACTGGTTCCTGTTCGGTGTCATCGGCGCCTGTATCAAGCTGGTGCGTATGGAGCAGGATAAGCAGGCGGCGTAAGAGGAAAATGTCTACCAAATGTCTACCAAAAAGAGCCCGGAACCGTTGTGGTTCCGGGCTCTTTTTGCGCTTGGCATGCCCGGCGTGTCTACCAGATGTCTACCAACGCCACTTTTTGCCGCTCTTTTGTGCCATTTGGAACTGCATGTGGGGGGAATCCCTCCTTTTTCATGGCTTGCAAGGGGCGTCATACGCCCCTCTGGCTCAAAATTCAGAAGGAGGAAATCCAAATGAGAAACCTCAAGCGGACTCTCAGCCTGGTAATGGCCATGGCCCTGATTGTGGGCATGATGGTCGTCTCCGCCAGCGCTGTGAGCAGTGATTTCAACGACTCTGCTGAAATCACCAACACTGAGGCGGTTGATGTGATGACCGCCATCGGTGTGTTCGAGGGCACCGACAAGGGCGCCTTCAACCCCACCGGCATCCTGACCCGTGAGCAGGCCGCCAAGATCGTGGCTGTCATGCTGTTGGGCGAGGAGGACGCCAATAAGCTGAGCACCAACTCCACCACCTTCAAGGACGTGGCGGCCAACCGCTGGTCTGCGGGCTACATCGGCTACTGCGTACAGCAGGGCATCCTGGCAGGGACCGGCAACGGCAACTTCGACCCCGAGGGCGAGCTGACCGGCCTGGCCTTTGCGAAGATGATGCTGGTGGCCCTGGGCTATGACGCGAAGGTTGCCAACTATGTGGGCAACGACTGGGCCATCAACGTGGCCGCCGACGCGGTGAACGCGGGCATCGCCCCCAAGGGCATCGTGCTGGCCGACGCCATGACCCGTGAGCAGGCCGCCCAGATGGCGTTCCAGACCCTGACCGCCGACACTGTGTACTACACCAACAAGGGCACCACTGTCATCGGCTCCGACGGCATGCAGGTTATCGTGGGTGCTTCCGCCCCTGTGAAGGTCGCCAACAGCACGACCGATGATTACCGCACCGTGAAGGGCGACAAGGACGAGGTGCAGCAGTTCTGCGAGAAGTACTTCTCTGACCTGACCCTGAACAGCAATAACCACGACGATTTCGGCCGTCCCTCCGACCAGTGGAAGAACGGCACCAAGGAGATCGGCACCTATGCTTCCACCGCCAATGCCTCTTACTCCGAGAAGGTCAGCTCCAAGACCCTGTACTCCGACCTGGGCCTGGATAAGACCACTACTGTGGATGTGACCGAGGACGGCAAGGCCAATGGCACCTTCACCATCGAAAAGGGCAACAGCGACGACGAGCTCGGCGGCAACGGCGTTCTGGTCGAGGCTTTTGTGGACAACGACGACAACGTGACCCTGGTGGTCATCAACACCTACGTGGGCGAGATCTCCAAGGTTACCGCCGCGAAGGACGGCGATGACCGCTATGTCACCGTGGACGGCAAGAAGTTTGAGACTGAGTCCTTCGAGAAGGACGACGTGGTTCTCTACACCATGGCTGATGGTGAGATCCAGACCATGACCCTGGCCGAGGTGGTTGAGGGCGTCGAGGTCACCAAGACCACCGGCGATTCCAGCTTCGTGGCTGACGGCGAGACCTACAAGTACAGCGCGAAGATGTCCAATAAGGGTGATGTCAAGGTCGACAGCGTGCTGGACCTGTACCTGGATTCCTATGGCTATGTCATTAAGGTCGACGTATCCAAGGCCTCCAGCGACTACGCCTACGTCGTGAACACCGGTGCCGATGAGGGCCGCTATGACGACGAGAGCTCCTACTATGCCAAGCTTCTGCTGGCCGACGGCACCGTGGTCGAGGCCGAGGTCGATGAGGACTGCCTGAAAGGCGACGACTTTGATGCTAAGAAGAAAGAACTGGATAAACTGCCGGGCTACATCGTAGAGTACAGCAAGAACTCCAAGGACATCTACACCATCAAGACCGCCAGCACTTCCGGTCTGGCCGATAACAAGAAGGTCGAGATCAACAAGGGCGAGTCTGCCATGACTCTGGACACTGAGACTGTCTACGCCAACAGCAAGACCGTCTTCCTGGTGCAGACCGGCACCGGCAGCAAGGCCACCTATAAGTCCTACACCGGCTATGCCAATGTTCCCGACCTGAAGAACAACAGCGGCAACTTTGTGTACTACTGCAAGAGCGGTAGCACTGTGGCTACCATGGTCTTCATCTCCGATGTGTCCGCCAGCTCTGACGACATCGTGTATGTCCTCAGCTCCAAGGAGGGCACCAAGGTGAAGGACAGCGACAACACCTACTACGAGTACAAGGCTGTTGTCAACGGTGAGATCACCACTGTCAAGATGGATGAGGAGCTGAAGGACAGCTATCCCAGCGGCAATGTCCTGAAGACCGATATTCTGCTGAACGTTATCGCCTATGCGGATGCTGAGAACGAGATTCTGGACGCCTCCGCCTGTGAGGAGTACAGCAAGGTCACTACCGATGATACCTATCAGCTTCCCGGCGTGGAGGTCAAGGCTGAGGCCGAGGATGGTATCATCGACCTGGGCGGCAAGAGCTACGCTGTTTCCGACGATGTCGAGGTCTATGCCGTCACCAAGGGCAAGAAGATCGAGACTGGCTCTCTGAGTGATGTGGAGAAGGGCATGACGGTTACCGCCATCGTGAAGAACGGCGAGATCGTCACCATCTTCTACGGTTCCACCACCTCCTCCGGCAACGACAAGGCTGAGATCGCCGGCGACGTGACCACCGAAAACATTGCCTCCAAGAACGAGCTGCTTTTCCTGGACAACGGCGCCTATGTTCTGGAGTCCACTCCCAACGACATTGCCAGTGATGTTCACGGCGAGGCCAACGAGAATATGTACTTTGTGTTCCGCACCAAGACTGCGAACGACAAAGTTATCCTGACCATTAAGGGTTCCAAGGGCACCGTTTACACTGAGACGGTTAATGATATCGGCTCGGTCGGCCCCCACTACTTCTATGTTCAGGTAATTGGCGAAAAGCCCCTGATCAATGCTGGTGATGGTTCCATGAAGACTGAGCCCCTGACCTCCGGTAAGTACACCTGGTCTATCAAGAGCGCCGGGGATGGTACTCTTGTGGAGGGTACCTTCACTATCCGCTGAGTTCTGATCACCAAACCCCAAGAAAGCAAGGAGGCCCCGGATATTTCCCGGGGCCTCCTTGCTTTCTTGATAAAGCGCCGCGTAATAATAGGTGGTTCCAGCCTCATTGAGCTGCTGGTAGTCGTGATTGTAAAGTCCTCCCCCCAGCTTCCAGCTCAGGCCGTCTTGCGTCCACTCCACCTCAAGCAGCTCTCCATCGCTGGTGCTGAAATTAACCGCCTGCGTGTTCCCCCTCAGAAAGACAGCGTGGCATGAACCGCAGCTTACCCAAAGCGCCTTGGCTGGAATCCCCAGTGTAAGTGCGGTAGGCTCGGACGGGCCGCAAGTTCCCGTACCCACGTAAGAGCCGAACAGCAGGCTGCAATCTCCCCGTCCAGCGAGGCCCGCGTCAATTTTCTGAAAATCCTCGTTGAAGTCTCTCCGTAAAAAGCTGTCCTCCGGTTCCCACTGGTGCAGGTGATAGTGCGCTGTATAGTTTGCCATCTATATTACCCCCTCCGCAGGCAAGGCCATCCCCGCGTCCGGTAGACAGCCGGACGCGGGGTTCCTTTCCCGCAGGGGACGCGTTTTCCAGTACAGCAAAGGCGCTGCCCGGCCCCCCTGCGGGAGGAATGAAAATGGCAGCTTATACGGAACACTATCACCTGCACCAGTGGGAGCCGGAGGACAATTTCCTGCGCACGGATTTCAACGAGGATTTCCGTGTGCTGGATAAAGCACTGGCCTTAAAGCCTGAGATTCTAAGTGGAAGCTATACAGGGGATGACGCCCGAAGCCGGGATATTTCGCTGGGGGTATCGCCCCGGGCAGTCTTTGTGGTAAGGCAGGACGGCGCAATGCAGTCCGACATGTATACCTATGGCGGCCTGGCGCTGCAAGGAGCGCCGGTCACCATGCGGGACGGAAACCTGGTGGAGATCACCAGCAGCGGAATACGGGTGGCCCGCGGCGACCTGATAGAGGGCAGATTCTACGCGGACGCAAACCGATCCGGAATGAGCTACTACTATATAGCCTTCCACTAACAAAAAGAGCCGCCCCCAATCGGGGGCGGCTCTCTTCGTAATAAGCCGATTGCAGTTAGATTACCACTTCACGGTGAGGGTATACACATCGTTAGTAGTAGAGCTCCAATCGCCGTCCTTGTCAATGGTGATAACCTTCTGGCCAGACTGGCTCATATCGATAGCCAGATAAATGTCGCTACGATTGGTCAGCTTGGGGGTAGAGGGCTCGGAACCGTCAAACTTAATCTTAGAGGTGCCGTCAGTCACCGCATCCGCAGGAACGGTAATCTGAACGATAACCTTGCCCTTAACCTGATCGCCGGAGTACAGAGCGCTACCGGAGCCGACATTGCCGGTCACGTCGCCGAGAACCACACCGCCGGACACGGAAACAGTTTCGCTGGTCTTGGTGGACTCAAGCTGAGTGCTGACCTTGCTGGTGTCGCTGATATTGCCAGTCACATTCAGGGTGCCGTTGCCAACGACAGCAGCATTTGCGGTCAGATCACCCTTGACGTTCAGGGTGGCACCAGCGGGGATCTCCAGCTTGCTGGAAATAGTAGCATTACCCTCAAAGGTCACATCCGTGTACTGCTTTAGAGCAGTACCGAGATTGCTCTCGTCGGTAACAGTAGTTACGCTGTCAACCGCGGGGATGTTGCCGTAGGTGTCAACCACCAGCAGCTTCACCTCGTCGCCGGCGCCCATCACATAGTAGGCGTTGGCCTGGTAAACACCGGACTTATCAGTCTCGATGGCGATGGTGGGCACTGCGCCCTCAACGCCGGCCTTGTCATCGCTGTTGATGCCGATGATAACGGTATCTTTGGTGATCTCAGCGTTGACATTGCTGCCCTTGTCGCTCAGAGAAGCGTCGGTGAAGCGGATATCGCCGTTCTTCTCGTTGTAGGCAATGATGGCGGTACGCAGCAGGTTGTCGACCTCGGTGACAGTGTAGCTGCCGTCCTTGTTCTCCTCGTAGGTGAAGATGTCGCCCTTGGACAGGGAAACCTTCTCGTCGGTCATGATGTCCTTGTGCTCGGTGGCGCCATCCCAGAAGGTGAAGGAAGACACGGTCTCGCCGTCCTTGTTCTTGGTGGTGGACACGGCGCTGGTCACATAGCCGTAGTTGCTGGTGATGGAGTTAACCTTCGCGTTCAGCTCTACGTAAGCCAGGACAATGCTGTTGTAACCGGTGGAGTTGTCCTTGTTAGCGTAAGCAGTGATATCCTTGTTCACCACAGAGGCAGTGCTGTACTTGGCAAAGTCGGAACCAGCCATAGTAGAGAACTTGACCGCGCTATCCTTCACAAAGATCACGGCGTCGTCCGCGATTCTCTCGCCGTTAATCTTGCCCTTGCCAGAGTCGTTGACATACTTGCCAGTCACAATCTTGTCGAAGCCAGCCTTGTCGGCGCTGTCGGTCACGGCCTCGGTCAGGACGTACTCGCCCTTCTTGACCTCGTAGGTCACCAGGCCCATAGTATCGGTGTACTTCTTGTCGGTGGTAACCACCTTGGTGGTGCCGTCGGCGAAGAGCAGCTTGGCCTGGGGGCCGTTGATATCGGTGTCAGTCTTCACGACCACGGCGTAATCCTGCAGCTCGTGGCTGGAGGTGACAACCTCGGACTTCACGATGTAGCCGTTGAGCACAGCGGCCTTCACGGTGCTGTCCAGAGCCAGATCCTTGTCGGGAGTGGTGGTAACATAGTTGTACCAGGTACCGTCAATGCGGACGGAGTCGCTCTTGGTGGCCTCGATCTTGCCCTCGACCGTCTCAGCCAGGACATAAGTATCGGTGTCATCCACGGTGTTGGCGGCGTCGCTCTTGATGACATAGTCGTTCTTGGCCATATCGTCGTAAGCGTTCACGTCCTCAAACTTGATGTTGGTTCCAGCCACGTCGGTGTTGAAGGACTTCTCGCCCACGTAGGTCACCTTGGCGGCGGTGAAGGGGACGTAAACGACGGTGTCGATCTTGCCGTTGTCGTCATTGTCGTAAGCCTTCACAGCGGCGGCCTTGTTGCCGCCCACATTCAGGCCGTCAATCAGCTTACCGGTGTAGAGAGCGGTGGTGGTCACATTGCTGTCCACCTTGTAGGTGGTGCCGTCAATCTTGACCTCATTATTGCTGAGAGTACCAACCTTACCAGCAGTGCTCTCCACGATCAGGGAGCTGTCGGTGGAGGCATAGACGCCGTACACATTCTCGCTGTCCTTATACAGAACCTCGACCTTCTGGCCGATCAGGTTGCTGTAGTCACCCTCGACCTTGGTGTACTGGCCCTTGGTGGTGATGCCATTCATGTACAGGGTGTAAGTGCCCTTGCTGTCCTTCTCCACGTCGGTCAGCACAGCGTCGCCGTCGGTGATCAGGGACAGGTACTTGTGGCCCATGGTCTCGTCGGCGTACTTGGTCACGGTGTTCTCGCCGTAAACATTCTGGGTCTTCTGCTCCAGAGCGTACTTGACTTTGCTGAGCTCAGCGCCAGCGACCTCTTTCACGGTCTCGTCAGCGTCGCTGCGGCTGTTGTACACGGAGCCGCTCAGGGCATCAACAGCAGCCTTGATCCCAGAATCAGTGCAGTTGTTCTCCTTGATCGTGAGCACCCACACGCGCTCGGTGCCGGTCACGACGGACTCGGTGCCGGTGTAGCTGTACTGGCTGGTGGTGTAGTTGCCAGCGGCGTTCAGCTCAACCATGTTGGCGTCCAGAGCATTGTAGATCATCTGGGCGGCATTGTCACGGGTCAGCAGGGTGTTGGCGTTCAGATTGGACAGGTTCTTGTAAAGACCGTTCTGGTTGGCCAGCACGTTGGTGTTGATGGCCCAGTCGTTGCCCACCAGGCCGGACTTCTCGGCGTTGTAGCCCAGCACGCCCAGCAGCATCTTGGCGGCCTCGGTGGCGCTCACGGTGCCGGTAGGATCAAACTTGTTGTTGCCGCGGCCAGCGATGATGCCGTTGGCGGCGCAGTACTCAATGTAGGACTCTGCCCAATGGCCCTTGATGTCGGTAAAGGTGGGGGTGTCCTTGACGCCCAGCACGGGATCCACACCGCCGTTGATGGCGACGCAGAGCATCTTGGCCATCTCGGCACGGGTCACGGTGCCGGTGGGGTCAAAGTAGCTGCCGTCTTCCTTACCATTGATGATGCCCAGGGCAGTCATGGTAGAAACGGCGTCCTTGTTTACGATCTCATCCGCATCGGTGAAATCGCTCGCGTTCACCGCGCTGGCGCCGACACTCATCATGCCCACGAGCATGACGGAAGCCAGAGCCAGGCTGAGAGTCCGCTTGAGGTTTCTCATGTTTGGAATTCCTCCTTCTAAATTTTGAGCTTTCGGGGCATCCTACTCACGACTGCGCGTTTCAGTCAAGTATGACGCCCCTTACAAAGGAGAAATAGGTACAAATATCTGCTCGTTTTCACCTAAAAAACTCGGTGACGGCATGGAAAGGTTTGCTTGGTAGGCATTTGGTAGACAATCCTGACAGGGAAAAAGGGCTGAGGCCCTGAAACCAGAAGGGTTTCAGGGCCTCAGGTGGTAGACATTTGGTAGACGGAATCTCCAAACACGGCTGTAGACTGTCCGGGTTTGGGCGTGCGGCGGATAGTGGGGTGTCCCTACATGGGGAGGAGATGTAAAAAATATGGCAAATTATACGGAACACTATCAACTGCACCAATGGGAGCCGTCCGACAGCTTTTTGCGGACGGACTTCAATCAGGACTTTGCCAGGATCGACACAGGCATGCGGGCCGCCAAGGCCCAGGCGGAGCGGCTGGAACGGGAGAAGGCCGAGATCAGCACAGGAGCCTATACCGGCGACAATGCCGCCAGCCGCACGATTCACCTGGGATTCCGGCCCAGGGCGGTTCTGGTGGAGATGGCGCTTGGCAACCGCTATGGAAGCAACGGCGGCGAAAGCATCAGCGGCGGCCTGGCGGTAGACGGCTGGCCAGTGTTCTATCAGGACATCAACGGACCATGCACGCCCGCCATCCAGATCCAGGCCAGCGGCTTCGCCGTTACCCAGGACAGCCGGAACCGCTCCTATATGAACTACAGCGGCACCAAATACCATTATTTCGCGGTGAAATAGAACATCCCCCCGGGCATAAGCCCGGGGGGATGTTTATACAGTTGACGTTCTTGGTTACGGCGCAGCAAATGTGATAGTGGCGCCGGTGGCGGGCATAGCAAGTGTAGCGGTGGCTTTATTGGTACCATTGGCGGCGGTGCTGCCGGGAATCTGAGTTCCGCCGTTTTTGATAACATTAGTATCGGTGTTGGCGTTGGACTCCAAGAAGATGCTTACGCCAGTAGCCACATAGGACCCGCTGGGTGTAATCTCAGTGGCTTGGTTGTCCATACCGTCGTAGGCCTTGACATCGGTAACTGTAAGAACCGCGGCGGGAATCAGGTACAGGTCACCGTGCACAGAGGTGAGAGCAACGGTGTTGTTGGTAGCGGTGGCATTCGCAGTCAGAGCCCAGTGGGTATCCGCACTATTCGCCCGAATGACGCCGGTGCCGTTACCAGCATCGACCGTGATGTGCAGGGTCTTACTGGTGGGGACATAGGCAGAGTCGTTCTTGCCGACCAGAAGAGCGCCGCTGCTATTGGTATCCTTCACGGTCACGCCGTCACCAGCGTGGACCATAACCACCTCTGCGGTCTTGTCCAGGGTGACGTCGGAACCGGGCATCGCAAAACTCAGCTCATTGGCGGAGGTGATCTTGACGGGGGCAGCGATACCGGGGATGGCCCAATAAGAGCCCACAACGAAGTCGGTGGAGATGATCTTCACGGTGTCGCCCGCGCTGATGCCGGTGTACCACTTGTCGGTGCCAACCGTAATCTCGTTACCGGCCTTGAAGTTGACCAGCAGGGAAGCAGCTTTAAACTTGTTGGCGTCGGGCAGCTTCAGAGTCAGGCTGCCAGCCGCAGGGGCGGCGGCCACGGTCACTTTCACCACATCGTCAGCAGTGGTGGCAACCTTGCCGGTCTCAGTGTAAGTAGCCACGACCTTGAAGTAGTGATCGCCAGCGGTGAGGACGCCAGCCTTCACATTCAGGACACTGGTGACACCAGAGGAGCTGACCGTGTAGTTGGCATCGTTCTTCAGGGAGACAGGCTTGCTCCCGGCCGCGTCATCACACTTGAACCACTCGTAGGTGAGGGCGCCGGTGCCGCCGGCGGGCTTGGTCACGGTCGCGGTGGCCAGCTTGGTGCTGTTGGTATTCACACCAGTCTCAGCGGCCGTAGTGACACTGATCTGACCGGCGTACACGCCGTCCAGGGTGCTCAGGATGTAGGCGGCGCGGACAATGTTCTTGTCGCTGTCGATGACCATGACAACCTCGCGGCCCACGTTCTCGGAGAAGGAGCCGACAGGAGCCTTCTCATAGCTGTTGTCCACGTCCTCCACGTTCCAGATGTTGTTCTCGTAGGTGAAGGTGCCGTCGCCGTAAGAACCGTTAACCAGGTTGGTCATGGTCTTGTTGGTGTAGAGGGCCACGGTGCCGGTGCGCAACTGACGGGCATAGCCGCGGACGATCTCCAGGTTGCTGGCCTGGTTGCCATCGCTGGAGAAGTTGGGCTTGGTCAGGTCGGAAACACCGTTGCCGTCAGTGGTGTAGGCATAGGGAATGCTGAAATCGTTGGAGGTGTTGAAGATACTGTTGTAGTCGCTGCGGGTGATCTTCAGGGTGGTCACAGTGCCATCCATCAGAACCACGTTCAGGGTGGCATACTTGCTGTCCACGCTGCTGCGGCTCAGAACGAAGGCATAGTCCTTCTCCACGGCCACGCCCTTGGCGTCAAACAGCACGGTGGAGGCCAGGGTGGACTTGCTGTCCAGGAAGCGGGCGGAAACAGTCTTGCTGTTATCCACATGAGCCATCTTATTGTAGCCGACAGCCACGCCGTAGGTGATATCGCTGGGAGTGCTGTTGTCATAATAGAAGGCCACAGTGTTCTTGTCTACGGTGATCTGGCTGTTGTTGCTGTTGTAGCGGATACGGGCGGCGCCGGTCTCATAGGCGCTGCTCATGGTCCCCTGCTTCACGTCGGCGGGGTTGAAGACGCTGGTCACCACGGAAACCTCGTCGTTGCTGCCCACGATGGACTTAATGGTCAGCACATTGTCATCGTTCAGGGAGTAGGCGATGACATAGCCAGTAGCGCGGCCGTCCTTGTAGTCGGCGTCGTTGATACCAGCAGTACCAGTCGCATCAATGTCCTTGTTGACAAAGGCGCCGGTATTACCAGTCTCAACAGGAGTCTTCCAGGGGGCGGTAGCGGAGTTGTCGGAGTCGGAGGTGCCCAGGAAGCCCTTCAGCTCCTGAATGCCCTGATTTTTGCTGTATTTCTCAGTATGGCTGTTAGTGGTGAGAACGTCAGCAACCTGCTCGCCCACGTTCTTGGCGGAGGCGGAGAAGTTCAGGGTGTAGACGCCCTCGGTGCCGTCGGCCAGCAGGACCTTGATCTTGCCGGAGGCATCGGAGGCAAAGGCGCCGGGCTCATAGCCGGAGTCCAGAACCAGGGCGTAGTCGTACAGGCCCTGCTCGGAGGGACGGTAGGCAATGACGTTGCCGTTGCTGTCCAGGATAAAGTCGTAGTCGGAGTCGAACTCCACGCCGCCGTTGTCGCACTTGAGCACGTCGAACTCATAGGTGTTGTCAGCGGTGTCAGCCTTGTACTGGATGTAGGAGGGGTGGTACTCAGTGCCGCCCACGGTGATGGTCTGCTCCTTCTCCTTGTTGGCAGCATAGGACTCCATCTGGCCGGTGATCACCTGGGGCTCGGAGACATAGTAGCGGCCGCCGTAGGAGACGGTCAGAACCAGGTCGCCCTCAGCCAGGTCGGCCTCGGTCACGATGTCCTCGTTGTCAATGGCCTTGTTGGAGTTGAAGGTGTTCAGAGTGGTGGTCTCCTTGGAGGCGCTCTTGGCGATGACCTGGGACAGGGTCTCCTGGAGGTACAGCACGTACTCAACCTCGCCGTCGTTATCGTTGTCGATGGCGGTCAGCTCCACGCCGTAGCCGTTGGTCTTGCCCTTCACGCTGTTGAAGCGGTCGCCGGACTCGAAGCCCATGGCCTTGGTGGCGGCAGCCTCGTCCTTCATTACGCCGTAGTTGACGTAGTAGGCGGTATCGCCGTCCACGCTCAGGCCGGTACCCTTCAGGAAGTCCTTCATGGTGTCCTGGGTGTCGGCGGTGGTCTTGACCACGTTGTTGTTGCCGTTCACGTACACGCCCAGAACCTCGGAGTTGGCCAGAACGGTGGTCTTGCGCACATACATGGTCACAGTCTGACCCAGCATGTCGACGGGAGTGGACACGTTGAAGATAACAGGGTTCTTCTCCGTCTCATACTCGCCCACAACGGTGTTGCTGGTGGTGGACTTGTAGACCTTTACGTGATCCATCTTGGTCTTGCCGGCGGCCAGGGCGTCCTCGCTGTCGGTATCCTCCAGCTGGGCCCACTCGTTGCCGGTGACCACGCCCTCCACCTTGTACACGCCGTACTTAGTGGACAGCAGGGTACGGTGATCCCCAAAGGCAATTGCGTAGCCGTTCTCGTACTTCTGGATCATTTCGATGTCCAGAGCGTTGTAGATCAGCAGCGCCGCGTTGTCGCGGGTCAGAGGAT
>ENA-ORTM01002559-ORTM01002559.1-human-gut-metagenome-genome-assembly--contig:-NODE-2559-length-14582-cov-3.876299_pt1 | contig 14582 bp, 13 predicted proteins | sample MGYA00241909_ERZ509182 | MGnify/ENA primary metagenome ERZ509182 (study PRJEB26280, sample SAMEA2338855) | human gut metagenome | biome: human gut; feature: human-associated habitat; material: faeces...
GGCGCGCTGATTCTCCCCCCGGTAAGTCTGTTCACACCAGTGATAATGGCCGTGTTGCCTTCCACCTTAGCCACAGCTCCCATGCGGGCCAGCTCGTCCATATATTTGAACCGATTCTCAAAAATACTCTCTGTCACAATACTGGTGCCTGCTGCCAGCGCCAGCGCCACGCCGATCTGAGGCTGCATATCCGTGGGATATCCGGGATAGGGCTGGGTCTTTACATTGGTACTCACCAGCCGCTTGGACGCAATCACCCGCACCGCGTTGTCAAACTCCTCCACCTCACAACCGATCTCCAGAAGCTTTGCGGAGGTGGCCTCCAGATGCTTCGGGATCACGTTCTTTACCAGCACATCGCCTTTGGTGGCTGCAGCGGCAAACATAAAGGTACCTGCCTCAATCTGGTCAGGAATAATGGAATACTCTGTGGCATGCAGCTTCTCCACTCCATGAATACGGATCACATCCGTACCTGCCCCTTTAATGTTGGCACCCATGCTGTTTAGGAAGTTGGCTACATCTACCACGTGAGGCTCTCTGGCACAGTTTTCAATAATAGTACGGCCCTCCGCCATAGCTGCTGCCATCATAATATTGATGGTGGCTCCTACGGAAACCGTATCCAGATAAATATGACTGCCTCTCAAGTGCTTTGCCTCCGCACAGATGGAACCGTTGCGGATCGTTACCTCAGCCCCCAGAGCCTTGAACCCTTTCAGATGCAGGTCGATAGGCCTGCTGCCGATATTGCAGCCTCCGGGAAGAGGCACTTCAGCCTTTTTATATTTTCCAAGCAGGGCTCCCAGCAGATAGTAGGATGCCCGGATCTTTTTGATCAGCTCATACTCAATACTTACCCCGCCGATGCAGGATCCGTTGATCAAAACCGCATGTCTGGTAATACGCTCCACCTTAGCGCCGATCTCGCTCATCGCTTCCAGCAAAACGTTGATGTCCCTTACATCCGGTAAATTTTCTATTAATACGGTATCATCTGTCATAATAGAAGCAGCTAAGATACCCAGGGCTGCGTTTTTAGCACCGCTGATCTCCACTTCGCCTACCAGCGGGTTTCCGCCCTTTATAATATATTGTTCCATAGAACACCTCTGTAATTTTTATTTATACCAATACCCCGATGGGCATCCTTTTTTCCCCTTCACGATTCGAAAATCTTACCCCTAAACTCTCAGAATCGATTTAATTATATCACATTTCAGATTTTTGTAAATAAAAATTAATATTTTCGCTTTTTTACACTATAGCCAAAGGTGCCGAGGGCTTTTCCTAATGCAAAATATTCCCCATGGGAATAGGTGATCAGCTCTGCTTTGTTTAAATCCAGCTTTCCTTTTTCATCCAGATACCCAGGATCCACATCCACCGCCGCCACATTGGCCAAAAACATATGATGAGACCCAAGCTCCAGCACCTGGATTACCTGGCATTCCAGATTTACAGGGCTCTCTGCGATAAAGGGCGCCGAAATTTCAGAAGATATCCCCGCCGTCAACCCCATCTGTGCAAACTTATCCACCTCTCTGCCAGACTTTACTCCACAGTAATCCACTGCCTGGACCAGCTTCCTGGTAGGAAGATTCACCACAAATTCTCCGGTCTCCCGGATAATATCGTAGGAATACCGCTCCGGACGGATGGAAACGGAGAGCATGGCCGGAGAACTGCAGACCGTGCCTGCCCAGGCTACGGTGATGATATTCGGTTTTTCTCCCGGCCTCTGGCAGCTCACAAGCACCGGCGGCACCGGATAGAGCATATTTCCGCCCCGCCAGACCTGCCGTTCCCGGCTTCCGGTTCCCGAAGTCTCTTTTTGCCGGTTTCCTTCCCGGCTCCCGGGCTTTCGGGTTCCTTCCACACCCTTTCGCACCTGATTCCCAGGCCTTTTCGCATCTTCTGTACCCTTCCCTGTCCGCTTTCCGGACTTCATGGCTTCTTCCTTCTTTTTCATATCTATACCTCGCTGCTGCGGTTTAAGGCAGCCATCAAAGCCGGAACTACCTGCTTCTTTCTGGATACCACAGCCGGAACGATAGCTGCATTATTCACCACTTTCACCGGAAACGCCGCTTCCACCAGCTCACTGGCATTCTCCCCATGGCACAGCATCTCTGTGGATTCCTCCATGATATTGGTAAGCATAAAGATCATGGTATCCAGCCCGTGTTCTTTGTATGCTTTCTGCAGGAAAGGCACCATGCGCTGTTTGATGTCATCCAGCTCCTTCTGGCTCATAGAAGTAATCTGCCCGATTCCCAGCTTTTTATCCCCAAACTCAAATTTTTTGAAATCCTGGTAGAAGATCTCCTCCGGAGTCTTGTTCTTCAGGTCGCTGCCTGCGGCAAACATCTCCTTGGCAAACTCCTGGCACTTGATCCCTGCAATCTTAGACAACGCCTCCGCTGCCGCCCGATCCGCATAGGTACAGGTAGGAGAGCGAAAAATCAGGGTGTCTGAAAGAATCGCCGCACAGAGCAATCCCGCAATGTGCCTTGGTATCTCTGCCTGCCGCTCCTGATACAGCTGATAAATAATCGTAGCCGTACAACCCACCGGCTGATTTCTAAAATACACTGGAGCGATAGTCTCCAAAGAGCCCAGACGGTGATGATCAATGATCTCCAAAATCTCTGCATCCTGCACATTATCCACTGCCTGAGTGATCTCATTGTGATCCACCAAAATCACCGCGCGCTTGCGCACTCCCAGCAGGTTCCGACGGGAGATCATACCGATATACCCTCCATTCTTATCTAAAATGGGGAAGTCTCGATACCGTTTGCTGGACATGATTTCCTTAATCTCATCCGTATAGTCATTGAGCCGGAAGGTGATCAGATTCTCTTTCTTCATAAAAAAATCCACCGTCATGCTCTGGTTGATCAGACGGGCCACCGCATAGGTATCCAGCGGCGTCACGATCACCGTACAGTTCCGATCCCTGGCCAGCCGCTGGATCGTTCTGGAAACAGGCGCTCCCAGACACACCACAATACATCCGGCGCTCATCTCAATGGCACAAAGCTGAGATTCATAGCGGTTTCCCAGCACCACCATGTCATGCTCGTCAATATAATTTTCCATCACATCCGGATTGGCTGCTGCGATCACAACCTTTCCCTTGTCAAAATACCCGTTCTCATCCCCCACAATCATCTGGGCATCCAAAGTCTCCAGGATATTTTTATAAGGTGTTTTTGCCACAGACACAATAGCGCTGTCATACTCCTCCATATAGGATTTGGCAATATCATTAATGGTGATCAGGCCGTGAAGCTGATTCTCATTATCTGTGATAGGCAGCGTAAACACGTTCTGCCCCCGCATCAGAGTCCAGGCATTCTTAATGGAAATATTGCTGCGCACGCCAGGCACCTGGCGGATCTCCATATCCTTTACCCTGGTTCCGATATTATCCAGATACAGCGGTTGCTTTACTTTAAAATAATCCAGCACATACTGAGTCTCTGCCGACACCTGCCCGGCTCTTGCCGCCACATAGTGATTTCCATCCTCTGTCTGATTTTTTAAATAGGCATAGGAAATTGCAGAACAGATTGAATCGGTATCCGGATTTTTATGCCCCACCACACAGACCGTTCTTTTTAATTTTCCTTCCCGGGTTCCTGCCCCAGCTTCCATTTTATCGATTGTCATATTCCCTCCCCAAAATATCCGTTTTTTACTTTCTGACCTGCTGCCAGTAGCTGGTTCCATCCAGACGTTCCTCAACTCCCAGCATCTCCAGCACCGTGGCTGCGATATCTGCAAAGGTATTCCTTGTTCCAATGGAAACTCCCGGTTTTACCTGGCTTCCGTAGATCAGCATAGGCGTATACTCTCTGGAATGATCCGTTCCCTTAAATCCCGGATCGCAGCCGTGATCTGCTGTGATAATCAGCACATCGTCCTCTTTCATTTTCTCCATAAAAGTTCCCAGCTGCCGGTCAAATACCGTAGCCGCATTGGCATATCCGTCGATGTCATTTCTGTGACCATAAAGCATATCAAAATCCACCAGATTCACAAAGCAGAGACCATGGAAGTCTTCCTCCATATAATCGAAGGTCTTTTCCATTCCGTCCTCATTGCTGGAAATGGATACCGTATGCTCCACTCCCTGGCCGGCAAAGATATCGTAGATCTTTCCCACACCATACGTGTCCAGGCCCTGCTCCTGCAAACTGACCAGCATGGTCTTTTTGGGCGGCACCAGAGAAAAGTCGTGGCGGTTTCTTGTTCTGGAGAAATCAGCTGCGCAGGTACCCACAAAGGGTCTTGCGATCACCCGGCCTACTCCGTGTTCTCCCTGCAGGATCTCTCTTGCAATCCGGCAATACCGGTACAGCTCCTCCAGAGGAACCACCTCCTCATGGGCTGCGATCTGAAATACCGAATCCGCTGAGGTGTACACGATCAGATCTCCGCTCTTCATATGCTCTTCTCCGTAATCCCGGATCACATCCGTGCCGGAATAAGGCCGATTACAGAGTACACCCCTGCCTGTCTTTTCTGAAAATTCTTTCAGCACTTCCTCGGGAAAACCATTCGGGTAAGTGGGAAGCGGGTTGGGAGAGATCATGCCTGCAATCTCCCAGTGGCCGATGGTGGTATCCTTTCCCATGGATGCTTCCCGCATCCGTCCGTAGGAAGCAATGGGGGCGTCCACACCCTCCTGGCAGGTAACCCCGTCAATATTAAAAAGTCCCATTTTTTTCATATTGGGCGTATCATACTTCTCGGATTTTACAATAGAAGCCAGTGTATTCGCTCCCACATCCCCAAACTTTTCTGCATCCGGAAGATATCCGATCCCATAGCTGTCCAATACAATTACAAATGCTCGTTTAATACTCATACTGTTCTCCTTTTCTGTGATTGTTTCTAGCATCCGTGTACAGGGGGCAATACGCCTCTTGTACACGGATACTATCCTTTCCTAAAATCAAAGCCATCGCTGCCTCCGGCCAATTCCATCTATTGCCTTCTTTCTGCTTCATATTCTATCATACTTCTCCTACTTTGGATAGCGTCAGTATCCAAAGTAGAACACGCACCTTACCTGGAAACGCTGCTCACAGATAATCGAAGAGCCGCGCCAAAATACAGCAACTGTTTAATCAGTCCTTGTTTTCGGCGCAGCTCCTTTCAAATCATGTCATTTTTACCAACAATCTTCTATTTTTCTCTTCTGTTTTGTTTATTTTATTATATTTTTACCGTTTGTTCACAATTTATTCACATTTACATGGTATTGTTAAAACAGTTCTTGAGAAGGAATTCTCAAAATTATGTTGTAATGGATTCCATTACACATATTGATAAATTTTTTCATAATAGCCCCGGCAGCTTGCTGTCGGGGCACTCCTCATTTCGGGCATCTTTCTTTTCCAGATATCCCTAAATTTTCCGGATATTTTTTAATCCGTATCCTGAAACCAGGTTTTCTCTGCTTTTCTGCATTCTATCCGTCTATTCCCACCGAAAAGTGTGGATCACTTTCCCTTCTGTAAAGGTGTGCCAGACCGCTTCTTTTACCAGTCCGTTTTCAATGCAATACCAGCTGTATCCCCATCTTTCCTCAAACCGAAGGGTTCCGTCTTTCTGGGAGATTCCCACAAAAGCCATGCCCGGAGCGGTATAATAGGGTATTTCTCCGATCCCGCCCTGTGCAGGATAATGGGTATGCCCGGTGAGAATGCAGACCGGAGCAATCTGCTCCAGAACCTTTTCAAAAAAAGGAATGGTTTTTGCCGGCGGAATCTCCGCCTGTTTGGGATCCAAATGATGATGGGTCATAAGGATGATCTGTTTTCCTTCTTTCCCGGATGCTGCGTCCTTCAGCCACTGCACCTGCTGTTCATCAATCCGTCCATCCGGATCCCCATTCCTGCTGCTGTCCAGGGAAATCACCAGAGTGTCTTCTGTTTCATAAACGCTGTTCCATGGTTCAAAAGAGGGGGGCTCCAAAAGCCACCCTTCTCTTAACTGATCCTTTCGGTCATGATTCCCCGGAGTAATAAGAACCGGCTGTTTTTCTCCCACAAGATTGCAGATGATCTGCCGCAGCTGCCGGTAATCTTTTGCCGTACCTTCATCAGACAGATCTCCGGTAATCACCAGCAGATCCGGCTGGTGATTCTCCAGCGCTTTTTTCAGACAGGTCTCCAGATGTTTTCTGGGATTGGTCATCTTTTCCAGCATTGTCTCATAAGGATTTTGAGGGCTGCGATAGGAAATACAAAAATGCACATCGGAAATATGTAAGATTTTCATGAAGTCCTCTCTCCCATGTTTTTTGAATATTTGAATTCCTTTTCTTATCGACTACCTGAGCTTTTTCCGTATTACGCCTGCCAGCATATCAATCAGGAATACTGTGACGATCACACCCAGCAGGATAATGCTCACCTTTGCCCAGCCTCTGGCCTGAATGGCAAAAATCAGAGGCGCTCCGATTCCTCCTGCTCCCACCAGTCCCAGGGTGGAAGCGCTTCGAACAGCAATCTCAAAATGATTCAGAGACAGGGTAGTATAGATCGGCATCAGCTGAGGCGCTCTGGCAAAAAATAGAGTCTGCCAGAAATTGGCTCCCACAGCCATCATGGCTTCCACAGGACCCTCATCCATAGCCTCCATCTCCTCCGTGTAAAGTTTCCCCAGCATACCAATCTGATGGACGCCGATAGCCATTACGCCTGCAAAAGGCCCCGGCCCTACAATCTTAACAAAGATAATGGCATATACCAGCTCCGGAAAAGCACGGAGCACGTTGCACACCAGCTTTCCGATTCTGGGAACCAGCGTATGGCCCTTCCAGAGATTGGCTGCGGAAACCAGCGCCAGGGGAATAGCAAACACTGTGGCAATGACAGTTCCCAGAAAAGCAATGCCGATGGTAAGCAGCAGAAGGCTTATGAGATCTTCCCCGCTGCCGTCATAAAGATATCCCCACTCCGGCTTTAACAGTCCCTGGAATACATCCAGCGCCAGCTTCGGTGAAAAGGAGGCTGCTCCCGAATAGTCGATTCCGGCTGCACAGTAGATGATAATTGCCACCGTCAGAGCTCCCACCAGGATCCGTTTCATACTTCCTTTTGATCGTGTCATCTTAATTTCCTCCTGATGGTCTCACTGACAAAATCTACCACCGCAACTACCGCCAGAATAACCAGAATGATAATGGAAACCCGTCCATACTGTAAAAGAGCCAGGGAAGAATTAAGCATAACCCCAATTCCTCCCGCTCCCACATACCCAAGTACTGTAGAAGCCCGCACATTGATCTCCAGAGCGTAAAAGGTATAGCCTGCAATCTGGCTCATCACCTGGGGCCAAACTGCCCATACCGCCGTCTGGATCTTATTGGCTCCTACTGCCTGCGCTGCTTCTATTGGGCCAAAATCAATGGTTTCTATGGACTCATAGATCAGCTGGGACACCAGTCCAAAAGTAAACACGGCAATGGTAAGCACGCCGGTAAATTCCCCAATCCCCACAATGGCCACCATCAAAGCTGCCAGCAGAAGATTGGGAATCGTTCTTACCACATCCAGAATAAATCGGACAACAAAGGTCACCACTTTATTGGATGTCACCACCTCCGTGGCCAGAAATGCAACGGGCACTGCAAAAAGAACGCCCAGCACCGTTCCTGTGACCGACATTTTCAGCGTCATCACCATAGGCCCTATAATCTTGGGAATATAAGCAAAATCCGGCTTCATAAACTTTTCCAGAAACAGATACATCTGCTTCCGGTTCTGCATCACTTCCAGAAAATCCGCCTCTGTCACCACTGCACTGGCCACAATTCCCACCAAAATCACCAGGAAAATGAGAACCTTTTTGTACCAGTCATAGTGAACTGTATCTTTAATCTTCATTTTCCTGATCCTCCAGAATGTTTCTCCCGTAGATGCGCTGCAGCTCCTCTCCGGTCAACTCATAGGGAAGCCCGTCAAATACGATCTTTCCGCTCTTAAAAGCAAGAATCCTGGTGGAAAACTGTTTTGCAAGCTCCACCGAATGGATATTCACCACAACCGTCTGCTTCAGCTCCTGATTGATTCGCTTCAGATCTGACATAATTTTCTGAGTAGTGATCGGATCCAAAGAGGCCACTGGCTCATCTGCCAGAATAATATCCGCCTGCTGCACCAAAGCCCTGGCAATGGAGACTCGCTGCTGCTGCCCTCCAGAAAGCTCATCGCTTCTGGAGTGAAGCTTATCTGCCAGCCCCACCCGCTCCAGAGCATCCAATGTCCGCTGATAATCTTCCTTTGTAAAGAGCCCAAGAATACTCCGGAAAGTGGAATAATATCCCAGTCTCCCTGACAGCACATTTTTCTGCACTGTGCTTCGTTTTACTAGGTTAAAATTCTGAGAGATCATTCCAATGTGGCAGCGAATCTTTCTCAGCTGCTTTTTGTCTGCTCCTGTAATAGAAGTCTGATCCACCCACACTTCCCCTTCCGTCACATCGATCAATCGGTTGATGGACCGCAGAAAAGTACTTTTTCCCGCCCCGGACAAACCGATCACAGAAACGAATTCTCCGTCCTGAATCGTCACATTCACATGATCCAGCCCGCGCACTCCGTTGCTATACACCTTGGAAACATTCTTAAATTCTATCATCTCTTTGCCGCTCCGCTGTTTTTCTTTACTCTGCTGCCTTTGCCGTGTACTCCTCCACCGTGTCATACACAGACTCATCTACTTCCTCATATCCCAGATGATTCCAAAGAGACATCGCCTCTGCACCAGCTTCATCCTGCTTCATATTCAGGAAAGTATCTTTTACAAGAGCCTTCATATCCTCGCTCATATCCGGCTGCACTGCAATGGCATCATTGGGAATATCCCCTTCTGTAAGATACAGCACCTTCAGCTCTTCAAACAAATCCATGTCTGCGAATTTTCCTGCAAACACGTTTCTTGCTCCCTCAAAAACAAAGCAGGCATCCTGCTGCCCATTGAGTACAGAGGTAATCTCACTAGGAATATCATTTACTGTGGTCAGCGTGCAGTCCACAGTCGGATCAATCCCAAGATTCTTTAATTCTGCTACCGGATAAATGTAACCGCTGGCAGAGTTAGGACTTAAAGTGGCAATCTTCTTTCCCTTCAGATCCTCCAGCTTTTCCATATCGCTGTCTGCCTTTACAAGAACCTCTCCCTTAAAGGTAGCAGAAAGCACCCCTTCCTCAGGAAGCCCGGTCTCATCATTATAACTGCCAAGCTGAGAAGTCAGAAGCGCCTGGGCAGCCCCTAAATTTCTGGCCTGCACATAAGCTGCCGGCGGCATGATTCCGATATCCACCTGACCGGAAGCCATAGCCTCCACAATGGTGGAATAATCTGTTGCCAGCGTCACATTTACTTCACAGCCCAGCTTTTCTGTAAGATACTCTGCAAAAGGTTTTGCCTTTGCTTCCATGCTTCCGTCATTGTTGGTGGGCACAAACTGCACATTCAGCTCCTTTACCTCCTCTGCGCCTGCACAGGTTACTGCTGCAAGGCTCATTCCAACAACTGCCATCATTGCTGCGATCTTCCTACTTCTCATTTGTTTTTCTCCTTTCAAGAACCGCTTAATCATAGTTGTTCTCCGACAGTATTCCCGGAATTTTCCCAGGTCTGCCCGATGGTCTTAACATATCATGACCCCAGTTTCTATTTCTATGACCTGGGTCACATTTTACTTTTCCAAAACAAAAATTTCTGCAATTCTTTACATTCCGGTACCGGTTCAGAACGCTTTACATCCCAAAAGGAAAAACGTATAATATTGGATAAAGCGATCGACAGTGGGAAACCCGCCGGCTTCCCATCTGTGATATGGATTGCAATGTATTCCAGATTCTTCATAAATCTATAGAAACCAATTTCTTCGGAAAGGAAGCTTTTATGAAAAAAATCAATTCTCCCGAACAGCTTGCAAACTATATTGACGAATACCAGCTCCAGACGATTATGAGGACTCCCTTAAAAGAGATCGGAGAACTGCAGGAATTTCAAAAGGAAGAATTTCTGATTCATACAGACAAGCCCTCCCGCTATCTGTACTTTCTGGTAAAAGGGGAGGCCATTGTCACCTACTCCTCCAACAGCCGGACTCTGTGCATCGGATATATGACCCCGGTGGCATGGCTGGGAGAGGCCGCCTCCCTCTGGAACACTGCTCCCAACTGTAATGTATGCGCCTTAAATACCTGCATCTGCATTGCCATTGACCTGTCCATTCACAGGGAAACCCTGCTTGGAGACATTCTCTTTATGCAAAATACCTGCCAGCTTCTAAGCTGCAAACTGAATGACTGCAATTTTTCTCCAAGAACCCTTTTAGAGCCTCTGGGAATGCGTCTGGCCAAATTTATCCTCCGCTACTCCAACCAGGATATTTTCTCCTTCCGCCTCACCACCTGCGCACTAATCTTAAATACCAGCTACCGCCATCTGCTGCGGATGCTGAAAAAATTCTGCGAACAGGGGATTTTGATTCGGAAAACCCATGGCTATCTCATCAAAAACCGGGAGCTTCTTGTGCAATACAGTGAGGAATACTCCTTTGACAAGGAGGATGTTCTTTTATAGAATCCTGGAGATACTGCAAAAAGGGGATGCTGCAAAGCATTTTCCCGGCGGTACCCTTTCGGTAAAAAACACACCGAAAATCCGCCGGAATTAGCATTTTGCAGCATCCCCTTTTCCTTTATCTCTTTTTATTTCTTTTTATTTTTTTCCGATCTTACCCATCACATATACGATCAGCATGATAATCAGCACGGTGACAAAAATGCCCCCCATGCCTTTCCACATAATATCCAAAGCAGCCATGATATTACTATTCATATCTGTTCTCCTTTCTCACATCTGCTAACCAAGGAAACTGGTTACCAGGTTAATAACCAATCCACCGGCAATGACAGATGCAATCTGCCCGGATACATTAGCGCCGGCTGCATGCATCAGAATCACATTACCAGGATCTTCCTGCATAGCCATCTTCTGCACCACACGGGAGGACATAGGAAATGCGGAAATTCCAGCTGCTCCCACCATAGGATTGATCTTTTTCTTGGAAAACAGGTTGATGAACTTTGCCAGCAGCACGCCGCCGATGGTGTCTGCCACAAAGGCAAATACGCCGATGAGCATGATCATCAGGGTGTCGATGGTGACAAATTTGTCTGCCTGCATACTGAAGGAAATAGTGATTCCCAGAAGCAGCGTGATCAAATTTGCCAGGGTAGTCTGCGCAGTCTCAGACATAGTAGTCAGTACACCGCACTCACGGATCAGGTTTCCGAACATCAGAAATCCTACCAGAGCTACAGAAGAAGGAGCTACAAGGCCAACCACTGCTGTCACTGCAATGGGGAATACGATCCTGGCTGTCTTGGAAACAGAGGACGGATTGTAATCCATACGGATCATACGCTCTTTCTTTGTGGTTACCAGTCTGATGGCAAAAGGCTGGATCACCGGCACCAGAGCCATATAAGAATAAGCAGCCACCGCAATGGCTCCGATATAATTAGAATTTAAAATCTGGGAAACCAGAATGGAGGTAGGGCCGTCTGCTGCGCCAATTATACCGATGGACGCTGCGTCATTCAGATCAAAGCCCAGCACCACTGCCAGCAGGATCGCTGCGAAAATACCAAACTGAGCGCCTGCTCCAAAAAGAAACATCTTGGGATTGGAAAGCAGGGGGCCAAAATCAATCATAGCTCCGATACCGATAAACAAAAGTACCGGCATGGCCTCGGAAGCCTCTATTCCAATTTCAAACAGCCACTGGATAATTCCCGGCACTTCTCCCACGCCTGGCAGTATCTGGTTTAGCACACCGGATACAGGCAAGTTTACTAAGATGGCACCAAATCCCATGGGCAAAAGCAGCGCCGGCTCATACTCCTTTTTAATGGCCAGCCAGATCAGCAAGACGCCGATACCGTACATAACCAGCTGCTGCCAGGTCAGCATTTTCAGACCTTCAACTAAAAATTCCATATTGTACTCTCTCCTCTCTCTGATCAGACAGCTCTTATCCTGTAATTTATGCACAGCCGCAATCCCTGTAGCCTTTTTCTTCGTCGGATACGCCGGATCATACTGTAAGCAATCCTGCACGCAGATTTCTCCGCCTGGGCCCAGTCGCTTCCGCAATATCCTTCCTATCCGCCGCAGTACAATCCCGCAGAGCGTTTTTTATTTCATAGGAACTTAGTTCCTATGAAATAAAAAAGACCCTTACTACAGTAACTGCTACTGTAGTAAGAGTCTCGCTGTTTCAACCTTTGACGAATAACCCGGTTATTGTCCTGACGACCAAAGATACATAGAAACTATGCCAGCTACTCCCTCTTACCATTCTGCTTCGATAAGTCCGTCTTTCGTTTTACCATCATAGCAAGTTTTTCTAAAAGATGCAAGAGATTTTTCCGACAGCTTCACAGCCAGTTACTGTGCCACTGTAAACAGAGAATAGAAATAGCCTTTTTGCTCCATCAGTTCCCGAAAAGTACCCTGTTCTTCGATTCTGCCGTTTTTCATCACAAGAATGGAATCATAACGTTTCAGCAGCTCTTCCTCCAGACTGTGAGTGACAATGATCCTGGTAAGCCCCGGCAGTTCCAGGATGGAACGGAACACGGAGAAAGCTGTAGCCGCATCCAAGGAGGCAGTAGCCTCATCCGCCAGCAAAACAGGAGTCTCCCGCAGCAGACAGCGGGCAATGGCAATCCTCTGACGTTCTCCTCCGGAAAGTCCACTGCCGTTTTCCCCGCAGGGATATTCCCGCCCCTTTTGTTCCAAAAGCTCATCCAACCCGGACATACTAATAACCCGCTGAAGCTTTTCCTCCGGAAATTCCCGGAACATAGTAATATTTTCCCGGATGGTGCTGTTAAATACAAACACATTCTGCTGAATCAGAGAAACCAGAGAATAAAGCTCCTCTGTGGGCATTCTGTGAAGATTCTCACCATTAAAAAGAATCTTTCCGGAATAATCCTCCCTGCCCTTCATTAATAGCTTCAGCAGCGTAGACTTTCCGCTGCCGGAACTTCCCACAATAGCATAACTCTTTCCCTCCTCAAACCTTACATTTATATTTTTCAACACCGGTGTGCCGGATTGATAGGAGAAATCCACATTTTCCACAGCAATCCCCCTGGTAAATCCACTGCACTGTGGAATATTTTCAGATAAAGCGGCTCTGCCTTCTTCTCCCGGCTCCTGCTCCAGCGCTTCTGCCAATTTGTCGATCAACCCTCTGGCAGCCTTTCGCCCTGCCAGTATCTTGGGAATATCCCCAATGGGCATAATAATAAAATTCAAAAGCTGGGTAAATACCAGCACCACACCGGCGGTGATCGGTTCTCCTTTCATGGCCAAATAGGCACCCACAAGAAAAACTCCAAACTGAGCGATCACCCCTGCCAGCACTCCTATATTTTCCAGCGTTCTGGTAAGAAAGGCCTTTTTGTACTTTGCACTCTCCAGCTCCCTGTTTTTTTCCCTCAGAAGTCCGAAAATTTCTTTTTCCGCCCGGAAACTTTTTACCACTGAAAATCCTGTGAGCACATCCTTTAACATTCCGACAAAATTTTCATTTCTGTCAGAAACCTCTTTCTCCCTGACTGCAAGACGGTTTCCAGTAAGAAGGGAGGATACCACCGGAAACAGAGAGAAAACCACTGCTGCCACCGTCAGCTGAGGGCTGTATAAGATCATCATCACAAAAGCTCCCCCGCACATCACAATCTCCTGAAGCAGTTGAAACAAAGGAGCCAGATAGTCTGTCTCTATGGTCGAGGCATCATTGGTAAGGGCTGACAAATACCTGGAAGTATTTTCCTCCGAAAATGCTTCCATCTTCTTGCTGGAAATCTTCTCAAAAGCAAACTCCTTATACTGCTGCATGGCCCTCCTGCCAAATTCTGAACGACAGTGGGCAAAAATCTGTATAGAAACTGCCAGCCCGGCTGTAACAATCCCGCAGACCCAACCGATTTGTCCCACTGTAAAATACGCCCGAGCCCCGGCTACCAGATCGATGATCTGCTGCAGAACCCAGGAAAATATCAGGTTTACCGCTGCCACCCAGAGACAGATAGCCAGAGTAACGGCAAACAGCAGATGATTCTTTTTAAACATCTGGTGAATATATGGTTTTCGTCTCTTTCTCAGCTGTTTTTGAATATCATTCATTCTACGCTTCCCCCTTTGACTTTCTGCCACAATTTTATCAGCCCGGGATATTCCTTTTCAGAATCCAAGATCTGCTTTTCCATTGCATCCAGGATATCTTCTCCAAAATCATCTCCTATCCCCGCTTTTTCCCCATGGTAAAACCGGATATTTTCAGCTCCATAATCCGGGCTCTCATTAAAGAGTTTTCCCATTGCATACGCCTTTTTAAGAGCACGCTCCGCCTGCTGCCGGTTCTTCTGCTCTATACAGCATAAACACTCCATCTCTGATAATATTGCCCGTAACCGATGCAGGTAGCTGACCTTGCCCGGTTTCTCCAGACCTTCCAGCATTTT
>ENA-ORTM01002566-ORTM01002566.1-human-gut-metagenome-genome-assembly--contig:-NODE-2566-length-14519-cov-8.616842_pt1 | contig 14519 bp, 17 predicted proteins | sample MGYA00241909_ERZ509182 | MGnify/ENA primary metagenome ERZ509182 (study PRJEB26280, sample SAMEA2338855) | human gut metagenome | biome: human gut; feature: human-associated habitat; material: faeces...
TATCGCCCCTCATTTCTATTTTATCTTGTTTGTACCCCTTGTACACCGATGTTTGTAAGAGGATATATCATTGAGGAATTAGAATGCGCTTGTAAGTTCAAAGCTGCAAAATACAGTGTGTTTGGCAATTGGATCTTTCTCATGAGAGTTATGAAATGTCGTGTTAAAATAAGTGTTCTCAAGCAGTCCGTTTTATTGTACATAATAGTTGTTAAAATTTGTATTGCGGGTGAACTATAATGGATAATCATACTCCCGAACAACGACGGAAGAATATGCAAGCAGTAAAAAATAAAGACTCCAAAATAGAACTGTTATTGCGAAAAGAATTGTGGGCACGCGGACTCCGTTACAGAAAAAACAGTTCTAAAATTTTTGGACACCCAGATATTGTTTTTATCGGCAAAAAAATTGCCGTGTTCTGTGATAGTGAATTTTGGCATGGATATGATTGGGATAACAGAAAGAATGACATAAAATCACATCAAGAATTTTGGATTCCAAAGATAGAGCGTACAATTAAACGTGACCGGGAAGTCACAGAAACCCTTCAGGACAGTGGATGGATCGTACTTCGTTTTTGGGGAAAAGAAATTACCAAGAAAGATTTTGCAATTTCCAGCCCTAACCTTATGTAACTCGGCAAATGGTGGCAAAGCCTAGATTTTCAGGCGTTTCCGCTATTTGCCGTTTGGGAGAGTGTTTCGCATATCTCGGCGTATCTTGGAGTGACTTTGCAGTGAAACGTAGTACGGAAGTAGTAAACCTGGCCTTTCGCTTCCTTTTTACTACGCGGCCAGCCGCTCCATCTCTGCCCTTACGGAACAGGCATCAACATGGGTGTAATAGTCCAGCGTCATGGTGATGTTGGCATGGCCCATGATGTACTGTAAAGCCTTGGGGTTCATACCGGCGTTTGCCATACGGGTACAGAACGTGTGCCGGAAGGAGTGTGGGGTGATATTGGGCAATGGCTCCTTGTGCTGCTTGTTATACTTCTTCAAAAGGTTCCTTATCATATTGTTATAGTCCATGCCCACTTTCGGCGTTCCATCCCTTTTGAGGAACAGAAAGTTTGTGTACCCGTCTATCATAATGGTGGTTTTCTTTCCACGGTTCTTCACCACTCGCTTCAACGCTTGATAGACTGGCTCACTCATGGGAATTTCCCGGTAGCCGCTCTTGGTCTTAGGTGTTTCGATGTAGTAGCCGCTCTTAGGGTCCCGCAAAAGCTGGTGATCCACCCGGATCAGGCGATTCTTAAAGTCAAGGTTCGTGGTCAGCCCACAGAACTCAGAAATGCGAAGCCCGGTTCCCAGCAGGATGATAAGCTCATCAACGTACTTCCGATATACTTTGTCATTTTGCACAAAGTCGATCAGACTCACCTCCTGTTCCGGTGTCAGCACGGTTTTTTCACCTCTGTTGTCCTCTAAGACTTTGTTTAGGGCAAAGCTGAAGGGGTTCTTGCGAACACAATCGTCCTCGATGGCGATAAAGAAAGCGGCCCGGAGGGAACGCTTGTAGTTGCTGATAGACTGGAAACTAAACCCCTTTTCCTTCATGCGGATAGCCCACTCTTTGGCATCGGATGGCTTCACCGCATCGATGCTTTTCCTGCCGAGAGGGTCATCCCGCAAGAGTCCCATCAGGTACTCCCGCTGTTTCTTGGTGGCCCGCTTCACATCCGCCCGCTGACTGTTCTGCTTGGCGTAGAGCTGGCAGACAGTCATTTTTTTGCCCACAGCGTCGATGCCGTCCGCAATATCCCGGTTGATCTCCGCTTCCTTCTCACGCAGAGAAATATCATCCCGCTTGCCCGTCGGGGTCTTGTCCGTTGCTACCAGCTTCCAGGCATAGACGAATTGGGGCTTGCCGGTGCTGTCCGTGTACTTATATGCGTATCTCCCGTCTTTTCGCTGACTCTCTCCAGTTCTCAAAATGCGGCCTTTGTTATCACGTCGTTTTTCCGCCATTGGTAAAACTCCTTTCCAAAACTGGAACGAGCCTTGATACGACTTGAATATAGTGTATCATATTTCTGGCTCAATACAAATCTGCGATTAGATCACATCCAGGGAGTCAATGACTTTTTCAAACTGCCTGCGTTTAATCTGGACGCGGTTGCCATTCATTATCAGCCAGTTGGCGTCTGAGTTTTCTTCCACCAGTTTTCGCAACTTCTTTTCCCCAATACGGAAATACTTGGCTGCCTCCTCAATGGTCAGCGTGTACTTCTCCCAAATAGGCACATCGGAATAGCTCATACGCCCGCCCCTCCTTTCGGTGTGACCACATACTCTATGCCAGGATACTGACCGCAGTAGACGCAAACCTTCTCTTCAGCCTGTCCCTGCGCGGCCTCCCGCAAAACAAAAGCGCCTGTGCTGCGAAAAGCGTCAGCACAAGCGTCGCATAAGCAGAGAGTTAGTTTCGGGGGGACGGGTTCGATCAGGCCGATACTGATTGCCAAAGCGTGGTTGATGCCCCGGATATGTTCCTCGTCCAGTCTGCCGATGTAGCCAGACAACCGCCGCTTGTCCACAGTACGAATTTGCTCCAATAAAACGAGGGACGGCTGTACCAGTCCATTCCCGGCGTCCAGGTAGTAGTGGGTGGGCAACTTGGCTTTGACGTTGGCCTTGCTGGTGACGGCGGCGATGATAACCGTGGGACTATGTTTGTTGCCCACGTTGTTCTGAATGATAACAACGGGCCGGGTGCCCTTCTGTTCCGAGCCGATTCCGTGGCCAAGGTCGGCGTAATATAGATCACCGCGTAAATATGTCTTGCTCATGGTATTTGACCTCCCTATAAAAATTAGACGGCCTGCGTCGCCTATGTAGGGGCCGGACAGCGTAACATATTAAGGTTGGCGGGGCATAAACGCTCCCGTTTTCATAAGCCTATCCCGCTGTCCGGCTTATATCAAAGCAAGCCTATTTGTCCGCGACACCCCGGCCCGCTGAGGGAAGTCATCAAACGGCTGGCGGCGACCAGCTCCACGGGAATTTCACCCCCGGCAGGTTCTCTGTCGGCTGCTCTCATTGCCTGCGACGGCTTTGCGTTGGAAAACGCTATCACGCTCGGACTGTGACTGAACAGGAGTATCATTGTCCCTATTGCCGGTCTTGGCCGTACCGGGAGCCACCCGGCATTTCATAACCGCTGATTCTCGCTCCATGCTGGACGGCAAACCGTGGACGAAATGATAGTGTGGCATCCCGTTGTTCTGTCCGGCATATCCTGGCGCAACGATAAAATGGCTTGCGGCAATAGGAATGTGTTTGATGAATGGGTATGAAATTGTCAAGGTCAAACCCATTCATCGCATAAACGAGGAACAGGTGAAGAGCTTTCCATTGCCCTTCACCTGTTTCCTCACTCAAACGCTAAATTGTAACCTCCCCGGACAGAAAATTTTTGAGTTTCTTCAATGCAGAAGAAATTGACTTCATCACAGCGGGGTGCTTACATCCCTCCATATCTGCAATTTGTTCGTATGTAAACTCTCCAAAATAGTACAGCACCAGACGGCGGCGCTGTTTTTCAGGCAGTTGGGCGATTGCTCGGTGTAGCTTGTCCCTCTCCATCTGCTGAGAAACGATTTCTTCCACGCTTTCCTGTGGTTTCGCGGCCCGTCTGTTCAGAGTGGCCTCTGTCACTTCGGATCGCTCATAGTGCCTGTCCACTTCGTTGAAAAAAGAAAGATCGTCCAGTTCAAACTCGTTGAACGCATCGAATAGGGCCTTGTCGATCTCCATCCATCGTTTTACCTTGTTGCTGTCCGTAAATGCCAAAAAGTAGCGTGGGTGGGTAGTATTGATGCCAGTGGTGTATATTTCATAAGGGTTTTCTTCATCCCTCCAGCGCTTGGGACGAGGGTCAATGTTTTTTGGATGACCGCCATCCATTGTTTTTTCCTCCATTCGTTCTGAATTTTTGAAAATTCAGAACGTGGAGGACTACGACAACGGGTTGGCAAGTTGCCGCAGCAGAAAAAAATAGCATCAAGGGAGTAATATCCCCTGACACTGATTTGAAAAAAAACCGCAGAATTGCCCCCAAACGAGAGCTTTCCTGCGGATTGAGACTGTTGGAAAGAGGTAAAAAAAATAGGGGAACGTTGATAAACGTAATTTCCCCACAGAATACCACGCTTGTTACAGAATACACGGGAATTTTGTAAAATTCCGTATAATTCGACGCACGAAAGCCCCGCAAAGATCAGGATGACCTTTGCGGGGCTTATACTTCGACAAGATATGTACTTATTCCCGGCTATTTTAAACTTCTCATATTCATCCCCGTCTCTTTACAACGAAACGAGCATTAGAGGTGTTATCCGGTATTTTTCAATATGACGTTTGACTGATTGCCTCCACCTCTATCTCCCAATTATGTTACTCTACATTCAAAATTGCGACTTTGGCAAGAGCCGACTAGGACGTATTAGAAAAGCAAACGGACAGCCATTTGGGGTGTCTATCAATGCTTCTTGCTCACAAAAACTACTTCACTTCTTGATCCAGTCCTTGAAACAACTCCGAACTGAAAAATTCTTCTATTGAGATTCCAAGGCCATCACATAACTTTTTTATAGTTGTAACTGTGGCGCTGTGATTGCGCCCACTGACAATGTTATTCACCGTGGACTGCGTGACACCGCTCAAAAGGCACAACTTATTGATAGATAAATTGCGCTCACGGCATAAATCTAAGATTCTTGCCCTAACTGCCTCTCCAATGTCCACGGGTATCACCTCAATCCTATATTGAAGATACCCGATTGAACTTGAAATGATTACCTCTTTTGAGTTAAAATAACTCAAAAGAGGTATACCGCCTATTGGGGAACAGCTTTGCAGCCACAGCACCGGCCTAACATTACCGGCTTCTTGCCATGACCTCCAATAGCTTATCTAAAATTTCTTTTGTAGCCCAGAAATCAGCGTCAGGCAAATGGGAGAGGCGATCCGTAAGAAATTGGAGGGCGGCGCTCCGCTCCGCCTCACTATTACTGCTCTCAATACCAAACAAAATTGCATCAGCAGGTACGGACAGCAAAACACAGAGTTGTTTCAGCGTAGCCAGCGACACACCAACAGCGCCGCACTCAATGGCCGAAAGGTGCTTTACACCGAGGCCAATCAGTTCCGCAAGGCGTTCTTGCGTCAGCCCAGCATTTTCCCGTATTTGTTTTACATTTTGGCCGATTTCAAGATTGATTGGTTTTTTCTCTTTCATAGTAACACCACCTTTTTTTGTTAGTCTAACTAATGGTGGCATTGACTATAACCATCTACTTTTATTATAATATATAACAAATATGATAGTGAGTCTTGGAATGTGAGCAGGGGAAACGCCGATATGAAAATCTGGTTCTTCATCGGCCATTATAATAATTTTGACGCCATGACAACCGAAGTGCAGTCATAAAAGCAAAAACGCCACCTAGCGGTGACGTTAATTTTAGATTCTACTATCTGACACCACGGGGCCTTTCACAGCACTTGTTGGAGACGGCGCGGAAACGCTCGGCCCGTGGCCTAATATGCGTGACACCCCATCTGGGGGCTATAAGTTGAAATCAACGACCCTAAAAAAAATGTGTCGGCATTACACTATCTTAACACACTTATTGGGGAAGATCATAGTTTGAAAATCTGATCTCAATCAAACTTCAAAAGTTGATACGGGGCAACATCTAAAGCATTTGCAATACGGTAAATAGCAACCATTGACATAGGATAAGGTGTTGAAGATTCAATGTGGCTAATTGTAGAATAACTTAAACCTGATTTTTCCGCAAGCTCTTCTTGGCTCAATCCTGATTTTTTACGGAAGAACTGGATGCGAAAACCAATATTCTTTAAGAAATTTGCCTCATTACCTATATATCGTAAATTTGGGTTCATATTGTTACACATCCGTTCAAAATAGAGGATAACTGTATTTTACTTGTATTATCCTCGCTTTTGAACGTTGTATTCTGGGCTTTTAACGCAGTATTTTCGCAATCAATCGAACTTCAAAAGTTGGTATGGATGCACATCAAGCGCACCGGCAATTCGGAAGATGGTTCGTAGTGACATAGTATAACACGTTGTCGATTCAATATGGCTAATGGTAGAGTAACTTAAATCACTCTTTTCAGCTAACTGCTCCTGACTTAAATTTGCTTTTTTCCTAAAATATTGGATACGAAAGCCTATGTTCTTCAAAAATTGGGCTTCGCCCATTAAATATTCGGAACGACTACCCAATCATCTTCACTCCATTCATGTGTAGTGTGGTTATGATACTAAATTTTCCATCGCACATGAACGTTGCATTATAGTATTATATTGTAGTATTTTCGCAAGTATGATAATATATTTATGCGGTTTCTGGCAAAACACCAGATGCTTGAAGGATTATTTGGGCAACTACATGGACGCATAGATCACCCTTACGCGGAAGGAGTATGAGAGATGTCTGCTTATGATTTTACCGATACTCTCGCAGTACAAATTCTCACCTACAAAAAAGAACATAATGAAACCGCTGCGCAGTTTGCTAAAGGATGTGGCGTCAGCGCCGCCACAATCCGTAGAATAGAAAACGGGGATGCCAATGTGAAACTGAGTACCGCTGATAAGCTCCTCCGCTACATGAACATAACTCTCATTGATTTATTGCCCCCCTTGGCCACAGAAAGTCCTATTGCAGAGGGAAAAGAGCGACCGAGAAATAAAAAGGCCGCTCCAGCCCCGCAGGGAGAAGTGACCGAAAAGAAGATTTTATTTTCCGAGCTTTTAGCGAATATTCCATCAGATGAAGTGCTGACAGAGCTGTTACCTGATCCTTACCGCCCCCAAAGGGCGCTGACCACACATTCCGGGCTGGAGGTCTTAAAACTGCGCCTGGAAGGGCTGGACACGGCTCAAACTGCGGAGCGGCTACACATGACACTCACTCAAACCGATCATCGGCTACGGAAAACTGTGCGTCAGCTTACCCGGTACATACCGGAAAACATAGTGATTGATATTCCTGCCCTGCGGAAGATACTGGAAATACAACCGTTTCATTTCACAGGGCGCTATACAAAACTGTCGGAGCTGTTGCGGGATATGCCATCCGATGAAGTGCTGTTTCAGCTTGACCGCGAGCGTGGGAATTTGACCGGAGGCAGAAAAAGGCATCGTGTCAGCAATCAGGACTTGTATCTCCTGCAACAGCGGCTGGCCGGCCACACCTATCGGAGTATTGGAGAGGAACTTGGTATGTCTCCCAAAGCAGTCCGTCACCGGATATTGCGGATCAAAGTTGGATTAAAATGGTATTTAGCTGTTGATCTGGATGTACCCGACCTATTTAACTAAGGGAAGAAATTGGACGCCTTTTCGCCTTGTGAAAAGCTTATCTACCATAGTCTTTCCATACCTTAGAAACACCTCAAAATGAACGCCGGAGGCAACATTATGGTTATAGATAGGACAACAGGGAAGGGTTGCGCTTTAAGCATAGCGGCTAAGACGGTCACTCGAAATCTAATTGCCGATGGCATTATTGGCAAAACAATTGCTAAAAAGGAGCGCCCTAAACGCTCTGTTTGGCTCCGGGTGAGAGACTACGGAGATGATTGGGTATGTATTGGTGGGAATATCGCTCATGAACTAACAGAGGAGCCGTTATGGGTCCCATCTTTCATTGACGAGAGGATATGGACACAGGCGGTCAGCAAATTCCATATTGATAGCAGGTTAGACGAAAATGTAGTGGAGTTTTTGTTACCAGAAATGGATGAATACCTGCAAAATATTCCTGATTCAGAACTGATTTCTATAACAAGAGATTTCCTAATAGAGAACGGCATACTCGATCAGCCCATTCGGCGGCACAAGGGGAACACATATTATTTCGACAAGAGTGAGATTTATTCTCTTGATAATGAGAGCAAGTTATTTCCATACGAAGGGAGAATAAACCATATTTTCACAGTCACAGGGCCAGATGCAGCATTTTTCAATTCAGGCGTTTGGATTAAAGCTGCGCCCCGGTTTGAAGTTGGAATGTCGCTGAAAGAATGTATCGGGATTTTTGTAGAAACAGAACTGGCACATAGGACCCCGCAGAAACTATCTCCCCTTGATCAACTTATACAGTACATAGCTCGGCCTGTATATGAGCGCGTTCCAGGCAACGACAATGTAAAAACATTTGACCGTATTCGCATAACTGTTGGTCTCCCCCGATACCAGTTCAATTCGTGGGAAGCTCTGCAAAGTGAAGTGAAGAAATATCAGCACGAAATATATCAACGAGTAATCCAACGGATGGAAACAGACCGTTCGTTCAAGAGATATGGTGTACCAATTAATTTTCTTGAAATCAGTGATGTTACATTATTGCGGGACTTTTCACTAGAGTTTATTTTTGAGCTGAAAGAACCAAAAATTAACTAAACAGGGAGGAATTTAGTGTGGAGCAGAAAAAATCAACACTGAAAGAGATCAAAGCTACAGTTATGCCGCAAACAGCAGAGGGCCTGCAAATGCTGATGGAGGAAACAGGATTAACCATCGGAGAAGTGATCGACCGGCTGACGATGCAAATGTGTCCTGATGACTTGGGGTTCGCAGTTTGTTTTGCACAAGATCAGGTTTTTTTCAGTATTTCAAACTTGCCGGAGGAAGAACAGGAAGAAGCCCTGACGAAAATCATTATATTTTTGGCCGGGCTTGTGCCAGTAGATCATCTAAAGGGCTTAGAGCAAGCAGCCATTTCCAAGCGTGCAGAGAGATTAAAGGAATATAAGGAGTACATCGAGGACTTGCCGGAAAAGGATACGAAAAGGATATTAAAAGAACTAGCTATACTCGAAAAAATAAGGGCACAGAAATAACAATTCTGAATATCAAGAAAGTGAGTGAAATCGCATGAAAAGAACCAAAGAGATGAAAAAAGAGTGGATAGCCGAGTTAAAGAAAATGCAAAAATCCTATCAGGGGGAAATTTCCCCCGACGATCTACCTTTTGACCTTACTGCTGAACTTGGGGAGGTTGTAACAGTAGAACTAAAAAGTCCCGGCGTATATTACATTGCGACCAAGAAAGCGGGAGATATTCCAGAGTGTCCAGAGGTATATGTTGTGACGGCTGACGCTCCAGCTATATCAGAGAAAGCCTGGACTTATGGACAGGAATTTCCCGGCCATCCCGATCTGCGTGTTTATGACATTCTCCAGCCCAAAAGCGGAAGATATATCATAGATTTTGAAATGCGCCGGTATCAGATAAAATGCCACCTGCCGGAAATCGAGGACGAGGATTCTCTATATACTGCCGCACTCTATGGAGCGGAAGAACATCCGGATTATTTTGGCGCTTTCCCTGTTCCTTCCTTTACTCCAAGAGGGTTCACTGTACGGCATAAGACCATTCTGAACGGTGTGTATTGGCTGGAAACAGATCGCTGCGAGGAAATGCTGGCGGTTTGTTATCCAATCTGGAAGTCAGATATTAGTATTCCAGAGCAAAACCAGGGTGAGCAACTGGAGTATGACCGTATGTATGGGATTGACAATACCCTTGGTTATCTCTTTTTCTCCAAGCAGAACAGCGTCATCCCACTGCATGAGCTTTCCCTTTTTTACCCAGAAATAAAGGAAAGCAGTGTAGTTGATATGGATGCGCTACTAAACGCGATTTGCGAATTTTACCCGGAGTATGTCACAATCCATAATGAAGAAGAAGCAAAATTTGAGCATGGACGTTTTATAAAGGAGACGCCCGGTGTTGGTACAGAGTTTATCAAGTTCTGATAAACTTTATGCTGAGGGATAAAAGTTAAAGAGGATACTCCTTTTTAGCGGCTGAACACACTAAGTAATCGAACTAAAAACTATGCTACCTACGCAGCGTAGTTTTTAGTTTGATTTGCTATCTGAACAGATGGCGTGATATACTGATTCTAGATAATCATTATGATAAGTGTTCCTAAAACCTCTGATGGCTTTTGGGGCTTCCCCATGTAGGCAGCCAATCCACAATAGAAGGGATTTTTATGAATGAACAGCAAGGTGTCAGGCCAACAGAACGAATGACATATAGAGATAGCACCTATAGTATTGTCTCAAAGGTTGCTTATCTAATCGGCGTCCCAAAACGAATATTTGAGAACCAGCATGAGCCACCGCAACTCGAAATATTCCAACAGTTAGAGAATGACAAGAACGCCCGGATTATTCGTCATCTGTGCATCATACGGACAGCGATTGAACGAAATTTCAAGTACATCAATGATAAAATGAGAACGGAATATAAAACCATTCTTTCGCTGCCACAATTTGTCCCTGCTGATTCTATCAGCCAACTATCAGCGGATAACGTCAATTTTATCAGAAAGTGGAACACAAAATTACCTGCACATATTATTGAAATTAACCGAATTATTTCGGACCGTATCAATAACTGCAAGCATTTATTTCCCCTCTGGCTTAACTGGAAATACATCCGAGAGCTTTTCATCATGCCCAATGGTCTATGTGAAAAAGGGACTCAAGAAGCAGCGGCGGTCTATTATGAACACATATTGCTTTATCCCTATCAAATGTATATTCATTGGAGTCCCAGCGATCAGGGCAACATCTTGTTCAATGATAAAAGATTTGTTTCCTTGCTCTATCGTTGGCATAATGACGAGTTTACCGAGTACAACAAAGTCTCAGACGCCGGCAGTTATATAAAAGACAGCATCTATGATTTTATTGATGACAGCCAAAAAGTGGTAATCGTAGTCGATTGCGAAAATTCAGACCCCTATAAGTTAAGCGCGACCCTGCGGCGGCTGAACAGCACATACACTGAAAAAATCACTTCGATCATCCTCTTTGACGATATTCACACTGCTTCAGCTTGGAGCAGCTTGGAAAAGTTTACCTCTGTTTCAGTGGAGCATATTTTGATTGAGCGTATCAAGCAAAACAAGTCGTTGGTGGACATTCGTCTGACTGCGAGGGCTTGCCAGGAATATTACGAAAACAACGTGGATTCCTTTATCATTGTTTCCAGTGATTCTGATTATTGGGGCCTTATTTCGTCATTACCAAAGGCTCAATTCTTAGTGATGATTGAACACAATAAATGTGGACCGGATATGAAAGCCGCACTCGCCAACTCAGGGATTTTTTACTGCTATTTGGATGACTTCTATTCCGGCGATTCAGAAGAACTAAAAACGAACGCTCTGTTGCAGGAAATGCGTGATTACATGGAGAAAGCCGTCCAGTTAAATGCCATTGATATGTTGAACGATGCGCTCCGCTCCACCCGAATAGAAATGACTTCGGCTGAACGCCAGCAGTTTTATGACAAATATATTAAGACCCTTCAACTTTCGATCAATGATGATGGTAAAGTTTCAATGGTCATCAAGGTAAAGTAAAGATTTCTTTGCAATTTCAGGGACTCGTATGCAACAGCGGTTTGATTCTTAATACTACATAGAAAGTCCAGCTAATAAAAATCAAGAGAACGGCAGAAACAGGTTGGTGGCCTATGCCCGCCGCTGGCCGGAGCATTGCCGGGAGGTGGCGAGGAAGTTTGCGAGGGGACACAATACCGCTGAGAGGTTAATTTATATATAAAGATGGGAGGTATATTGCTGTGACTTCATATCACATGGTTTTTAAGAATGGTTATTTCGGGAGTATTAACAAATGCGGTGGACTTCCAACACATCTTCCAGAAATATGGCCGCAAATAGACGGAGCAGACTTAGCCTTTCTATTTCAACTTTATTGTGATGGAGAAAAGTTGAACATACCAAACACTCTTTGTATACAAGGGTATCAGTTGTTTGAAAAAGGAGATTACAATTCGGACATTGTAGTGATCCAACTTCCGCTCGATGCAAAAGAAAATATCCAGCAGGTAGGTCTTTCGTGCCCGGTTTCCCCGGACTATGCAGGCGGAGATATTGAATTTGAAGTGGTAGAAGAACAAGACAACTACGACTTGGACGATTTAAATGTTGATGACTTTTACCGATGGACAAAAATGGGAGTACCATGTAGCAAACTGCTGGGCTGGTGTGAAAAAGAAATCATCCCATCGGATTGTGCGTTTTTAGGGTGGTTAGCAGATGAAGATCCTTTTGTCATTGGCAACGGATATAACCTGTGCTTTTTCTTAACTCCAGAGGGAAAGGTCATTGCCAGCTATCGTGCGCCCTGTTAATATCCAGTCCAACTCATAAAAATCAAGAGAACGGCAGAAACAGACTGGGAGCCTACGCCCGCCGCTGGCCGGAGCATTGTCAGGAGGTGGACGACGACGGCTGGGGCTGCAAGACCTTTGAGATCGACAAGGGCCGCTTCTGCTTCCGGCTGACTGCGCCATACAGTGAGGAACGCCGGGAGGCCGCAAGGAAATTTGCGAGGGAACACAATAGCGCCGAGAGAATAAATCAGCTAAATAAGCAATAAACCCGAAATAAGAAAAATTTATCAATAAGGAGTTAGGTGTGGTTAGATATGATTTCTGATAACTTATATTCACAAATACAAGAAGATCTCGTTTCCTGTGACAGAATGCAAATGCTCACATTGGCAGCATTTGGTCTGGAGCGCCTATGGAGAATGTTTGAAGATTGGACAAAAATGGAGGGTGATCCCCTTTTATATCAAAAGCCAAATTCTTTTCGACAGCGCGTGAGGGATATTCTGGATCATATTTGGGAGCAGATCGAAAACAGGCAGGAAATCAATCCTTATAAGAAAGAAATTCATGACTTTCTGGATTTTGTCAATGCTTCCTTCGATGAAGACGATGGACAGGATGTAGATATGGGGACGGGCACTCCACTTATTAATGAAATGCTCTGTGGAGCAGTCTGTTTTTTCTCTGAACGAGAAGAAAGAACTTATGCAAGTAGCTGTATTATATCGTATGCAGAATATTTGTCGGAGCTTCTTTATGACTACTTTTATGATGAATGTAAAAAGAGTTTTTACGGTCAGGAAATTTCCCCGAGAGAATGGCAAAAGCTACTGGATGAAAAAATAGACGCAGCCATAGCGGAACATCCTCTATGGACAGAAGAAGTAGAAAGAATCAAACACGATTTTGCTATCGTGAAAAAAGAATCAAATAATTTTGAATGTTTGTGCAAGCGAAAATTAGAAATTCAACAAATGGACTATGTTACCGAATCTGACCTCACCTAAGCGTAGAATCTTGTTAGGAACTAAAAATCAAGAGAACAGCAGAAACAGGCTGGTGGCCTATGCCCGCCGCTGGCCGGAGTGTTGCCGAAAGGTGGACGATGACGGCTGGGGTTGCAAGACCTTTGAGATCGACAAGGGCCGCTTCTGTTTCCGGCTGACCACGCCATACAGCGAGGAACACTGGAAGGCGGCAAGGAAGTTTGCGAGGGAACACAATAGCGCCGGGAGGTTAAAGAATTGATGATATATCGTGGGGGATAATAAAATGGAATATGGCTATGATACATTTTCAACCGTACTGCCAGGTGATATTTTTGAATTGTTACTTGAATTAGGCAACGAAATGGGAATTGATCCTTTTTCAAGTATTGAAAGCGAAAACTATTTTCGTGAATTGTTGAAAACTTATTCTGGTAATAAAAATGAGGTAAAAAGATACTTTGAGGACACAATCAAAAGAGATTTCCAAGTGATGAAGGAAAAACCTCGATGGATACAGGGGGACGAGTGGCAATTTCATAGGGGCAAGCCAATGATTTTCGTAGGGCAGCTTGATACTTCCATAAAACGCGATGGAGTATCATACGGAATTTCGTTTTTTGTCTTTTGGGACTATAAGGATGGTGTCACGAAAACAGTCACGCAAAGTGATTAAAAAGCTATGCGCTCACAAAATCCTTTTAGGAACTAAAGGCGCACTTCTATACATAGCCTGACGGCCATGTATTCGTGCGCTCTGCGAGGCGGAACGGCGGATTGCAGATTAAAGCAACCCGCCGTTTTTGCGTCGCTGCGCTCCGTCCAAGGGGCTGGTCTCGCCTGCCAGCTCGGTCGGCGCTTCAAGGCGTTTCACGCCTTGAGGTCGCCACCGGCGACCCGCGCCCCCTTGCGCGTCTTACGCCGCTTACCCCGCGTACCCGCTGAACCGATACACCCGTTTGCGCGGCTATATCGGTTCGGCGGGTCTGAAAACCAAAACCGACACCCTGACCGCTCACCGGGAACGCCCCGGAGGACGGTCATTTTTTTACCCATTTTTCAGCCAAAGGTGGGCAACACCTTTTACATGGCCCGCCGCAGACAGGAGCAGACCCACACCCAGCGCCGGGACAGGGATATGGAGTGGTGAGGGACTTCCCATTTCCTGCCGCCAGTGGTAAAATGAAATCAGCTTTACGGGCCACGCCCCCGCTGGGACAAAGTGTCCCAAAGCCGGGGGCACGACCGCCCCGCCCAACTTCTGGACACTTTGGTATGCTCCCAATAAAGCAGACAGGAAAATAACATTGGGAGTGAATACAGGAT
>ENA-ORTM01002568-ORTM01002568.1-human-gut-metagenome-genome-assembly--contig:-NODE-2568-length-14513-cov-15.608037_pt1 | contig 14513 bp, 10 predicted proteins | sample MGYA00241909_ERZ509182 | MGnify/ENA primary metagenome ERZ509182 (study PRJEB26280, sample SAMEA2338855) | human gut metagenome | biome: human gut; feature: human-associated habitat; material: faeces...
ACTTAAATGAAAAACTAAATTCCAGCTGTGGATTATCTCAGTAACTATGCGGGATTAAATTCTGTAATGCACCTTAACAATTCTATTTTTTTGTCTTATAATAAACCTGTAAGCACTCATGATTTATGTTTTTATGCATACTAACCGGGCATCTGAAAATAGTGTGCGAGACTAAATTCCACATGCCTTATGTGCAAGACTAAATTCTGGTGCAGTGAAATCTGCCTGTGCTTTACTATTTTATTTTATAAGTTTTGGACTAAGCATAACATCATCAGGTGCGATTGCCTTTAATCCTAATGCTTTGTGCAGTTTGTTGTCCAAGAGTAAAAGAGAGAGTTCATATGGGCTATGTCCATTAAGACTGTCTCTTTTTTCGTTGTTTATGTGATTCATCATAAGTCTGACTTTCTCGTCATTTAAATCAGCGAATGAACTCCCTTTCGGACGGATGTAGCGGATATACTCGTGGTTCTTTTCGCAGGCACCTTTTTGCCAAAAGCTGTATGGATCACAGTAAAAGACCGTCGTGCTTTTACTTCCGTCACAGAATTCCTCCATCTCTTCACGAGCTGAGAATTCTGAACCTCCATCCGTGAGGATCACCGGAAAAAGCTTTTTGAATGCATCCTGTCCTAACACTGTTTCAAGCCATACAAAGACCTCTAACACGCATTCCTGGTCTTGATATTCCAACAGGAACATAAGCATAAGATTGCAGTTGCGGAATGTAAAGGTCAAGAGGGCGCAGCTTTCGCCTTTCATTCCTTCCACGCAGTCCATTTCCACAACATTTATATCTGGATGATCTTTCATATAATTCTGGAAATTTTCGTAGTTATGACCTTGACGATAAGAACGATCTTTTGCACTGGTCTGTGTAGGTTTCTTGCGTTTCTTATAACGTACAGAACGTCTTAAGTCACCATTGCGGACATCGAATACACAATCATTGATGTAGGAGTAAAGTGTTCTTCTGGAGCAACCCAATTCTTCTGCATGAGTAGCATAAATATGACCGATGGACTGATGCTTCTCCTTGATCAATGGAACCAATAAATCATTCATGGATTGAATGCTTTCCGGAGTCTGGTTAATGCCGACTCTGCAATCGACTAGCACGCTACGGTACTCATCATGGGCATATTTGGATGAATAAAACTTTCTGGGCATAAGACAATGGGTCTTTTTACCACAGCCATTACATACGTAGGGAGGTTTATTCAGTTTCTCACATTCAGCTGTCTCATATGCGGGACATATATCAGTGCAGCGAAAGGATGGTTTTCTGCAAAGCTTACAATGAATGCCACACATCTTATCACACAAGCATGTCACCTTACAGTTCTTGCGATGAATACATGGCGGGTGAGTGTAACCTGAATCCGGACGTTCTTTTGTATGTGCGTGGAGACGTACTTCCTTTGATATGGTAGATGGATTTTTACCAATAATTCGTCCAATTTCAGTGAAGCTTTTATTCTCAGTAAGACCTTTCTCGATATCAACACGCTGTTCAAATGTTAAATGTTTCTGATTGCCTTTATTTTTCATAATTATCTCCAATCTGCACAGGCAGGCAATCAGCTGCAAGTACATTATACGGAGTAATGATTATCAAAGACAATATGGCAAATATGTGTGCAAAAGTAACTTCGACCTATATGGAATTTACTCTTGCATTTGGTCCAAAACCGGAATTTAGTTTTTCATTTAAGTATGTTTTCTCTATTTTTGCTTTTCCACCCATACAATCACTCCTTATTCGAACATTTGTTCTTATAATATATCATGCATTGCACCCATATTCAAGCATATTCAAGTGTTTTATAACACTTTTTCATAGTACATTACAGTGGATATCGCATTCCGCTTCGCTATTTGTTCATAATCCAATACCTGCAAGGTTCCTTCGCTTCTTAATATAATATTTTCTACTAATTTTTGAAAATATCGACAAACCTCCTGCCAATCTCATATTCAGACATATTTCTCTATGAAATGATTTCCCGCTATTTCTTTATATGTTTCCGAATCATTGATATTGGAAAAATACCAGGCCGCAGCCTGGCTTTCGTAGCATTCGTATCCATTTTTCCGCAGAAAAGCAAAGACTGCGCCTTTCCGCTCTGTGATTTCTTCAAGCATGGCATCTGCCAGGTCTGTACAGTATACTCCCATAAGAGGTTCCTCATGCCCGCCGTGGCTCAGTATCACTGCTTTTGCATCTGAATGCAGAGATTGGCGAATCAGTGCAGCCAGTTCCTCTGCCGGAACCAGAGGAACATCTACACCAAGTACCAGGCAATATGGATTCTTTGCTTTACGAAAACAGGCTTCCAGCCCTCCCAATGGACCTTTTCCCGGGAAGCGGTCTGGTATAATGGGATATTTATATTTATTTTCACCATGATAGCCAGACAGAAGAATATCACTGATTCCAAGCTTTTCCCCCTTTTCTATCTGCATCTCAAGAAATGTCTTCCCATCTATCGTCAGATCTGATTTGTCCCGTCCCATGCGGCTGCTGGCACCGCCAGCAAGAATAATCATAGAAATTTCTTTCTTTCTCATTATCAGTTTTCCTTTTTGTTTATATAAATCATCAATAAAAGCATTGATTTTTCTTCATATTTAAAAACTACAGACAGAAATGTCTGCATAACGGTTAGGGTGTCTTACATACCTCACCCGCCAATCTGTGACATTCCTCTGATTTCATCCTGCTCTGTCTTCGCTTCATAAAAATTATGGCTCACCGGTTTATTCCAGATCACCTGATAAATTGCTTTTTTCAGTTCCGAATCTGTGCAGCCGCCGCGCATAAGCCCCCGCAGGTCTGTACCTTTCTGATACTGGAGGCATCCTTTCATGAATCCTTCGGATGTAAGACGTACTCGGTTGCACTGACTGCAGAATTTGTGAGTCATGGCACTGATAAATCCGATTTTTCCCTTAAATCCTGCGATTTCATAGTAATGGCATGGGCCGTTTCCGTAGCGTTCATTGACTGCATGCATCGGACCGTAGGCTTCTTCCAGTACTGCTTTGATAGATTCTTCATCCTGGAATGGGAACTGTTTTCCGAATCCGATTGGCATCATCTCGATAAAGCGCACATGGATTGGATATTTCTGCGCCAGTCCTGCAATCCCGATGAAGTTTTCTTTTTCCTTGATCACCGGAACGCTGTTGATCTTCAGGGAAAGTCCCGGATGTGCAAGTGCTGCTTTGATTCCCTCAAATACCTTTTCCAGTCCGTCACGTCTCGCTACTTTTTTGAACAGTTCCGGATCCAAAGTATCCAGACTGATATTAATGGCGTCAATTCCTGCATCCAGTAATGCATCCAGCTGCTTGGCGAGCAGGATTCCATTTGTTGTTAATGTCACTTTCTCAATTCCCGGGATCGCCTTGATCTGTTTTGCAAGACTTGCACAGCCCTTACGAACAAGAGGCTCACCGCCTGTCAGTTTAATCTTACGGATTCCCAGATCTGCTGCGCACCTGCAGATGCGGAGAATCTCATCGTATGTGAGGATTTCTGCATGAGAAAGGGATTTTACGCCTTCTTCCGGCATACAGTAAATGCATCTCAGATTACATCTGTCTGTCAGGGAAATCCTTAAATAATCTATTTCTCTTCCATATTTGTCTATCATCGGCTCTACCTGCCTTTTACTTTCTAATAATTGATTTTTCTGTTACCGGATACGGGTGAACCGCAACCTTTGTAACCTTTTCTTCTGTTATTCGCCGTCAAAATCACAGGCAATATTTTCTCTCATAATCGTTTGACACTCCATACTCCGCAGTCTATACTTAATGTATCAAGATTATTAAAATCCTTACCGGACGAAAGGAACTGTCCTATGAAAATCAACGAACAATACCACAACCTGAATCTGCTCGAGAATGTTACCTATGAGTTTCTGGGTCGTGACGGAGAAACTCATGAAGAAACAGAACCAATCCTTGTGGAACACATGATGGATGTATATGTAAATGAACGTCTGACCATGAAACTGGTCTGTATCCCACAACATCTGGCTGAACTGGTTCTGGGGCGTCTTTTTACTGAAGGAATCATCTCTTCTGCTGATGACGTTGACCAGATCTACATCTGTGAATTCGGCAAACGTGCCCGCGTGATCCTGAGTAAAAATAAATCCGGGCAGTCTCATGAGGAAAATGAAGATTATGTTGCTCCTACTCCGACCTGCTGCACCGGAAATCGTGTTCTTAATGATTATTTTATCACAGATCAGCCAATGACGCCAGTTACACCTGTCCCATGGAAAAAACAGTGGATCTTTGATCTTGCAGACTGTTTCGCCAATGGTACCCCGCTTCACAGCCAGACCTGGGCAACTCACAGCTGTTTTCTTGCCTGTGACGGAGAACTGCTCTTTCAGTGCGAAGATATCGGACGTCATAATGCTCTGGATAAGTCCATCGGTTATGCCCTGCGCCATAATATTGACCTGAAAAAATGCGTGGTTTATTCCAGTGGACGTATCCCTACAGATATGGCGATCAAGGCAATCCGCGCCGGAATACCGGTTCTGGCAAGCAAGGCATCCCCTTCCGCCGAGGCAGTTGCCATGGCCAATGAATACCACCTTACCCTTATCTGTGCCGCGCGACGTGACCGTATGAAACTCTTTACCGGAAATAATCCGACAGAATAAATTCTGCAATACACTCTGCATTGTCCAGTTCAAAGAATGGAACATTTTCCAGTACAGACAGTGCATCTCTTTCCTCTGCATCCAGGTTTGTGGCGATCGCCATCAGTTTTTCCGGATTGCAGACACTTTCTGCCGAATTTCCCTTACGGATAATTTCAATTTTCGGATAAGTACTGTATTTAAATCCTTCCAGTAAGATCAGATCTGCCTCCGGAAAAAATTCTGCCAGCTCTTTTTCGGAAATCTGCGGCTGCTGTTTTACCAGCATATATTTGCCTGCTGAAAAAACTGCTGTGCCGTAGGCTCCGGACTGAAGCTGACAGTATGTATCTGTTCCCGGTACGTCCGGCACGAAATCATGCCCGTCATGCTTCAGCACCGCCACTTTAAGGCCCTTGTCTTTAAAAATCTCCAAAAGCCTGCAGATCAGAGTTGTTTTCCCTGAATTCTTTACACCGCTGATTGCAAATATTCTTTTTCTTTCCACCTGTTTGCTGCTCCTCTCAAAGCAAAATCGCGCCCACTTTATCCCCTGCGTTCAGGCTTCTGCTTTCCTGATTTTCCATGGTTTTTGTATCAATCAGGCAATTGCAGCCGGCCATGGAACTGAGGACTCCGTTAGAGTGAAGACCATTGGGAAGATGAAATTTTCCATTTTCCAGATATGCCCGGATAAAGCGGCGGCCCTTGATTCCTTTTTCAAAGTTATCAGCCATAATGCCATTTACTTCTTTCAGACCGATTGATGGATCCTGCATCATTTTTTCCAGTGCAGGACGAATCAAAAGTTCTATGCTGACTGCAACGCCAAAAGGATTTCCGGAGAGACTGATGATCGGAATCTCTCTTTCTGAAGCGCAATGATCTGTTGCAGTTATATCGGAAGTCTTTTTATATGCAGAAAACAGTGTAGGCATTCCCGGTTTCATCTTTACCCTCCAGAAAATCCGCTCTGCCCCCATCAGTCTCAGGGACTCATGCATAATGTCCTTCTTGCCTACAGATACACCTCCCGTAGTGATGATCATATCTGCCACTTTTGCTGCTTCTTTTAATTTCTCAGACATAACCGTCGGATCATCTTTAACTGCTTCCATATGGAAAGATTCGATTCCCAGTTCACGCAGTCTGGCAGACAGCATTGTCATATTGCTGTTGTAAATTTTTCCTTCCGGCAATGGAATTCCCGGTTCTACCACCTCATCTCCTGTAGTCAGAAGCACGATTCTCGGCTGACGGTAAACCGGCACTTTCGCCACTCCCATTCCGGCCAGAATTGCTGCCTCCACATATCCGATATGTGTTCCTTTTTTCAGAAGTGTAGTTCCCTTTTTAAAATCCTCTCCTGCGAAGCAATAATTACTCCATCGCTTCTGTTCGCTGTAAACTTCTACCGTATCTTCACCATAATCGGTATCCTCCTGATAAATACAGCAATTGCAGCCATCGGGTATTGCAGCCCCTGTCATAATGCGCACTGCCTGTCCCTGCTGGATTTCTCTTTCCGAATACTGTCCGGCATCAATCTCTTCCATGACTTTCAGCCTCACCGGATGCTCTTTAGCGGCACCTGCAAGGTCCTCTGCCTTACACGCATAGCCATCTACCGGAGAGCGGTCAAAAGGAGGATTGTCAAACCCTGCCACCATATCCTGCGCCAGGACTCTTCCCCCTGCTTTATTCAGTTCTGTTTCTTCTGTCTCGTTTATTACAGGCGTATGCTGCAGAATCTGTTCCACTGCCTGTTCTACACTGATTCCCTCCACGCACTAATTCCTCCTCTTGTATATTACATTTTTATAGTCTTTTCAATGCCTTTATAACCACCGGGTCAATTGACGGATATATTATAGCAATCCTCTGAAATAATGCATCTTAATCCAGCCCATCAGAGTGTGAAATCCTGCGTCAGATATCTTTGCCGTGCGTCAGCACGCCTGCAGATATCTTCCTTGTCTTTCGCACTCTGCTGAACTGTCTTAAATGCATTATTTACGAGGATTGCTATAGTTTTACCCTTTGAACTCTATAGCAATTTCAGAGAATAATATCACTAAGGCACTCCATTAATATAAATCAGATTGTCTTCAGTATTTCGGAAATTGCTATAACATCATAATATTCAGCCCACTGCTGAAGAATTACATATTTTTCATCTCTGTTGGAGAATGATTTCTCCTTCTCTCAGCCTCCCTGCCTCCAGAATCTGACAGAATACAAACCAGGGTTCCATGGGCGTGCATACCTTTTCTCCCTTATAAGCATCTGATGCAGGACCGCCCGCACCGATCCTGACTGCTTCCAGAAGTACATCTCCACAACGAAATCTGTTCCCCTCCGCAATACTGTTCCAGTCAATCCCTTCCACAAGGAGATTTTCTCCAAACCGGCCATATCTGAAATCTTCTCCTGAATGTTCAAAATATTCTTTTACTTTCTCATAAGGAAGAAGACTGACCTGCTTTCTTCCGCCCATTCCATAATGCACATCTCCCACAAGTCCCTGCAGATCAGCTTCGCATTCATGAATGTTCTGCGAGCAGGTCTTGCGTTCCTTACTGATGCATACACATAATATCTTCGCCATTTTCTGTCTCATCCTTCCTGATGTGTTACTGTTCACTCCGTTCACAGCAACACGCTTCGCGATGCACAGAATTTATGCTAATCGCATAAATTCGCGCGGTATGTCTCGGGTTTTCTGTGACCTTCGCTCACAAAAAACACCTCGCGGGATATTACCAGTGAACAGTAACCCTGATGTCTCTTTATAAAACCACGTACTGCTGTTTTTCCTGCTTTCTCAGATCGCCCAGAATGCAATATTCACATTCTTTCCTGCATTCTGCAGATGCTCCACAAGTTCTTCTGCTGCCTGCTCTTTCCTTTTCTCTGTGATTCCCAGTTCCACGTTACTCTTATTGATAGCACCGCCGAAGTAGAAATTAATATCCGTTGCCTGCTCAAACAGCATCACACCAAGCAATGCTGCCGCATCTTTTTTTCGTTTCAGCCTGTTAAAGGACAGCCTGTCCTCCATCCATTCTTCACAATATTCAAGCAAATGCTCAATCGTAAGAAATCCCTCTGTCACCAGCTCTGTACCTTCCAGCTTATAATAGGCAGGAACGTCTCCGCAGGCAGTTTCACTAAGAGAGATCAGCTCTTTATCCAGATACCTGGCAGCACACTGTGCAGTAGTTCCGCCGCAGATTACATGATATCCCTTTGAATCGAAAAAGGACTTCAGATATCGCTCATCATGCTCCTCCTTACTTGGCGGGCCGATCATAAGGTTTACCACCTGTTTATGCCGCATCCGCAGGACAATGGCTGTAATATCATCATCCGTTTCATTCAGATTCAGATCCAGGCTGGCCTCTGCCAGATAGCCTGCCATCTCCTGTGCGCTCATCCCTTTATGGTACTTTGCCCTGCAGAAAGCCATTACATCATCTCTTCCCCAGCCGCCGTTGGTAGTTTTTCCCATTCCCGCATTGGTGACACCGTCGGACATAATGATCAGCATATCCTCATCTTTCAGTTCAAAACAGCTTTTATGGATTTCCTTCTCTTCGATCATACTTGTCTCCACCGGATAATCAAAGAGCTCGCCATCCCGGATCAGAATTGCATCCGGATTATCAAACTGATAAAGACTTACCTGTTTCCCCTGAAAATTCAGCACTGTAAAAGTGGCATATGCCAGATTTCTCACACTACACACAGGAAGCGTTTTCGCCACTGCACGCACTGCCTCATCCAGTTCCACCTGATTAATGATCATAGTACTGAGCATGGTTGCAGTCAGCGTGGAAAGGATATTCGCCTTTACTCCGCTCCCAAGTCCGTCAGAAAGCACCAGAACATGGTCTTTATCATTTTCTTCAATCTTATAGCAGTCCCCACAGAGAAATTCTTTCTTTTTATTCAGGCTCACATGTCCAAAATCCATGCATAAGCCGTCAAATTCCACATTCAGTCCATGATGCTTATTTCTTTTCATTCTCTTCTTCACTCTCCAGAAGTATGGTATTTTTCAGTTTTTCTACTGCCACTTTGGTGTCTGCAGCAGTTTCTCCAAGAAGTCCGGCGATCTGCTGCACGATCTTCAGCTGTTCTTCTACCAGCTTATCTGCCATACGCGCAGCTTCAATCTGAGCATTATGAATCTGATCTTTATGCTTCCGCTCCTTTGTAATATCCTTCATAATGCAGAGAATCATTTTATTTTCTTTATCATTCGTCATTACGCGATCCAGATAACATTTCTGATCCTCCAGATAAATCTCATCCTGCATCAGATTCCGTTCAAAAGCCAGTATACTCGCCAGACTGTAATCATCCATGATCTCCGATACCGGTTTCCCGATCAGGCGCCGCTTTTTCGGCATATTGAACAATTTGGACGCCGCCTCATTCATCTGAATGATCTTCAGATTATAATCCACAGTTACCAGAAGTCCGGGCATGGCATTAAAGACTTTATTGGAGTAACTTTCCTGTTTTGCCCGCATATATGGAATACACATGGCAACCTCAGCCTTATTCTGGATAATGGCAATTGCCTTTTCCCTGCATGTGTTGTACCCGCAGGCACCGCAGTTTAATTCATCCTTTGGAGAAAATTTTCCCATTTCCGCCAGAGCATCCCTGATTTCTTCCTCTGAGATCTCTTCCTGTTCCTGTGCAGAACAGTAACCGAAATTCTTTCTCAGTTCAAATCCCGGAAGTTCATAGTCTCCCTGCTCTCTGTGAAAATCTTTTCCAAAGGCTGCATTCTTCACTGCCAGAACATCTGCCAGATAATGTCCCTTCTTCATCTGGAAAGAAGGACCTGCCACACAGCCGCCGCTGCATGCATACATCTCAAGAAAGCAATTTTCAAAATCCTCCGGATGAAGTTCTTCCAGAACCTCCCTGCACTGCTCCATCCCACTTACAGAAAGCCTGCGGATTCCCTTTACAGCCCCAAGCAGGTCTGTTAAACCATCCGCAATGGCGATTTCTCTGGAACGGTAGGCAATCTGCTCAGGTTCTTTCTCAGTTATGGAAATCCCTTCTTTTTTCATCCATTGTGCCAGCTCTTCCAATGTGATCACATAATCCACTTCATTTCCTGAGTCTCTCAACTCTGACATAGCTGAAATACAGGGACTTACATAGACAATCTCTGCCTTCGGATATTTTTTTTTCAGATAACTGGCATGAAACTGCATCATAGAGGCAGACTGTACCAGATTTCCCAGAAGATGCGGATAGTGTTTCTTGACAAGCTGTACGATTACAGGGCAGGCAGAAGAGATCATTATTCCCGGCTCTTTCTGTTCCGCAAAAAGTGCTCTGTACTGCGAAATCATCAGGCTTGCACCTTCTGCTGCATCCGCTGCATCTGCAAATCCCAGCTTCTTCATCGCTTCCCTTATTCCATTGATACCGGTTACCCCAAAACGTGCCAGATATGCCGGATGAAGAGAGGCTATAACCTGCGTCTTATTCTCCATTGCATTGCAGATTGCAGGAATCATATTCTGCTCTTCCTTGGCATCCTGCGGGCAGACAAGGATACACTTCTCACAGTAAATACACTGACTTTCTATGATCCTGGCCTGATGATCATGAACACGTATCGCCTTAACCGGGCAGTTCCGGACACATTTGTAACAATTTTTACAACTGACTTTTTTAAACTGAAGGATTGACTGAAATCTCTGCATGCCTCGTACTCCTTATTATGTAACACTATATTTTTCACAAAAAATTATCTGTAACCGTTCCGTATTTTCACAGAATGATGTACTGCCGAATGATTATTTTTGCCTTTCCATAAAGGAATATGGAGCTGCCGCAAGGACAGCAGATCCATGTGCGACAGCCCCATATAATATTTACGATATCAGATCCGGAACTTTGTCTCCGATATTGTTTTATGCTTTCTCAATCTTAATTGCGCATACCTTATATTCAGGAATTCTTGCGTATTTGTCAAGTGCGGCGTTGGTCAGCCAGTTTGCATTTCCATCCGGGAAGTGGAATGGCATCCAGCTCTCACCCGGTGAGGTCTTTGTACCTACACGAGCGGTAGATTCAATGGATCCTCGTCTGGAAGAAACTCTGACTTTATCACCGTTTTTGATACCCAGCTTATCGGCATCTACGATGTTCATTTCGATAAATGACTTACCTTCGATCTCCATAAGCTCAGGTGTCTTTCCCGTCATGGCTCTTGTTGTGTAATGATACAGAATACGTCCTGTCATAAGGATGATTGGATATTCCTCATCCGGAAGCTCTGCTGACGGTACATATTTTGCAGGATAGAACCAGCCAAGACCGCGGGAGAATTTACCAACATGCATGATCGGTGTTCCCGGATGATCCTTGGAGGTACATGGCCACTGAAGTCCCTGTCCATGAACTTCTTCACTGTCAAGACGTTCATGGCTGATACCTGCGAAGCTCGGTGTCAGGGATGCGATCTCATCCATGATCTGAGCAGATGTCAGATATGGCTGCGGATATCCCATACGGTTCATCAGATCAATAATAATATCTGTATCCAGTCTCATTTCGCCAGGTACTGTGACAGCCTTGCGGACTCTCTGTACGCGGCGCTCTGTATTGGTAAATGTACCCTCTTTCTCTGCATAGCTTACACCAGGAAGGATAACATCTGCATACTGAGCTGTCTCTGTCATGAAAAGTTCCTGAAGCACAAAGAAATCAAGACTCTTTAATGCTTTGATAATGTGTGTGGTATCCGGATCAGTAACTACCGGGTCCTCACCATAGATATACAGACCTTTGATCTCGCCTGTGATTGCTTTCGGGAATACATCAGTTGCATGAGTTCCTATATTCGGATCAAGTTTTACACCCCATGCTTTCTCAAATTTCTCACGAACTGCAGGATCAGTAACCTTCTGATATCCTGGATATACATTCGGCTGAGCGCCCATATCGCAGGCACCCTGTACGTTATTCTGTCCACGAAGCGGGTTAACACCACAGCCTTCACGTCCAAGCTTACCAACCATCATTGCCATATTGGACATGGACATAACGCCCTCTGTACCTGTGGAATGTTCGGTTACACCAAGACAGTAGATGATTGGAGCGCGGTCAGCTTTTGCATACATGATCGCTGCTTTTCTCAGATCGTCTGCGTCAATGTGGCAGATTTCAGCTACCTTCTCAGGTGTGTAATCTTTTACGATTTCCTTTAATTCTTCAAAACCTTCGGTACGCTCTGCAATGAACTTGTCATCCTGAAGACCTTCAGAAAGGATCACATTCATGATGCCGTTTGCAAAAGCAACATTTGTACCAGGTTTCAGTTTCAGATGGATATCTGCTTTCTTAGCCAGACCGATATCACGAGGATCAACTACGATCAGCTTGCAGCCTCTCTTGATGGCCTGACGGATCTGCATGCCGACTACAGGATGTGCTTCCTCAGGGTTGGAACCAACCAGCATGATCAGATCTGCATTCTTTGTGATATCCTCAATTGGGTTTGTCATGGCACCTGAGCCAAGAGTCATCGCAAGACCTGCTACAGATGCGGAATGACATACACGTGCACAGTTATCTGTATTGTTGGTGCCGAAGCAGCAGCGAACCATCTTCTGTACCATGTAAATATCTTCATTGGGTGATCTGGAACATGCAAAGCCTGCAAGAGAATCAGAGCCGTACTGTTTCTTGATCTCCATAAATTTGGAAGCAACAAGATCCAGCGCCTCATCCCATGTTGCACGTTCGAATTCACCTGTCTCTTTATTCTTGATCAGCGGATATTTAATACGCTCCGGTGACTGTACGAAATCGAAACATCCGCTGCGTCCCTTAACACAGAGCAGCCCTTTGTTGGACGGTCCGTTTACAGCTTCTGTATCTACGATCTTTCCGTCTTTTACAAGGAGATAATACTGGCAGCCTGTTGCACAGTGAGGACAGGTAGTCAGAACCTTCTTGTCAATCTGGTACGGACGGTATTTCTTTCTGCGCTTCATGGTCAGTGCACCTGTCGGACAGGCCTGTACACAGTTACCGCAGGATTCACAGATACCTTCGTTCCATTTATGTTTGTAATGTGCACCGATCACTGACTGGAAACCACGATTCATAGTGTCGATGGCACCTCTTCCCACAATCTCCTTACATGTATTCACGCAGCGATGGCAGAGAATACACAGGCTTGGATCATAGGTAAAGAATTTATTGGTATCATCTATCGGCATATCCTTCATTTCACCAGGATAGCTTGTCTCAGTCACACCATATTCAAAACAGTAGTCCTGTAATTTACAGTCACCGTTTGCCTCACAGGAGAAGCAGTGTACACGATGATCAGAAAGAAGGAGGTCAAGGGTATCTTTACGATATGCAACTACCTTCTCTGACATTGTCTGTACTTCATCACCCTCTGAGCAGCGAAGTGTACATGCCGTATCAAATTTGGTTCTTCCATTGTTTGTTACTTCTACCACGCACAAACGACAGGAACCATCCGGCAATACATCTTCCAGATAGCAGAGTGTAGGAATCTCCACTCCGATCTGTCTGGCAGCCTGCAGAATGGTCGTACCTTTTTCCGCTTCTACAGGAATTCCATCTATTGTCAAATGAATCATCTTTTCACCCTCCTTAATTCACAGAAATTGCGCCGAATACACAATTTTCCAGACATGTTCCGCACTTAATACACTTGGAGGTATCAATGCTGTGAGGCTCTTTCTTATTGCCTGTGATCGCACCAACCGGACAGTTTCTCGCACACTTGGTACATCCTTTACATTTCTCAGGATCGATCACATAAGAACGCATTGCCTTACATACATGAGCCGCGCACTTTTTATCAACAATATGCTCTACATATTCATCTCTGAAGTTTCTTAATGTGGAAAGTACAGGAAGCGGTGCACTCTTTCCAAGTCCGCAGAGTGAACGGTCCTTGATAAAGTTTCCAAGATGCTCCAGTTTATCCAGATCCTCTACTTCACCCTTTCCGTCTACGATCCTCTCAAGGATTTCAAGCATACGCTTGGTGCCGATACGGCAGGGACCACATTTACCGCAGGATTCTCTCTGGGTGAAGCCCATAAAGAAACGTGCAACCTCTACCATACAGGTATGTTCATCCATAACTACCAGACCACCGGAACCAACAATCGCACCATATTTCTTAACAGAGTCGAAATCAAGAGGTACATCCAGATGTTCTTCTGTCAGACATCCACCGGATGGTCCACCGATCTGAACAGCCTTAAACGCAGCACCGGATTTCAGTCCTCCGCCGATATCAAAAATGATTTCTCTTAAGGTTGTTCCCATCGGGACCTCGATCAGACCTGTATTCTCAATAGAACCTGTCAGTGAGAAGGTTTTTGTTCCAGGTGATCCCTCTGTACCGATACTTCTGTACCAGTCAGCTCCTTTGAGAATGATCTCCGGAATATTTGCATAAGTTTCTACGTTATTCAGAACAGTAGGTTTCGCCCATAATCCCTGCTCAACCGTACGTGGCGGTTTTACACGAGGCATGCCTCTGCTTCCTTCGATAGATGCAGTCAGGGCAGAACCCTCGCCACATACGAAAGCTCCTGCACCACGATTGATATGCATATGGAAGGAAAATCCTGTTCCAAGGATGTCATCACCTAACAGTCCCACTTCTTCCAGAACTGCGATAGCGTGTTTCAGTCGTGCTACAGACTGAGGATACTCCGCACGTACATAAATATAACCATGCTGTGCTCTTACTGCGTAAGCTGCAAGCATCATACCCTCGATCAGACGGTAAGGATCACCTTCCATTAC
>ENA-ORTM01002577-ORTM01002577.1-human-gut-metagenome-genome-assembly--contig:-NODE-2577-length-14474-cov-8.710590_pt1 | contig 14474 bp, 14 predicted proteins | sample MGYA00241909_ERZ509182 | MGnify/ENA primary metagenome ERZ509182 (study PRJEB26280, sample SAMEA2338855) | human gut metagenome | biome: human gut; feature: human-associated habitat; material: faeces...
GGCGCGCATTGCAGGTGACGCCCGTACCTTTATAGCGGGTGTCCTGCACGGCGCGGGCTGCCAGCACGCGCCGCAGGATCGCTGCGCTGCTCTCGCCGCTCGAATCTCCGGCAAGGTCGGCGTATTCCACGGGCGCGACCTCTACATGAAGGTCGATTCGATCTTATATAGGTCACGCGCTGACATAAAATATCCAAAAACTTGCAATAAAATGCAAGAAATTGACATTGAATTGTGTGTTTATACTTAGTTATGCAAAAAGCGGCAAATGGAATTATTTGCCGTTTTTTGCATTTTATCCCATCAAATAAGACTTTGTAGCTATTGGTTAGTTACAACTATCTGAAACGGCCCTTTAAAACAGCAAATTAGTCTAATAAACTGCCTTTGGAATAGCCCTAAAAACTGGTATAAAACAATCGCTTCTTTACCATGATATGCTAGTAGAACAACAAAGTATGGAGGGCGAAACAATGTCAACTAAAATGATAAGTAAGGCATCAATTATGGCTTATCTTCACCAACTGGAGTGTGACGAAAAAGCGTCGGCCACCATTGAGAAGTATCGGCACGACATCAATTTGTTTTATGAGTTTCTACCGGATGAAAAAGTCTTAACAAAAGAAGAGGCAATTCGATATAAGCAATACTTGATTGAAAAAGGGTATGCTGCAACGAGTATCAATTCAATGCTGGTAGCAATGAATAGTTTCCTATCATATATTGGTGCGGCAGATTGTAGGGTTCGATTGCTTAAACAACAGCGTCGAATATTCTGTGAGATGGAAAAGGAACTTACTCGCGACGAGTATCTTCGTTTGGTCAGTGCTGCACAACGCAATGGAAATATGCGTCTAGCACTAATTCTGCAAACAATTTGTTCTACAGGAATCCGTGTCAGCGAACTGGAATATATCACGTTTTCAGCATTGAAGCGGCAGGAAGCGCAAGTACACTGCAAAGGTAAGATACGTAAAGTGCTGCTGCCAAAAACGCTTTGTACACGCCTTTTAGCATATTGCCGCGAACAAGATATACGCACTGGAAGTGTATTTGTGACCCATAAGGGTAAACCGATGAACCGTTCCAATATCTGGGCCGCGATGAAAAGGTTGTGTGCGCTTGCCGGTGTTGCGGCGCAAAAAGTGTTCCCACACAATCTTCGCCACCTTTTTGCCCGCACATTCTATAAGCAGCATAAAGATATTGTACGCTTGGCGGATGTTTTGGGACACAGCAGCGTGGATACAACAAGAATTTATACGTTAACTTCAGGAATTGAGCAGTTAGGTCAGTTAGCACGTATGCGTCTTTTGATTTAAAAACAAAAAAAACGCTCAGGAAAGAGCGGTGAATGTTACAGAACTTGCATTATGTTTATGTAACTTTCCTTATTATAGAGCCATTTTAGTAGCAGGTCAAGTCTTCTGTGCTTCAAAGACTACATAATTTGCATTATGTCTTTATATCTGCGGCAATCAACGTACGTCTACCGCTAACAACCAAAATAAAGGCACAACGAAAGAGACCTTTCACATAATTCGGTCAAATTATTGTGGTGGGCTTGTTTGCAATGTAAAAAAACGGCATATTCGTTGACTGAATTGAGGGAAGGGTCTATAATGTATAATGTTGCTAATAATAATATGGCATGTCACGGCAGGTGATACGAGTGACTAAACTACATAATGCAAATTATGTAGTTGATGCCAGACAACGGAGGGAAACGCTTGAAGGAAGAGTACGAGACCATAGATCTGCTTGAAATACTGCGGCTATTAAAGAAAAATTTACTGGTCATTCTTGCTGTTACCATTTTGCTTGCCGTTGCGGGATATCTCGTCAGTACATTTGCAATGACACCGCAATATGAAGCCAGTGCTACGTTGATTGTTAACTCGAGAGAGGACCAGGCTGCTGCACAAGCGCCCATTACAAATGACCAGCTCACGTCGGCTACGAAGCTGGTAGATACATACGCTGTTATCCTTACCAGTGATACGGTGCTGGACAAAACGATTTCAAATCTGAACCTTAACATGTCGTACAACGATTTGGTAGAAAGAGTGCGTATTGAATCTGTGAATTCCACACAGGTAATGAAAATCACCGTAAAGGATACAGATCCCGAGAGGGCGCGAGCGATTGCAGCAGATATCGTTGAGCAAGCACCGGAGATTATTATCCAAACGGTGAAAGCCGGCAGTGTGGAGATAATTTCTCAGGCGAAAGCGAATGAGATTCCAGTTTCACCCAGCAAAATGAAAAATACAGCGCTGGCCGGTATTCTCGGTGTTGTCCTTTCGGTAGGTATTATTGTGCTGAAGTTTTTGTTGAACAACAAGTTCATGACAGATGAGGACATCACCAATAAATTGGGAATCACGGTTCTTGGCGTAATTCCGCAGATTGATATGAAGGGGTGAGATGATGGCAAAAAAATCAAAACCAACAAGGCGAGAATTTGTTTTGATGAATAAGAATACTCCTTTCCAGTATCAGGAAGCATACAAGAGCCTGCGAACAAACCTTAATTTCATGGCCATGGGTAAGGCTTGCAAAAAGCTTATCTTTACCAGCGCGATTCCGGGTGAAGGAAAGAGCAGTGTTGCGTTAAATTTGGCTGTGTCTCTGGCCGAGACGGGGAGCCGTGTCCTTGTGATCGATTGCGATTTACGCAAGCCGGTTATCCATCGGTATTTGAAAATAGATAATTCTGCCTACAAGGGGATAATCAGTGCTCTTGCGGATGGCTCGTTGGCAGAATCTATCATCAACGTGAAGGGCCTCGGCCTGCATGTAATGGTCGCGGATGCGATTCCACCGAACCCGGTAGAATTACTGGGGTCTCCTCGAATGAAGAACCTGATTGATGAACTCGATAAGCATTATGAATACATCATTTTCGATACACCGCCCGTTTCCGTGGTAACGGATGCAGCGGTTTTAAGTCAATATGCCGACGGTGTTATTTTGGTAGTGCGGCAAAACTATGCGACCTTTGATGAGGTCGGGCTTGCAAAAAAGAATCTCGATGCGGTAAATGCTAATATCCTGGGTGCGGTATTGAACGGGTTTGATACAAAATCGACCGAAAAGAAAAACGGTTACTATTACAGCTACAACTATTCATATGAGAACGCTGACCGATGACGGATTTACATTGCCACATTTTACCTGCAATAGACGATGGTGCTAAAAACGCCAAAGTTTCTATGGAACTATTACGAATGCAGAACGATGCCGGAGTCACCGACATTGTGTGTACGCCACATTTTAATCCCGACAGCCAGAATTTAGAGGATTTTATTGATAAAAGATACCGTTCTGCAAGATACCTAGCTGATTATGTATTTTGCTCTGAATTGCCTGTGCGTTTAAAGTTCGGTGCTGAAGTGAGAATTTCGCCAACAATTCTTGATTTGGATTTTCTGCCTTTATGCTTTCAGAAAACGAAAGTAATGCTTCTTGAGATGCCGAGGACGCTTCGACCCCAGTGGGATACAAATGTTATTTATCAGTTGACTCTTGGTGGCGTGATACCGCTGATTGCGCATATTGAGCGATATCCATATGTGCAGAAAAACCCGAATATTGCATTGGATTGGATCGAGGCGGGCGCCTATTTACAAGTAAATGCTGATTCCATTGTGGGAGATACAATGCAACGAAATTTTGTGTACAGGTTGATTAAGCATGGAATGGTTCATGTGATCGCTTCAGATACGCATTCTCCTGATAAGCGCCCCCCTCAGTTAACGAAAGCAATGCGTTTGATCACAAGAAAGTTTGACAATGCAGTGGGCGGGAAGCTTGAATGCAATGCCCAATCTCTTTTTAACGGGGATGCTCCTGATGTAGAGCAGCCTGTTCTCATCTCAAAATGGTTCTAATGACAGGATATGTATCTGCTATGAACCATTTTTATAATTATTATATAGATAGAATGCTTGTGTTTAACTTAAAAATATTGATTTTTTTGTGAAAAATGGAGCGAGTGTTTTTTATTTCCGGGGAAATGAAGTGGGATTGTGAGTGATTGGGAGATCACCGCACAATCGAGTAAGCAGGGTTGATCTGTGGATGAATGAGAAGGACTTTAAAGTAGGCTGTTACACACCGAGTGCGGAAGGGAAGAACAATTTGCAGAACAGAAAAAAACGTATCATTTTCACAACAACAGTGGCTGTGCTTGCATTGGTTGTGTTGTTAGTAGTTGCTGGGTTAGTTTATTACAAATCGAAAATTGGGTTGTTGCAGTATAATGACGGCACAGTATCGAAGCCGGGTGAAATCGCCGAAACCGATGAAGAAATGATGGCGGAATCCGCCGCAATGGAGCAGGCACTGAAAAACTTGGAGGAAAAACAGGCGATCGAAGCAGAAGGGGAGATTTTCGGCGATGAAAATGTTTTTAACATTCTGCTGATTGGTACGGATGATCGCACCAAAGAATTCAGCGGCAATGCCCGCGGCGATACCTGTATGCTGATGTCGATCAATAAAAAAACTATGGCGATGAAACTGATCAGCTTTGAACGCGGTATCGGTGTTCCGATTTTGGATGGCGCTTATAAGGGGCAATATGATTGGTTGACACACACGTTTCGTTATGGCGGCGCGGACTTAATGATGCGGGAGATCCGCGAGTGCTTTAAGATTGATGTGCGGCACTATGTGCGGGCCAATATTTATACGTTTATGCAACTGGTGGACAGCGTTGGCGGCGTTGATATTGAACTGACACAGGAAGAGACGGACTATATCAATCACCCGGAAGGAACATATGGAGAGTCGCATATTCGAGAAATGGGGGTGGCCGACCAGATTCAATCGGTAGTGCCGGGTGTGAACCATTTGAATGGTGCGACGGCAATGCTGTATGCCCGTTGCCGTTATATTGATAATGATTGGCATCGTGTGAAACGGCAACGAAATGTGATTCAGGCGGCGATTTACCAAACACAAAATTTGAACCTACTCGAACTGAATTCCATGCTCGATCATGTTTTGCCTATGGTTCAGACGAATCTGACGGAAAAAGAGATTACATCGTTGATGCTTTTAGCTCCGCGCTATCAAGGAATCACATTGGAACAAATGACAATTCCGGAAGATGGAACATACGGAAGCATGATCGGTATGGGTGGCCGTTCTATGTTTTCGGTGGATTTTAATCAGAACGCACAAATTTTACAGAGTTTTATTTACGGTGTGGAAAAACCCTAACTTACGAGGAGGAGTTTTAATGGAGTTTCAGACGGAGACGGCTTCGTTGGAGCATGGTACGAGTTCCAGAAACGAAACAGCTTATCTTGTCTGTAAGCGAGCCTTTGACATTGCGGCCAGTTTTTGCGCGTTGGTGGTTCTGAGTCCTGTGTTTTTAATAATCTATTTAATCATATATTTGGATGATCCGCACGGAAATCCCATTTTCAGCCAAATACGGATTGGAAAAAATGGAAAAGCATTTCGATTCTATAAATTTCGCAGCATGGTGGTCAATGCAGAAGATTTGCTCGCTGGACTTCAAAATCAAAATGAAATGAGCGGACCAGCGTTTAAAATGAAAAACGACCCACGCGTTACGAAAGTGGGAAGATTTATTCGGAAAACTAGTCTGGATGAGTTGCCGCAGCTCTGGAACGTTTTAAAAGGTGATATGAGTCTGGTTGGCCCGCGTCCTCCCTTACCGAATGAGGTAGAACAGTATACCGAAGAACAGAAAAAAAGATTGTCGGTTACGCCTGGATTGACGTGTTATTGGCAAGTTCAGCCTAGCCGAAATGACTTGGATTTTGGTGAATGGTTTGAGTTGGATATGAAGTATCTTCGTGAACGAAGTATGAAAACAGATATCAAAATTATTTTTCAGACGATTTTGGTAGTGTTACATATGGAAGGTGTTTAAGTTGTAATAACTGTATATGTAATTTTAGTGTAGTGAATATGGCGGACATGCCCTTTATGTTATTGGACATACAACTTTAAATGAATCATTATTTTGTGTATTTCCATATTTATAATTTTTTTATTAGGGTTTTCGAAGCACATAACAAAAATGGTCTTTGGATTGCATTACTTTACATAATTTGATGAGTGAAAAAATTTAAAAGAAGAAATTAATTTAAGGCTGTGGCGCTTGATTGTCTTGTAACGTTACTATTACTTTTGTCGCGCAATGGAAAATATTTTGATTTTTCATGCCGGGAAGAGACGGAGTCAAAGAATAATTGTGATAAAGGACGGCTTCTGGTTACTCTGTTTTGACCCAATCAAAATGGCGTGAAAAGCGAAAAGACGGTTAATTTGAGCCTATGGTGGTCTGGACAGCAGCTACTATAGGCTTTTTGTGGTATTTGGAGAAAATATACAGCGGATAATATCTGCTGTGATTGTGAAGCACAGGTCTGCTTAGAGCAGGAGAATTGAGGAGAATTATGCAAAAAAGATACACGATCGCATGCGCTGGAACGGGATATGTAGGCCTAAGTCTGGCGGTACTGACGGCATTGCACCATAAAGTATATGCTGTGGATATTGTTCCTGAGAAAGTGGAACTGATCAACAGCAAAAAGTCTCCGATTCAGGATGAGTATATTGAAAAATATCTGGCTGAAAAGAATCTTGATCTGACCGCAACGCTGGACGCCAAATTCGCCTACAGCAATGCGGACTTTGTTGTTATTGCGGCTCCTACCAATGTCTACCCTAAATTTTCAGTCGAGTTTTCATGAGTAAAACGGTGGTGTAGTTATCATCAGTTTTATGCCATTTATAGTCCGATAAATCACCCTTTTACACCCCCTAAAAACCTATATTTCCGGGAAAATTTTGGGTCGAAGCTCGTAGGTGAGGATAACCTCATTTTTCATGCGGTATGTAGGGTAACGGACGAAAATGAGGGGATGGCTGAAAAACTATCTTTCCGGGAGAGTTTGGGGTAGAGGATGAGGGAAGATGATAAGCTCATTTTTCTGGGGTGGTTTTGGGCGGAAAAGATGAAATATGTACAGATTTTACAAATAGACGAGGATGATTATTGAAGATGGTTGGAATAAATGAACAAATTATCAGCATGGAACGACCTCGACAATAAATGAAATTGTTTTGATGGTTAGGGGGATTACAGGGGAAATAGATGGTCGAGAGGGTAGAGGAAGATGAACCCGGTAGGGCGCTGAGTGTGGATAAGATGATATACACATCGTGAGAGGTCTACCCTATAAGAACACAGATAAGTTCAGTTTAGACGATTCCGCGCTGTGAGCATCCATTGATGACAATATCATCTCAGATGATAACTACAGCTTTACATAAAGAAATCAGATTGGAGTTACAAAGAATGAGCAAGGTTGACTTAAAAGGAAAAACGATATTGGTCACAGGTGCTGCCGGTTTTATTGGTAGCAATCTGGTGAAGCGCCTGTACAACGATGTAGAGGACGTGACCGTCATCGGCATCGATAATATGAACGATTATTACGATGTTCGACTGAAGGGGGCACGGCTGGAGGAATTGTCTGCTCATCCTTCTTTTGTTTTTGTAAAGGGCAGCATCGCTGACAAAGCCATTATCACGGAGATTTTTGAGAAATACAAGCCGCAGGTCGTTGTGAATTTGGCAGCTCAGGCTGGTGTGCGCTACTCCATCACCAACCCGGATGCGTACATCGAGAGCAATCTCATTGGCTTCTATAACATCCTCGAAGCCTGCCGCCATTCCTATGACAACGGGTCAACTGGGGTAGAGCATCTGGTATACGCTTCTTCTTCCAGCGTGTACGGCTCCAACAAAAAGGTGCCGTACAGTACGGACGATAAGGTGGATAACCCGGTGAGCCTTTATGCTGCTACCAAGAAAAGCAATGAGCTTCTGGCACATGCCTATTCCAAGCTTTATAACATTCCGTCCACCGGTCTGCGGTTCTTCACCGTTTATGGTCCCGCCGGTCGCCCGGACATGGCGTACTTTGGCTTTACCAACAAGCTGAGAGCCGGGGAGAAGATTCAAATCTTCAACTATGGCAACTGCAAGCGTGATTTCACCTATGTGGATGACATTGTTGAGGGTGTTGTCCGTGTAATGCAGAAAGCGCCGGACAAAGTGACCGGTGAGGATGGTCTGCCGCTGCCGCCCTATGCGGTCTACAACATTGGCAACAACCAGCCGGAGAATCTGCTGGACTTTGTGACCATCCTGCAGGAGGAACTGATTCACGCTGGTGTGTTGCCGGAGGATTATGATTTTGAGGCGCACAAGGAACTCGTTCCCATGCAGCCCGGTGATGTGCCTGTGACCTATGCGGATACGAGTGCACTGGAACGGGACTTTGGATTCAAGCCAAGCACTGATTTGAGAACTGGCCTGCGGAAGTTCGCTGAGTGGTACAAAGAGTTTTATATGTAAGTTTTTTGCACCGACAATCCAGCATTGTTGCGGCAGATATACCTACAGTGTGGGAAGGAGTAAAAGAACATGAGAGAGTTTAAGGATTTGAAGATTGCGGTTGCCGGCACCGGTTACGTTGGCCTTTCTATTGCCACGCTGCTGGCTCAGCACCATAAGGTGATCGCTGTGGATATTATACCTGAAAAAGTGGAGATGATCAATAACAAAAAGTCCCCGATTCAGGATGAATACATTGAGAAGTATCTGGCAGAGAAGGAACTGGATCTGACTGCTACGCTGGATGCAAAGGAAGCGTACACAGATGCCGATTTTGTAGTCATCGCTGCCCCCACCAACTATGACAGCAAGAAGAACTTTTTTGACACAAGTGCGGTGGAAGCGGTCATCAAGCTGGTTATTGAGTACAACCCGGATGCCATCATGGTCATTAAGAGTACCATTCCGGTTGGATATACGGCGAGCGTTAGAGAAAAGTTCCACTGTGACAATATCATCTTTAGTCCTGAGTTTTTGCGTGAATCAAAGGCGCTTTACGATAATTTGTATCCCAGCCGCATCATCGTCGGTACTGACGTTGAAAACGCAAGACTTGTGAAAGCAGCTCACACTTTCGCGGAACTCCTGCAGGAGGGGGCCATCAAGGAGAATATCGACACGCTGTTTATGGGCTTTACTGAGGCTGAGGCAGTCAAGTTGTTTGCCAATACCTATCTGGCTCTGCGTGTTTCCTACTTCAATGAGTTGGATACCTACGCTGAGATGAAGGGCTTGAACACAAAGCAGATCATTGACGGCGTGTGCCTCGATCCTCGTATCGGTACGCACTACAACAATCCGAGCTTCGGCTACGGTGGTTATTGCCTGCCGAAAGACACAAAGCAGTTGTTGGCAAACTATCAGGATGTGCCTGAAAACCTGATCGAAGCAATTGTAGAGAGCAATAGGACGAGAAAAGACTTCATTGCTGACCGTGTTTTGGAGATTGCCGGAGCCTATGAAGCGAATGACAGCTGGGATGAGAGCAAGGAGAAGGAAGTCGTGGTTGGCGTATATCGGCTGACCATGAAGAGTAACTCTGATAACTTCCGTCAGAGTAGCATCCAGGGTGTCATGAAGCGCATCAAGGCAAAGGGCGCAACGGTCATTGTGTACGAACCAACGCTGAAGGATGGCGAGAAGTTCTTCGGTAGCGTGGTAGTTAACGATTTGGAGAGGTTCAAGGAACTGAGTAATGCGATTATCGCAAACCGATACGATAGCTGCTTAGATGATGTGAAGGATAAGGTTTACACAAGGGATCTGTTCGGCAGGGATTGAGTATGTTGAGTAACATAAAAAGTCTACGGAGGAATCAAAATATGAAAGCAGTTATACTCGCGGGCGGATTTGGAACTCGTATTTCTGAAGAATCGGAATATAAGCCGAAGCCGATGATTGAAATCGGTGGCATGCCGATTCTGTGGCACATTATGAAGACCTACTCGCATTATGGAATTAACGAGTTCATAATCTGTGCGGGCTACAAGCAGCATGTCATTAAGGAGTGGTTTGCAGATTATTTCCTGCACACATCCGATATTACATTCGATTTCACACAAGGAAACAAAATGATTGTCCATGACCAGCATGCAGAATCGTGGAAAGTGACGGTTGTTGACACCGGCCTGAATACAATGACTGGCGGTCGCGTGAAGCGAATAAAAAAATTTGTTGGTGATGAGCCTTTTTGCTTGACCTATGGTGATGCTGTTTCGGATGTTGATATTACGAAGCTAATTGAGTTCCATAGAAGCCACGGGAAATGTGTAACATTGACTTCGGTGAGTCTTGCACAGCAGAAGGGCGTATTGGATATCGATTCTGATAATACCATTACTGCATTCCGCGAAAAAGACGATGAAGATGGTTCGCTCATCAATGGTGGATTTATGGTTTGTAATCCTCAAGTATTCGATTATCTTGAAGGTGATTGGACTGTTTTTGAGCAGGAACCGATGAAGAACTTGGCAAAGGCGGGGGAACTCAAGAGCTATTACCATGATGGTTTCTGGCAGTGCATGGATACGAAGCGCGAAAAAGATAAGCTCGAAGCCATGTGGACTGCGAATAGAGCACCTTGGAAATTGTGGGAGGACTAAATGAAATTCGATCTGAGCTTTTATAAAGGGAAAAAGGTATTTGTCACCGGTCATACGGGTTTTAAAGGCTCCTGGCTCTGCAAGATGCTGGCGAATGCTGGTGCGATTGTGACGGGTTACTCCCTGAATCCGCCAACGAATCCGTCCCTGTTTGAGATTGCAGGGATTGAGCAGGATGTTCACTCTGTCATCGGTGATATCCGGGATTATCCTGCGCTGAAAACAGCATTTGACGAAGCGCAGCCGGAGATTGTTCTGCATTTAGCGGCGCAGCCTATTGTTCGGGACAGCTACAAAGATCCTGCCTATACATATGAGACCAACGTCATGGGTACGGTGAACATTCTGGAGTGTGTGCGCAACAGCAGTTGTGTCAAGTCTTTCCTGAATGTGACCACAGACAAGGTTTACCTGAATAAGGAATGGGCGTGGGGCTACCGTGAAGATGAGGAACTGGATGGCTATGATCCCTACTCCAACTCCAAGTCCTGCTCGGAGCTTGTGACGCATTCCTACAAGAACAGCTTCTTTGCGGATGGTCGAGTGGCGATTTCCACGGCTCGGGCGGGCAATGTGATTGGTGGCGGTGACTTCGCAAACGACCGTATCATCCCGGACTGTATCCGTGCAGCCATGAAACATGAGGACATCGTGGTACGCAATCCGTTCTCCACTCGACCCTACCAGCACGTTTTGGAGCCGCTGTATGCTTATCTCATGATCGCAGCAATGCAGTATGAGGACGGTAAATACGCCGGGTATTACAATGTTGGTCCTGATGATGTTGACTGCTTCCAGACCGGTGCACTGGTTGATCTGTTCGTCAGCAAGTGGGGCGAAGGCATGAAGTGGGTGAACCGCTATGATGGTGGCCCACACGAGGCGAACTTCCTGAAGCTGGACTGCTCCAAGCTGAAGTCGACCTTCGGCTGGAAGCCCCACTGGAATCTGGATACCGCCATTGAGATGGTGGTGGAGTGGAGCAAGTGCTGGGCTGATGGCGGCGACGTCCGGGCTTGCATGGACAGAGAAATTAGTGCATTCCTGAGTAAGGAGAAAGTATGAATTTAAAGCAAGCAATTCATTACTTTCAGGAAGCAATGAACAGTGAGGGGATTCGTCCAGAAAAAGGACTAGGAACAGAAGGATTCCGGTTTGCTTCCACACTCATGCCCGTCGTTAACGTGGATTTGATTGTCATAAATGAGAAAAAGGAGTTTCTGCTTTCATGGAGAGACGATCCACACAGTGGGACTGGATGGCACGTCCCTGGTGGTTGCATAAGGTTTATGGAAACAGCTGAAGAACGTCTACAAAAAACAGCTTTGACAGAACTCGGGACGAGTGTAGAAACTTCGTTAGAACCGATTAAAGTCTTTGAAATCTTCTCAAGGGCTCCCCGTGAAGGAATAGAAAACCAAAGGGAACGGGCACATTTTATAACATTATCATATTTATGTAAGGCGCCGAAAGGCTACATTATCCCAGCAGATAAATCACAACCAGGGACAGTAGGTTCGTTGGAGTGGTTCTCAACATTACCGGAAAATCTATTGCCTGTTCAAGATTGTTACCGGAAGAACTGGGATGTAATCAAAGAGAGAATAATGGAGGATTAAAGATGTCTATTTGGAAAAATGAAGCAGAAGCACGTGAACAGATTAAGGCAATGGTAGCCGAGTACTATCACGACTTTAAGGAGAAGAAAACTCCATATCAGGAAGGTGACCGCATCACTTACGCTGCTCGTGTTTTTGATGAAAAGGAAATGTGTGCTCTGACCGATGCTACGCTGGATTTTTGGCTGACTACCGGCCGCTTTGCGGATCAGTTTGAGAAGGAGTTCGCAGAATGGATTGGTGTAAAGTTCGCACACCTGGTTAATAGCGGTTCTTCGGCCAACCTGATTGCCTTCATGGCCTTGACAGCGCCCGAATTGGGTGACAGGCAGATCAAAAAAGGTGATGAGATTATTACGGTTGCCTGCGGCTTCCCAACCACCGTAACCCCGGCCATCCAGTATGGTGCTGTGCCTGTTTTTGTGGATGTGACCGTACCTCAGTATAACATTGATGTTACGAAGCTGGAGGAAGCTTTGTCTCCAAAAACGAAGGCTGTCATGATCGCCCATACGCTGGGCAATCCTTTTGATTTGTCTACGGTGAAAGCGTTCTGTGATAAGCATAATCTGTGGCTGGTGGAAGATAACTGTGACGCTCTGGGCACCCAGTATACCATTCATGGTGAAACCCGATTTACTGGCACTTGGGGCGATATTGGTACTTCTAGCTTTTATCCTCCGCATCACATGACGATGGGTGAGGGAGGATGCGTTTACACCAATAACCCGAAGCTGAATCGACTGATCCTTTCTTTCCGCGATTGGGGCCGTGATTGCATTTGCCCCTCCGGTCAGGATAACTTCTGCGGTCACCGCTTTGATGGTCAGTTTGGTGAGCTGCCCAAGGGCTACGACCACAAATATGTTTATAGCCACTTCGGTTATAATCTGAAAGTGACGGATATGCAGGCAGCTATTGGTTGTGAACAGCTTAAGAAATTCCCGACTTTTATTGAGCGTCGTCGCCACAACTGGGATCGCCTGCGTGCAGCGTTGGAGCCTATTGCTGATAAAGTGATTCTGCCGGAACCGGCAGCAAATAGCCGTCCGTCTTGGTTCGGATTCCTAATTTCTGTCAAACCGGAGAGCGGTCTGAATCGCAACGATGTGACTCGCTATATTGAGAGTCATAATGTCCAGACTCGTCTGCTGTTTAGCGGTAATCTCATTAAACATCCTTGCTTTGATCAGATGCGCGGCACCGATGCTTACCGTGTGGTGGGTGAGTTGACAAATACGGACTTTATTATGAACAACACCTTCTGGGTTGGCGTTTATCCCGGCATGACGGATGAGATGATAGATTATATGGCCAAGACGATTATCGAGGCAGTAGCGGGAGAATAATTCAATGTTGAGCTATCTGAACATAGTTGTAGTATTGGCTATTATTCTGATTTCTCTTTATAAAGCCGAAATACGACAAGATAATAATGCCCTATCACTTGATCAGGGCAGCTGTATAAAGGGAATTGCGGCAGTATTTCTTATCCTAGTTCATATAAAGAATGCATTAGCTAATCCTGGAAGTTATGCATTTCTAAGCTCTGCGGGATTTTTACTTGTTGCGGTTTTCTTCTTTTACTCTGGTTATGGAATTACAAAGAAGGCGATTTCAGACAAAAGTTACATTCCTAAACAGTTGATCCTGAAAGTATTAGCCTTATTCAAAATGATAGTCATAACAGAAATAATATATATTTTGATAAGCACAATCTTTTTGGGAAAAGAATATGATCTCCCATCAGTAATCAAAGCGGTATTTGGCATAAACCTTCTCAATGGAGCTATGTGGTACATTGTAGCGTTATTGATTATTTATTCTGCTACGATACTGTTCTCAGCGTTTAATAGAAATGGGGGGTATACTTTAATTGCGGTATTGGCTGTCGGGACATATGTTTTAATTTCAGCGTTAAGAGGTAGGGCTCCGCATGAAATGCAATCGTGCATTGCGTATGTGATCGGTGCTTATTATGCTGAAGATGTGGAGCGCAAAAGCAACAAGAAGATGTATAATCCCTTGTTATTGTTGGAGATGTTTTGTGTTTCCTTTGCTGCACCGTATATTTTTAGACATTTCTGGGTGGATAGTAGTGTTATTCGAGTTGTTTTTGGCTCATTGAGTTCGGTTTTCTTCGTTATGCTTTTGATTTTTATGTTAGAGAAGGTCAAAATCGAAAACGAATTCTTAGTTCAGATCGGGAAAGTATCAACAGAAATTTACTTATCTCATCAACTTGTAATTAGTGTCTACTGAACAAATACCAATTTTTGCTGCGGCAATAAAAAGTGCAAAATC
>ENA-ORTM01002585-ORTM01002585.1-human-gut-metagenome-genome-assembly--contig:-NODE-2585-length-14432-cov-2.671767_pt1 | contig 14432 bp, 8 predicted proteins | sample MGYA00241909_ERZ509182 | MGnify/ENA primary metagenome ERZ509182 (study PRJEB26280, sample SAMEA2338855) | human gut metagenome | biome: human gut; feature: human-associated habitat; material: faeces...
GAGCGCTCCGGCTCATCCTTTTCCTTGCTCTTGAGTGTTTCCTTGAAGCGGCGCTCAACTGCTTTCCATCCATCCTGCACAACCGTTTTGCCCTTTGCCTTGAACTCATAGCCCTCACAGGTGAGCGTGACCGAAGTCTCATCGTAAGTGTGCTTCTCACCGGTAGCGCACAGAAGACGCATGGCGACAAGCCGGATGATTTTCTGCTCCGACTCCGGCAGCTCGGCGAGATCCTGCTTTTCAAGCTGGGCGGTGGGGATGATAGCGTGATGGTCAGTGACTTTGGCGTTGTTGGTAATTCGCCCGATGTCCGGCTCATGGGCGATGCCTTCAAAGAGCGGCAGCTTACGGCAGACAATGCCGATCACCTGACGGGCAGTGCCCTCCATGTCCTCGGTGATGAACTGGCTGTCCGTTCGGGGATAGGTCAACATCTTTTTCTCATAGAGGGACTGCACCAGATCGAGCGTCTGCTGGGCGGTAAAGCCGTAGTAACGGTTGGCTTCCCGCTGCAAAGTGGTCAGATCATAGAGCTTCGGCGGGTTGACGGTCTTTGTCTCCTTCTTGAGAGAAGAAACGACGGCTTGCTTTTTATCGCAAGCCGCCGCAATCGCCTTCGCCTCGTCTTCGGTTTTCAATCGTTGGCTCAATTCGGCCTTCAACAATTCCCCTCCGGGTAACAAAAATTCCCCGATCACCCGATAGGCTGCTTCGGGCTTGAACGCCGAGATTTCTCGCTCCCGTTCTACAATCAAGCGCACTGCGACCGATTGTACACGACCGGCCGACAAAGCGGGCTTCACCTTTTTCCACAGAACAGGCGAAAGTTCGAATCCCACGATACGGTCGAGTACCCTGCGGGCTTGTTGGGCATCTACCCGATTCAAATCTATATCCCGGGGATTCTCAATGGCATGGAGTATGGCATCTTTGGTAATCTCATGGAATACAATCCGTTTCGTTTTCTCCGGTTTCAATTTCAACACTTCGAACAAGTGCCATGCGATAGCCTCTCCCTCCGCGGTCCTCATCGGAAGCCAGCCAAACCATATCCGCTTTGTCTGCCTCCTGTTTCAGCGTTTCCACCAACTTTTTTTTGTCAGCAGGGATTTCATAAATAGGTTTATAGTTATGCTCGATATCCACACTGAAATCCTTTTTTTTGAGATCACGGATATGTCCGTAGCTCGAAAGGACTTCAAAATCCTTTCCCAAAAACTTCTCAATGGTTTTAGCCTTTGCCGGAGACTCTACGATTACCAAATTTTTTGCCATATGCGCAATGTTCGTTCAAATTTTGCGCAAAATTAGAAAAACAGATTGTAATACAGAGCTTTTTTCTACTTTTTTATTAAATAATGTATATCGCACACATTTCGAATCGATCCTACCATGTAGAGTTTTTGTCGCATATCCTCCCCAACGCCTTTCTCCTATACTATTCCCTCCGAAAAAGCTGACGGGATAAATCCTGTTTTTAAACTACCCACTCGTCCCGTGAGTACTCCCGACACGGTGGGAGAGGTTAAATCCTCCTTCTCCCCTGCCGCTTCCCGTAGTATTGCGGGGTGTGGCGTTAGTCATATAGGGGAAGTGGCACACATCGTGACGGAAGGGTTAAAAATGTCGAGAACAGACCTCTTACCCTCAAAATTTCAAATCGACCCCGAACATGAAATTGATGCCTTGTGCCGGCATACCGTAAAGAATATCGTATTTCCGGTTCAGCACATTGTCGGTAAGTCCGTAAAGCGAAAACCAAGAAGTGAAAGCATACGAGGCTTTCAAGTGAACGAGATGTATATCGGAGAGTTTTCCGAGATTTGAATACTCCCGACCCGCAGCAAACTCATATCCGGCTTCGAGCACGAACGGTCGAACAGGCATATAACGGATATTCGCTCCTCCTTCCCACTGCGGACGGTTATACGAAATCGCCTCACCCCCATCGGCGGTCTTCCATCGATGATACCCGACCTTCGCCGAAGCCTCCAATTTCGTACCGTAACGATAAGATACATCGAGCTCTGCTTTCAAAGCATTGGCATCGATACCCCAAAAACGCGACACACCTGTAAACTTTCCGTCCAAATCTTCGGGTAAAAGGAACAACGCCTTTTTACAAATTTCATAACCGCCCGAAAGCCCTATGGAAAATCCGGGCAATGCGTTAATGCGTATTCCCAATGAGGCATCCAACGGCACATACGTATTATCTACCTGTGCCGACGGATTGAAGTAGAGCGTATAGGCCGAAACACTTCGCCACGTATTCAGTTTCTTCCCACCCGTAAAAGCCGTATAAAACTGTACATCGGGAACTATCGTCCAATCGAATCGCACATCGGGAGAGAATCGCAAAATAGTCCCGTTATTGAACGAAACATCGGCCTTGACACCGACCGCAAAAGCCACGTGTTCATTCCGCCAGTCATACCGGGGATTCAATGAAATCATACCGTAATTCGCTGCCGACTGTAACCGGCTGTAACCCACATAATCGAAAGAACCGCCCAAAGAAATAGAGCTGCGTCTGTCGATCGGCGCAGACAGTGTAAAGTCTGCATTTACTAAATTCTCGGCAGCCCCTTTTTCATCTTGTAAATATCCCCGGTGATACCCGTACCGGTAATATGCCAATGAAACTTTATAAAGTAGATCCGACTCTCCGGCAGTCGAGGCTATATGGCTTTTCAAGAAGAACCGGTTTATCTCTTGGTTAGGCGAAGATATTCCCGTCAAACCGGGGTATCGCAATCCGTAATAGTTGAAGGAGTCGTAACGATAACCGCCGCTTATTCCCAAATCCAGCTTCCCGAAGGAGTGAAGATAATCGGCGACCACTCGCTCTTCGAGCCGGTGCATCTTCTTCGAGTCGGGATAGTAGTCCTCCGTTAACGATTGATTGTAGTCCACCGTTCCGCAAGTAGAGCGATGTTGCAACCACACACCCAACTTGTCTTTGTCATTCTGCAAAATACGATAACCGGCATTCCCGACCATATTCAGGTAATTGCCTATCCCGAAATCCACGTATCCCCTCGATTGGTTTTCTTCGGGTTTTTCTCCGAAACCGCCGGGAGCCAACAAGACAGCGCGAGGTTCGAGGGGAGCCGGAACCGTCCAGTCGCTATACCGTATAGATTGTTTGGTGACCGTCGGTGCTTCCACTTCGGGCAATGTATTGATTTTAGACGCATCGCGCACGATAGGTGTAAAATCTTTTTCTATGGTTACTTCCCGCCGCAACGAATCGGAACGTACCTGTGCCGACAGGAAGAATGGGAAAACCGATATGATTAAAAAAGAAAACCGTTTCATAAGCCATACATATTGTATCGTTCAACTACTCTGTTTGTCCCAGCTCGCTCAACTTCTTGTCTATCCGGGAAATAATATCGTCGTCGCTGGCCGGATAGTTATTCCGCAAACTTTGCAAATATTGACGGGCTTGGAAAGTCTCGCCCCGTTTTTCATAAATGTCGGCCATGAGCAAGAATGCCCGAGCCAGCCAATAATTGTGGGGAGTACCTTTGTCGATAAAAGTATTCAGCGTCTTTTCGGCCGTATCGATCGCTTTGTTGTCGAATTGATATTGAGCCAATAAATAGGCACTTTGCGCCCCGTAAATCGAACGGGTATCTTTCGAAAGCTCCCGCCAGTCATCGGCTGCATTTTCTCCCTTTCCCATATGGAAATAGGCATCGGCACGAGCAAATAAAATCTCTTGACGCAAATCGGGAGAAAGTTTGCTTTCGCTCAACAACTTGTCGGCAACTGTTACCACCTCGCCATATTGCCGCTTATTTCGGGCAATACGAAGCATACCCAACCGGGCGGCCTGTTTGTTCTCTCCGACAGTCGCTTTCTTTTCCAACTCCTTGAATCCGGCAAAAGCCTCGTCATAACGAGCTTTCAAATAAAGTATCTCGCACTTGCGGGCCAATGCTTCTTCGGCAAACTCGCCGTCGGGACTGTTCGTCACCACATAGTCGAACGCCGGAAGAGCTTTGTCGTAGTCTTTCGCTGCAAACGATGCTTTCCCGATATAGTAATTAGCCGGAATCAAAAACGCGCCCGACGGATAATTTCGCACATATTTCTCCAACGAAGCGATACCTTTCCCCGTCATATAAGTGCGCTCGGCTGCCATATACGACAAAGAATCCAATTCGCTCACAGGGGCCTGCTCCGACCGTCCCACGCTGTTCAGATAGTTAGCGTAGGCATCGACGGCATCTTTCTCTACATATACCGATTTGAGGTCGGCGACCGCTATGCGAGCCTCCTCGCTGGTCGGATAACGCTCTATCACTTGCTGGTAAGCAGCCACCGATTCGTCTGTCTGCCCGTTATTGAAATAGACCATACCCAACTGCAAACCTCCCTTGCGGGCAATCGCGCTCTGGGGATAATCGGCGATTAACTGTTTGTAACATACGATAGCATCGTTATTCCTATTCAATATCGTATAAGCCTGTCCCTTTTCGAACCATGCGTTCGCCAGATACCCCGAACGGGGATAATCTACAATCAATTTGTCCAACAACTCTATTTTGCGTTCATGATTCCTCTGCAATCCTGCCATGAAAGCTTTTTGAAAAAGGGCATAATCTCCGTTCGCGACATCGGTCTCTTGGGCCCGGGCATAATACTGCTCGGCATCGGCGAACCGACGGGCGTAATAATAGCAATCGCCTATCCGGGAATAGGCATCGGCAAGCATGCTTCGATTTCCTCCGGTCTGTACAGAGACATACCGGGAAAAACCGTCGAGGGCTTGCGAGAAGTTATGCTGTTTGAACTGACAGTAAGCCCAATCGTACCAAGCCAGCGAATACATTTCGCTCCGCTTGTCCTTGCTGGAAGAAAGATATGCCGAATAATTCCGGGCAGCGATGTCGTATTGTTCCCGACGATATTGGCACTCGGCGAGCCAAAACGCAGCCTTACCCCGTATATCGGTATCATAGTTTCCCACAGCGATCGCCCGGCTAAACAAACTTTCGGCATCGGCGATACGGGCATTGGTGAAAGCCTCCGTCCCCAACTGGAAAAGAATGCGCTGCTTGGCGGCGAGTATTTTCCCGTCGGGCTTCCGTATTTTATCGATAGACGCCAGTGCCGACCGATAATTACGGGTCGTCATGTAAACCTCTACCAAATAGTCGTTAATCTTGTCGGCATAGCGAGAACCGGGAAACTCGTTCAAGAAACGTTCGAACACACCCACCGAGTTATCGAAAGGCGAAGCCGTGCGATCATACAGGCAAAGCGCATAGTTGTAAAGCGCCGTTTCCCGAACCTGACGGTCGTAATTTCCTTGTGAAGCCATCTCGAACGCCATGCGGGCATTATTTTTATCTCCCGCTCGCAAATAGGCTTGCCCGATATAAAGATAAGTATTTTGAGAAAGAGCATCGTCCACGCCGGTCACACGCCCCAAATAATCGATCGCCTCGCTATCTTCTCCCCGGCGATAGGCCATGACACCCATGACATAAAGAGAAGAGCGTTCGGGTTTGCGACATCGTTGCAAATACCTTTCCAAATATTCCGTCGCCGCTTCATCGTCACCTTCTTGATAAGCGCTTTCGCCGAGCAACCGAAGAAGCTCGGTGTATAAGTCGGCATCGGAAGACGGACGGGACAACAACGCTTTACCCTCGGACAATACCTGTGCGAAACGTTTTTGCCCGAAATAAATCTGCAACATGTGCAGCCGTGCGGCATAGCCGAAACTCCTGTCGTCCGCCACTTTCGAGAATCCACTTAAAGCGGCTCTATCGTCTCCCTCGTTCATCTGTATATACGAAAGGTAGAAAGTGGCTCCTGTCCGAAATCTCTCTTTCCCGATTAGAAGCTGAAACAGCGGTTTCGCCGCATCGGGATTACCGGTCTTCAACAAAGAACATGCCGTGCGATATCCCCACCGGTCCTCCTCGTCGCCGGTCAACAAACTCACATTTACCGTCTGATAGGCTTTCAAGGCTTTTGCATAATCTTGACTGTCGTAATAATAATCGGCCAATGCCAACCGAGCCTGCAAAGTATGTTTAGAATCCGGATAATTTCGCAAAAAATCCGTTAACCGCCGTACAGCCTGCGGCGAATAATTGCGAGCTTCCGAAAGAGCGATATACCAGTCGGCCGTTTCCCGCTGCTCCGGCGACAAATCGCCTTCACAAACCTCTTTCATCACATCGGCACAACCCGCATAGTTCTTCTCTTGAAAGAGAAAGATTCCCCTATCTATCAAAGCCCTGTCATCGTTATAAGCCGGGATTCCCGGCTTGGCGGCCAAAAGCTGTCCGGTGCATACGATTCCACAAAGTATAACTATCGCCCGTTTCATGAACATCTTTATTTTGTATTAAGTTCCGAACTATCCACCCATTTAAATAATTTATCCGACGGTCGTATCTTCTCATCGATACGCATCGAGAACCGCTCGCCTTTTACCGTCTTTTGCACCGGTTTCAAATCGACTCGTATCTCCTCTACCTTGCGGATAAGCGCACCGGTCGTCGGGCCGGTGACGAGTATCTCGTCTCCCACGCTCAACGAACCGCTCTCCATGAGAAATTCGGCCACACCGAGGTTGGAAAAATACTTCACGCCCTTGCCTATATATATCTTTCGTTTCGTGGCTCCCGAGCCATAATTGTGAGTCCATTCGCCCAAGCGCTGACCTAAATAATATCCGTTCCAGAACCCTCGATTAAAGACGGTAGCGAGCCGTTCGTCCCACTGTGCGATCTTCTCGTCGGTAAAGTCGTTGTTCAAATAAGACTCGATGGCCTCGTTGTAACACGAAACGACCGTACGCACATATTCCGGTCCCCTTGCGCGACCCTCGATTTTAAATACCCGCACCCCCGAATCGATCAGTTTGTTCAGGAAATGTATCGTTTTCAAGTCCTTCGGCGACATGATGTAAGCGTTATCCACTTCCAACTCGTTACCGGTCTCCTTGTCTTTCACTTCGTATGAACGGCGGCAAATCTGCATACAAGCCCCCCGATTCGCCGAAGCATTCATTTCGTGAAGGCTCAAATAGCATTTGCCGGACACAGCCATGCACAATGCCCCGTGACAGAACATCTCTATACGTACCGGTTCTCCGCCCGGCCCCACGATACGATCCCGCAAAATGGCTTCGTGAATACGGGCTACCTGCTCCATATTCAACTCCCGGGCCAGCACCACCATCGGAAAAACGGGCATAGAATCGCAACGCCTCGGTATTGGAAATATTCAGCTGGGTCGACAAATGCACCTCTACCCCTATCTCGCGGGCATAGGTCATAGCCGCCACATCGCTGGCGATAATAGCCGAGAGCCCGGCCTCCTTCGCCGCATCGATAATACGATGTAACAGAGGTATATCTTCGTCGTAGATAACGGTATTGACCGTCAGATAACTCTTTATGTGATGCTCGTTACAAATACGCACGATCTCGTGTAAATCGTCTATCGTAAAATTATTCGACGAACGGGCTCGCATATTCAGCCCCTCGATACCGAAGTACACCGAATCGGCCCCTCCCTGTATGGCCGCCGTCAAAGAATCGTACGAACCCACCGGCGCCATAATTTCAAAATCGCTTCTCTTCATCATCATAAACAAACTATTCTATTTTCCCGGTGATTATTTTTCGTATTTCGTTCAGTTTATTCAATGCTTCTACCGGTGTAAGGTTATTGATATCGACCTGTAAAATTTCGTCCCGAACCTGTGAAAGCACAGGATCGTCCAGTTGGAAAAAACTCAACTGCATGCCGCCTCTCGACGAAGCGATTTCGGCGGTAGGCTTGGCGATACCGTTCTGGCGGTTCTCCGACTCCAACTGTTTCAAAATCTGGTTGGCCCGCTTGACGATTCTCTGGGGCATACCGGCCAGCTTCGCCACATGGATACCGAAACTGTGCTCACTCCCGCCGCGTACCAATTTCCGCAAGAATATCACCTTGTTGTCGACCTCTTTTACCGAAACGTTATAATTGACAATGCGTTTATAAGTACGTTCCATTTCGTTCAGCTCGTGATAATGGGTAGCGAACAATGTTTTGGCACGAGCTTTGGGGTGTTCGTGTATGTGCTCGACAATAGCCCACGCGATAGATATACCGTCGTAAGTACTCGTTCCCCGCCCCAGCTCGTCGAACAGAACCAAACTCCGCTCCGACAGATTGTTGAGAATATCGGCTGCCTCGGTCATCTCGACCATAAAGGTAGATTCGCCGAGCGAGATATTGTCCGATGCCCCTACACGAGTGAAAATCTTGTCCACAATCCCTATCTTAGCGGCCTCGGCCGGAACGAAACTTCCTATCTGAGCCATCAGAACAATCAAAGCGGTCTGGCGCAACAACGCCGATTTACCGGCCATGTTGGGTCCCGTTATCATCATGATTTGCTGCTTGTCGTTGTCGAGCTCGACACTGTTGCTGATGTAGGGTTCGCCCGGTGGCAACTGTTTCTCGATAACCGGGTGACGTCCTTCCTTGATGTCGATAACCAGCGAATCGTTTACTTCGGGACGAATATACCGGTTTTCCACGGCCGACTTCACGAACGACAACAAGCAGTCGAGCCGCGCAATGAGATTGGAATCGAGTTGTATGGCAGGAATATACTCCGTCAATGCAAGAATCAAATCATTGAACAACTGGGTTTCCAATGAAAGAATCTTCTCTTCCGCCCCCAAAATCTTCTCCTCGTATTCTTTCAACTCTTGGGTGATATAACGCTCTGCGCTCACCAACGTCTGCTTTCTGATCCAATCGGAAGGAACCTTGTCCTTGTGAGTATTGCGCACTTCGATGTAATACCCGAATACGTTGTTATACCCGATTTTCAAGCTGGGAATACCCGTTTTCTCGCTCTCGCGCTGCTGCACGTGCAACAAATAGTCTTTCCCCGAATAGGAAATTTCTCGCAACTCGTCGAGTTCGTCGTTCACCCCCTTGCGGATAATTCCTCCCCGATTCACCAAATTGGGCGCATCGGGATTAATTTCATGCTCGATTCGGTCCCTGATGATCGTACAGCAATTCAGTTGCTCCCCGATACGTTGCAATACAGGTTCATCGCTCTGCTCGCAAACAGCCTTGATAGGCTCTATCGCCGACAATGCCACTTTCAACTGAACCACCTCGCGAGGCGAAATACGCCCCACCGCTACTTTCGAAATGAGGCGTTCCATATCGCCTATCGTATCGAGTTGCGGATCGATAACCTCCCTAACTTCGGGGTGGCGGAAAAAGAATTCCACTCCGTTCAACCGATCCTCGATAGGCTTCACATCTTTCAACGGAAAGACAACCCACCGTTTGAGCATACGTGCCCCCATCGGGGTGACAGTCCGGTCTATCACGTCGAGCAGGCTCTTTCCCCCTTCGTTCATCGGAGAAAGCAATTCGAGACTCCGCACCGTGAATTTATCCAATCGCACATATCGCTCCTCCTCGATACGAGACAGCGATGTAATGTGCGAAATCTGCGTATGCTGTGTAATATCCAAATAATGAAGCAGAGACCCCGCGGCGATAATGGCGTTGGGCATATTGTGAATTCCGAAACCTTTGAGGTTTTTCGTCTCGAAGTGACGCAATAAGCGATCCGAAGCGGCATCCTCGGTATAAACCCAATCGTCCAACTCGAAAGTAAAAAAACGGGAACCGAAATGCTCCTCGAACAATTTCCGTTTCGTGCGTTCGAACAGCACCTCTTTCGGAGAGAAATTGCCCAACAGCTTGTCCACATAGTCGAAATCTCCCTCGGCGGTCAAGAATTCACCCGTCGATATATCGAGAAAAGCCACACCCACTTTGTTACCTTTCCCGAAATGAACACCCGCCAAGAAATTATTCTCTCGGTGATCGAGAATATTGTCGTTAATCGACACGCCCGGTGTCACCAATTCCGTAATGCCGCGCTTGACCAATTTTTTTGTCAGTTTCGGGTCTTCCAGCTGTTCGCAAATAGCCACCCGTTTTCCGGCACGCACCAATTTGGGAAGGTAAGTATCGAGAGCATGATGGGGAAAACCGGCCAACTCCACATACTGGGCGGCTCCATTTGCCCGGCGAGTCAATGTAATCCCCAATATTTCCGATGCCACCAAAGCATCGTCCGAAAACGTTTCATAAAAGTCTCCCACCCTGAAAAGCAATATCGCATCGGGATGCTTGGCTTTCATCTCGATATACTGTTTCATCAGCGGAGTTTCGACAATTTCCTTGGCCACGATATATTTCTTTTATATTCGTATGAATAATCCCGTTTAAGAGAAACAAAGATAACATTTTCGACCGGAATTGTGAAATTAAAAAAATGTAAGAAACTGTTTTTATTTTTTTCTACTCCTCACTTCATCGCTGCCACTCCCCCATTCCCCACTCTCCCCTGTGTTTCGAAAAACAAAAAGTCAGCTCTTAAAAACGACGAGTAAGATTTATGCTTCTCTATTGAAACAGCTCTCTCCCTCCTCCCGCCAGACCTTGTAACATTCGAAACATTTCGCTCCTCCCCTTGCCGTGTCCCGTAGCACTACGGGTTGTTTTACAACGCAAAATATAGGAGAGGTGGCACGTAGGGACGGAGGGGTTAAAGAAATACCAGCAGTAAAAGCAACAGAGACAAGACTTCTCCCCCCCCGCTCATCGTAGATGAGATGGGACGAGTTCACCACCGACAAACTATACTTTCAGGAAAATATTTTTCCGATACAGAAAATAGAGGAAGAACCAGCAACAAGCGACATATCCTGCACGAAGGACGACCGCACCGGCAGGCTCACCGGCACATTCTCCCACCCATTGGGATATACCTCCGAACAAAAACTTATTCATGTGAGAAAATCCTACCACCTGCTGCGCCAGATAAATCGTTATCGAATTTAGTCCTATCACTCGGAAAAAGAGAGTCCACGATTTCCACCCTTTCACATCGACGATATAATAGAACAAAGCGAACAACAAGAACGAAAGTCCTCCCACGAAACAGGTAAACGAACTGCTCCAAAGCATTTTGTTAATCGGGAATACGGTATTCCAAACCAGCCCTATGGCGACCAACACAACCCCGATTCCCGACAAAAGCAAACTCTTTCTCTCTCCGCTTCCCAAGCGGGTGGAACGGACGATTTCCCCCGCATAAATTCCCAATAATGCCGTGACTATCGCCGGAAGCGTGCTCAGTAAACCCTCCGGGTCGAAATTACCGCATATCAATTTCCCCGGCAAACAATGCCGATCGATATATCCGACCAGATTCCCTTCGATAGAAAGAGGGGAAGCCCCCGCAGCATCGGGAGCCGGCACAAAGGCCAACAGCAACCAATAACCCACCAAGATAAAGACAATCAAACCATATTGTACCGACTTTTTCAAACTCATGTAAATGAAAGCCCCGAGCATCCACGCCAGCCCGATACGCCCCAAAACGCTTGCCAAACGCACATCAGGGAAATTCAACTGTAAGAATCCGTTATACAAGAATCCCAGCAAAACGAGGGTGACACCCCGGCGGAAAACCCTCAGGTAAATATGTTTGTCGCTCGATCCGCTCCCCCTTTGCTTGGCCAATGAAAACGGGAAAGATATACCTGCGACAAACAAGAACAAGGGGAATATCATATCGTGTTGGGTAAACCCGTCCCACGGGACGTGCCGCATGTGCCCCGCTATGACATCGCCCACCGCCGTCGGGTGCAAGGCATTCAAGGCGATTACCAACGGGGCGAAACCCATAATAAAAAGCATATCGAATCCCCGAAGGGTATCCAATGACAACAGACGTGTGTTTTTCTTTGTTTCTTTCTTTGTTTCCATATCCGAATTTTGTTTTTCTGTATAGTATACAAGCAACTCGGCTCGTTTATCCAATGATGCGTTATACTCCCTAATCCGCACCCGCAGCGATCCCGATCGAATGTATGTCTCTGCCTATTTCGACAACAGCTTTTTTATCCGTTCCACATCGTCTTCCCGTTCCGGTGGAATAATTCCCCGTCGATAGAAATCTTCGAAATCCGAGAGAAAGTCCTCTTTTAGCTCTTCCTTGTATCGCAGGTATATCTCTTCCGCCTCGGCATATCGACCTTGAAGAAGAAGGGATGCCGCAAGATTTGTATAAATAGTATGATGAGTAAAATCATATTTTGATCCCTCACGGGCATACCGTTCAGCTTCTTCAAAATTGCCCTGAGCGAGAAATAAGAATGAAAGGTTATTGCACGCTCGTACTAAATACGGCTTGTACACTTGTGGATTCACTGCCGTAAGCCGTTGATAAACCTCCAAGGCAGAGAGATACATCTCCTCGCTATCCTCATAACGTTGGATATTGTAATACAAACAACCTAAGTTATACTGAGTATCTGCCAAATCCGGCTCGTACACCTGTGGATTCGCCACGGCAAGTCGTCGTCGAATTTCCATGGCGGAAAGATACATCTTCTCGCTATCCTCATAACGTTGGGTGTCGCTGTACAAACAGCCTAAGTTATATTGTGTCATTGCCAAATCCGGCTCGTAAACCTGTGGATTTGCCGCTGCAAGCCGTCGTCGAATTTCCATGGCGGAAAGACACAGCTTCTCGCTATCTTCATAACGTCGGGTATCTTTGTACAAAGTACCTAAATTACTTTGAGCCATTGCCAAATCCGGCTCGTACACCTGTGGATTCACTATCGTGAGCCGTTGATAAATCTCCACGGCGGAGAGGTGCATCTCTTCGCTCTCCTCATAACGTCGGATATCGCTATACAAAAGACCTAAATTATTTTGTGTCATTGCCAAATCCGGCTCGTACACTTGTGGATTCGCCGCCGTGAGTCGCTGATAAATTTTCAAGGCAGAGAGATACATCTTCTCGCTTTCCTTGTAACGTTGGGTATTGTTATACAAAACGCCTAAGTTATTTTGAGTACCGGCCAAGTCCGGCTCGTAGGCATATGGACTAATAGCTGCAAGTCGCTGGCAAATGTCTAAATTTTCTCGATAACGAACTTCCGCCAAATCGTATCGTTTGTTTGTCTGTAAAAAATGACCATACTCAAACAAACTTTTTGCCAACTCTTCCTCCGAAAGGTTGGCACGGATCAGCTCGATACCCTGCTCATAGGCATGGCAAGCCAATTCGAAGCGACGAGGCTCTGCATAGTCTGTCATCAAAGCCTTTGCCCGCAAAACATACTCCTCGGCCAACGATCGTGTCTTTTGAAGTCCCGCCTCGATAAGCGACCGACCGGAATCGACCAGTAGTTTCCCTTGCTCTATCTCCTTGCGGGCCTGAGCGGCATCGGCGGCAATATCTTTTTCATTCAAAATCTCCACGACCCCTTTGCTGTTCCCTCGCTCGAACATCTCTATCACCAACCGTTTGCGCTCGCTCACCGGCGTTCCGCTCCCGATCAGCTTGTTGATGGATAGAGCAAGATCGAACAGCCGGCTCTCCAATCGGTTGAGACTTTCCCGTTTCTTGTATAGTTCCGCCTGTTTCTCGTCAATCATCGGTTGGAGCTCGGCGACACCGGTCGCTCTCAGTCGGGCGATCTCTGTATTCAATCGGGCGATGGACTCTTTCAACGAAAGGTATTCCGGATTCTCGGCGGCAAAAGAGAGATTGTCCAGCTCGGCTATCTTGTGGCCGTAAAGCGAAACGACTCCGTTCTCTATCTTAAAGTGGTTACCCTCGGTTACGGAAGCGTTGCCCGATACCGATGGAATGATCCGCTCCAACTGCATGACAAAATGCAACTTCATGGCATCGTCGGTAGCATAGTTGCACCAATAATGCCCCACCCGATCGAACAAATCTTCCTTGAATCGTTTCAATGCCTCGTCTTCCATTTCACCTTCTATCAAGGCTCGAATATAGACAAATGTCTTGGGGTGACTCTGACTCTTCACATATTCGTCTAAGGCTTGATTGAACTCCTCTATGGTGTATTCTCCCGCTTTGCGGTGAAACATACAGATACAAATATCGCTGGCACGTACTATGCGGTTGTAGTCGTCCTGAGTACGGCTTCCGGTGCAAAATGCCGAAAAATCTTCCCAACGTCTGCACCTTATGCGATACCCCCGAGGCTCGAAAATTTCGTCCAAAGAAGCCACCAATGAATGGAAGCTGTTACGGTCGTTTTTCAACTCGTCGCTGGATGCCAAAAATACGGTTATGTTCTTCATATCGTTATATCTGAGTTTCACTATACTTTAATATAGGTCTGCAAGACAAACAATTTCTACCTATCTCCCCAATTCTCCCGGTCGAGATTTCGGTAATTCACCGCTTCGTTGATGTGTTGCACCTGTACCCCTTCGCTACCTTCCAAATCGGCAATGGTACGTGCTACTTTCAAAATACGGTCGTAGGCCCGTGCCGACAGGTGGAAACGGTTCATCGCATCTTTCAGCCGTTT
>ENA-ORTM01002592-ORTM01002592.1-human-gut-metagenome-genome-assembly--contig:-NODE-2592-length-14412-cov-5.815142_pt1 | contig 14412 bp, 8 predicted proteins | sample MGYA00241909_ERZ509182 | MGnify/ENA primary metagenome ERZ509182 (study PRJEB26280, sample SAMEA2338855) | human gut metagenome | biome: human gut; feature: human-associated habitat; material: faeces...
CGCCTACCTCTCCGGCCGCCGCATGGTGCGCCTGCCCGAGGAGCGCCGCAACCCCGGTCGCGGGGCCCTCAAGATCACGGGCGCCAAGGCCAACAACTTGCATAACGTCTCGGCTGAGATCGAGTTCGGCACCCTCACGGTGGTGACGGGCGTTTCGGGCTCGGGTAAGAGCTCGCTGGTGACCGATACTATCGCCCCCGCGCTCACCAACGCCGTGCACAACTCGACGCGCGTCGTGGGTCCCTATAAGGCGATTGAGGGCATCGACCAAATTGACAAGGTCATCGATATCGACCAGAGCCCGATCGGCCGCACCCCGCGTTCCAATCCGGCGACTTACATCGGCCTGTGGGATGACCTGCGCGCGCTGTTCGCGAGCGTGCCTGAGTCCAAGGCGCGCGGCTACTCGCCGGGTCGCTTCTCCTTCAATGTTCCCGGTGGCCGCTGCGAGGCCTGCAAGGGTGACGGTCAGATCAAGATCGAGATGCACTTTTTGCCCGATATTTATGTGCCGTGCGAGGTGTGCGGCGGCAAGCGCTACAACCGAGAGACGCTCGAGGTGCGCTACCGCAACAAGACCATCGCCGACGTGCTCGACATGTCCGTGACCGAGGCGCTCGCGTTCTTTGGCAACATCCCGCAGATCAAGCGCAAGCTGCAGACCCTCTACGACGTGGGACTGGGCTACGTGCGCCTCGGGCAGCCGGCGACGACGCTGTCCGGCGGTGAGGCCCAACGCGTGAAGCTCGCCAAGGAGCTGCACCGCAAGCAGACGGGCAAGACGTTCTACATCCTGGACGAGCCCACCACGGGTTTGCACTTCGAGGATGTGCGCCAGCTCGTCGACGTGCTGCAGCGCTTGGTGGACGCGGGCAACACCGTGCTCGTCATCGAGCACAACCTCGATGTGATCAAGGTGGCCGACCGCATCATCGACCTCGGTCCCGAGGGCGGTGACGGCGGCGGGCGCATCGTGGTGTCCGGCACGCCCGAGAAGGTGGCTGCGTGCAAGAAGAGCTACACCGGCAAGTTCCTGGCGCCTCTGCTTGAACGTGACCGAGCACGGATGGCCGAGATCGATGGCTAAGGCACCCAAGGTTCAAAAGACGAACGCAATGCGCGAGTTGGAGCGCGAGGGCGTGCCGTATATCCTGCACACGTACGAGGACGACGGCGAGGAGGCCCGTGGTCTGGGTGAGTCTATTGCCGCGCAGCTGGGAGAGGATCCCGGACAGGGATTCAAGACGCTCGTGACAGTGGCGCCCTCAGGCAACCATGTGGTGTGCTGCGTGCCAGTTGCCGAGGAGCTCGACTTCAAGGCCGCTGCGAAGGTGGCGGGGGAGAAGTCGCTCGAGATGCTGCCCACCAAACAACTGACGGCGGTGACCGGGTATGTGCGAGGCGGCTGCTCGCCCATTGGGCTGAAGCGGCCGTTTCCGGTGATCTTCGATGAGACATGTTGGTTGTATGATGCGGTCTACATTTCCGGGGGGCGCCGCGGCATTCAGCTCGAAGTGCCGGTTGAGCCGCTGTTGACCTGCCTGAACGCCCTTACAGCGGACATCTGTCGAAGGTAGGTCCCGCCCGTTCCTGTGAAGCTATTCTGCCGCACGTCGGCTTTGGGTGGTGCTCAGGGGTCGGGGTTGGTATCCTTGATGCACCCGAACACGTTAGGACGTGACATGAAGTTCAAACGCACCACAGTCATCGCCACGGCTTGCCTACTCTCCGCGACGCTCTCGGTTTCCGGAGTCCCTGCGGTCGCATTCGCAGAGCCGACCGACGTGCTCCAGCAGCGCGTCAACGACGCATACGCCACGCTCCAGACCTATACCATGGAGCTCGAGCTCGCCAGCAGCCAGCTCGCCACGGTGAAGGACGATCTTGCCACCGTTCAGGGCCAGATCGAGCAGACGCGTGCCGATATCGAGAAGAAGCAGGCGGAGGTCGCCGAGGGCCAGGAGGTCATCGCCCAGCGTGTGTCCTCCACCTACAAGCAGGGCGGCGCGAACCTGCTCTCCATCGTTCTGGGCTCCACGGACTTTGCCGATCTCTTCTCTCGCACGTTCTATGCGAACAAGGTCGCCGATGCCGACGCCCAGGTTATCGCCAAGGTGAAGCAGGATATGGCCGAGCTCGAGCAGAAGCAGGCCGAGCTAGCCGAGCAGGAGGCCCGTCAGAAGGAGCTCGTTTCCGAGCAGGAGTCCAAGACGGCCGAGGTCAGCTCGAAGGTCAGCCAGCAGCAGTCGTTCTACAGCAACCTCGACACGCAGCTCAAGGATCAGCTTGCCGAGGAGGCCGCCCGCAAGGCCGCTGAGGAGGCGGCTCGCCAGGAGGCGCTTCAGCAACAACAGCAACAACAGCAACAACAGCAGCAACAACAGCAACAGCAACAACAGCAGCAGCAGGGCAATAACAACAAGCCCAGCAAGCCCGTTGAGAAGCCCAACAACAACGGCAACACCAACTCCGGCAATGCGCCCGCCAGCGTTGTCGATGTCGCTCTCGCGCAGGTCGGCAAGCCCTACGTGTGGGCTGCATCCGGCCCCAACGCCTTCGACTGCTCCGGCCTCACGAGCTATTCTTACGCCCAGGTCGGCTATGGTATCCCGCATAGCTCTCGGAGTCAGTTCAACTTGGTTCGCTCCAAGGGACACCTGGTGTACAACATCGGCAGCCTCAAGCCCGGTGACCTCGTCTTCTGGGGTAATGGCGGTTCCACGAGCTCCATCTACCATGTCGGTCTGTACATTGGCGGGGGACGGTACGTCCATGCTTCGATGCCCGGCGTCGGTGTTGTGGTCGCATCCCTTTATGCTGGTGGCGACTACGTCGGCGGCGGCTCGCCAGTGTAGTGCCGAACCGTGTGCGCGGTGGCCGCACGGCGTGAATGTGTGAATGCAAGCGCCCCCGGATTCCCGGGGGCGCTTTTTCTTGAGAGGCTGATTGCATGCCAGGAGAAGAATCGAGAATAGGTGCCCATTTTGCCCCCCGTGACGGTAGGGGTTCCGGATCGGGCGTGCGTCCAAACGCTGCTCACGGTAACGCGACCTCCTCTTCTCCCGGGGAGACCGCCGTTTTTCTCGCCGCCGCGCAACGTGGGTCCACCGAGCGTGGTCGCGAGACGTCGCTGAGTACGACGTCGCCCGATGAGACCGCCGTCTACCTCAGTGCCGCGAAGCGCTCTCGCCTGTCGTCGTATTCGCATGCGGAGAGCCCCTTGAAAGACGAGCTTGAAGAGTGCCTGCGCGAGGAGACGGAGGAGGAGGTCGAGCGCCTCGCCGCCCGGAAGGCCAACTCGACGAGCATCCTTGTCATTCTGAGCCGTATTACCGGTTTCGGTCGGACGATGGCGCAGGCCAATGCGCTTTCCGGGGCGCTTATGTCCGTTGCGAGTTGTTACACCGTCGCGGCTGGTATGCCGAACATGTTGTACGAGCTCGTGATGGGCGGCATGCTCGTCACGTCATTTCTGCCGGTTTACCTCTCCGTCCGCAACAATCGCGGCCGTGAGGCGTCGGCCGAGTACGCCTCGAATCTGCTCACCATCCTGCTCGTCATTATGGGCGTCCTCTCGGTTTTGAGCTTCATATTCGCCGGTCCGATCATCTGGACGCAATCAGCGGGCGCGAGCGCGGATTTCGATTTCGATCTTGCGGTATGGTTCTTCCGCTTTTTCGCTTTCGAGGTCATCCTGTATGGCGTGTCCTCGGTGGTTTCGGGTGTGCTCAATGCGGAGCGCGACTATTTCGCCTCCAATGCCGCCCCCATGGTGAACAACATCATCACCATCGCGTCGTTCATGCTGTACTCGTTGGTGGTCAAAGGCGGACTGCTCGCATGGGACCAGGCACTGATCATCCTGGCCGTCGGCAACCCCTTGGGCGTGGTCTCCCAGGTGCTTATCCAGCTGCCGGCATTGCGCCGTCATGGAGTGAGGTTGCGTCTCAAAATCGACCTGCATGACCCCGCTTTGCGCGAAACGCTTGCAATCGGCCTTCCGACGTTGATCGTCACGTTCGCGTCGTATCCCACGAATGCCGTCCAGTCGTCTTGCGCGCTCCAAGTCACCTCGAGCGGCGCCGCCATCGCGTACTATTCCCGCGTCTGGTATGTGCTGCCTTTCTCGATTCTGGCCATCCCCATCTCGGTCACCATGTTCACGGAGCTTTCGAACTACCGCGTCGCTGAGCGCATGGATGCCTACCGCCGTGCACTCTCATCCGGCATGCGCAAGATCATCTTCACCATGATCCCCTGCGCACTGCTGCTTATCGTCTTCGCGCCGGTCCTCGTGGCGCTTCTTGGTGGCTTCGACGCCGAGGATGCGGCTATGACTGCAACGTACCTGCAGGTTCAGGCCGTCGCGTTGCCACTGTACGCGCTCTCGACCTATCTGCAGAAGGTCTGCTCTTCGCTCATGAAGATGAAGATCTATGCCTTTGCGGCTTGCGTCGCGGCGGCCACGCAGGTGGTGTTCTGTATCGTCCTCACCCCCGTCTATGGTCTCTATGTTGTGCCGCTGAGCTCCACCTTCCACTTCCTCGCCGTCGATGTTGTCACGCTGCTCAGCATTCGTCGCGAGGTGGGATCCTTCGGGTTCTCCTCCGTCATGCTTTCGGGCGCGCGGGCGCTCGTGTTCGGCTTGCTGGGATCTGCCGTCGGCGCCGGTCTGCTCATGCTGCTCACGACGGTTGTCGGCCCGGTGGGCGGCTCAATGCTGCGCGGCCTGGTGTACGCGGCCCTTGCGGGCCTGCCGGCCCTTTTGGTGGCCTATGGGAGTGCGTATGCGCTCGGCAGGTCTGAAGCGCCGTTCTTCGATGCGCTTTTCTCTCGCGTGTCGCGCGCGCTTCACCGCGGTTAGGGCTGCGCGCGGTCGATATCTGAAAAAGCGGGGCGCCTTCTTCGGCGTCCCGCTTTTTCATGTCGGCAATTTGGGCGGCTGCTGCGCGCTTGTTTCTAGAAAGAAGTGTCGGTGCGTTCCGGATAGTACTTTGCAAATTTCCGGTACTGATTGGTCTCGGTCAACGCGACATCGAGCCTGCGACGCCATGATGCGTCGGCGGCATAGCGCTGGGGGTCGAAGACGCGCTTGGCACTCGCCAGGTCGTTCACTTCGTCAAGGAGCGGGCCTGCGGGGACGTAGCGCTTGAGCAAGGGCAGGGGAACCAGGGAATAGAGCGCCGGTTTGTCGGCGCGCCTCGGTTCGTCGATGATCCCGTCGATGGCATCGCGGACGAGAACTTCCATGGGGTTCACGCCGCCTGCGACGTTGTAGTAGGAGTTACGGCCCATGCGGGGGTTGCAGTCGAGGAAGACCTCGCGGCCCGTCACTGGGCAGCGCTTGATATCGAAATTGGCAAAGCCACGGTATCCGGCGTCGGCGAGAAGTGCGGAGGCCTTTTCCCATAGCTCGGGCTTCTCGCGGATGACCATCGCGACGGGGTTGCCGAGCATCGTCGGGGCGTGGTCCTCGAGCAGCACTTGGGCGGCGCCGAGCAAGCGCGGGGCGCCGTCTCGGCCGATATAGAGCGTGAGCGAGTCCATGTGGGTGTCGTCTCCGCCGATGAGTTCCTGCACGAGGAAGTCACCCGTGAAGCCGGCGTTCCTCAGGTCGCGCCACAACTCGTCGAGCTCGGCCTGCGAGGAGAGGAAATAGACCTTTTTGAAGCCCTTGAGGAGGAAGTCGTAGTACCCGGCGGAAACGGAGGGCTTGGCGACGACCGGGAAGGGAATCGCACACGGCGCGATGGGCTCGTCTCCAGCGAGGCGTGCAACTTCGGTCCGCGGCGTCTCGAGGCCGTGCGCCGCACATAGCTCGGCGAACGTGTCCTTATCGCATACGGCGTCGAATGCGGCATGGGGCGGGATGGGGCACACGACGTTTAACGGGAGCTTCTCGTGAATCGTCTCGAGTACCTCGATCAGTGGGTCCGTGTTGGCCACGACGAGCACGCGACGCTCGCGGTCTTCGAGCGCGATGGCGGTGATCGCCTCGAGAAGGTCGTGCGCCGAGAGGGAGGCGACCAGGCGTCGATCGACGATGCGGGAGTGCTGGATCATGCCGACGAACCCCGAGCTCATGATGATGGGGCGGATGCCGAACGCCTCATGGAATTGGCGGCACAGCGCGTAAGCTCCGATATCTCCGCCGAGGACGACGGGAATGAAGTCGGTACGTGGTGTGGTTGGCTGCATGGGCACTCCGATGACTCCTCGCGGTATTGCCGCGCTTGGTTCGCTGGACATCCTGCGATTCTATCGCACTCGGAGCGGGCCGCGCGCAAGCTCACGACAAAGACGCGCGCCGTCGATGCATTCTTAATAGAACCGCTCGCGTTCGATCGGTCCGCCCGTTTCCATGGGATATGATTAACCGCTGTATCGTGAGGATATGGCATATATGGACCGGTGATTGCATGCAGGTGAAGACGCTGTCGCGCGAGGAGTACGAGGTCGCTCTCGAGGCTCTTGGGGTCGACATCCCCGTTGAGCAGCTGCCCGTGTGGCAGGATTTCGAGTCGACCGTCGATGGCCGCTCCCCGTGGGGTTACGTTGCCGTGCTTCGCGACGGCGAAACGGCGGCGCTCGCCTCTTTCGTGCAGTATGAGACGCATGGTTACCGTTACCTGCGCGCCCACCACGCCCCCGTGTGGGCCGCCGCGCCGAGTGCCCAGGACGAGGCGGAGGCTCTCGAGGCCCTCGTCGCGCATATCAATCAGGCCGACCGTTCCCAGGTCTTCATGCGCTTGGCCGTCGACCATGAACTCCCCATGACGCGTCCGTGCCTTTCGACGCTGCCGTATGACACCACTGTCGTCGTCGACCTGTCCGGCGGCGAGGAGGCCATTTTCTCCCGCATGAAGCCGCGCGGCCGCCGCGATGTCCGCAAGGCCCTGCGCGAGTGCCCCGCTTCGATGGCCGACGAGACCGATCTCGCTGCCGCGTCCTTCGAGGAATATCACAAGATCATGTGCGATACCGCTGCGCGCGACGGGTTCGTCCCGGCTCCTTGCTCCTATTACGCCAACATGATGCGGGTGCTCGGTCCCGATCACTGCCGTGTGTATGCCGCCCGTATCGACGGCGAGCTCGTGGGCTGGTCGCTTGTGACCATCTCGGGTTCCGTGGCAACGCGGTATTACGCGGCCACGGTGTCGGGTGCGGGTAGGCTGCATGTCGCCGACGCTCTGGTGCATTTCGAGATGATGCACGTTGCCGAGCGTGGTTGCACGTCTTACGACCTTATGGGCATCGGCAGCGAGTTCGCTCCAGAGACCATGAATCTCAATGAGTTCAAGACGAAGTTCGCCAAAGAGGGAACGGTTCGAATCGCCCCCGACCGCGACGTCCCCATCAAGGGCGGGTTCTACGCTGCGCTGCAGGGCGTCAAGAAGCTGCGCGCCCGTGCAAGGGCCGTGAGGCGGTAGGCTGCCCATGAGAACGCTCGCTCCCAAGGGATGCCCTTCGCATGTTGTCACCGGGGCGGAATTCGGCCGGCGCGTATGCTAGGCCGCTCATCCGGCGATACCCCGCCCTCCCGCTCCATGCCTCTTGCGCCCTTTTCCGCCCGCGCCGCCTCCGAGCACGTGCGCGCCCAGGGGGGCGACCATGCCCCGAGCCTTGTCGAACAGGTTGCCGAGGTGCCCGACGATCCCGGCTGCTACCTTTGGAAAGACGCTTCGGGCGAGGTTATCTACGTCGGCAAGGCCAAGAACCTACGCGCTCGCCTGCGCCAGTACGTCACGCTGACCGACGATCGCGCAAAGATCCCGCTCATGATGCAGCTCGTTGCGAGCTTCGACTACATCGTCGTCGAAAGCGAGCATGAGGCGCTCGTCCTCGAACGCGAGCTCATCGCCCAATACCATCCGTATTTCAACGTCGACTACAAGGACGACAAGTCCTACCCCTACATCGCCATCACGCGTGGCGACGTATTCCCCGCCATCAAGTACACGCGCGAGAAGCATCGCCCCGACACGCGCTACTACGGTCCGTACACGGACAGTCGCGCCGCCCGCGAGACCATCGACACGCTCCGCAAGGTCTGCCCGATCTGCACGGCCTCGTGCGCCGAGTGGAAGCGCGTTCGCCGCTTGCTTGAAAAACGCCCGGACGATGCCGATGTCATCGAGCTCATCTGCTCAAATCAGGGCCGTCCCTGTTTCGACTACCACGTCGGGCGCGGGCCCGGCGTATGCGCCGGCATGATCGGTCGTGAGGAATACGCCGTGAACGTCCGTCGTGTCGAGCGATTCCTATCCGGGCAACGCCGCGAACTCGTCGATGAGCTTAAAGCCGATATGGCCGAGGCCGCCGCCGATCTCGATTTCGAGCGTGCGGGGCGCATCAAGCGTCGCCTTGAGGTTATCGACGGACTGGACGATCGTCAGCAGGTCGTGTTCCCCACGAGCGTGGATTTGGACCTCATCGGCTTCTATCGTGAGGAGACCATCGCCGGTGCCTGCGTGTTCGTCGTGCGCGAGGGGCGCGTGCAGAGAACCTGCGAGTTTATCTTGGATAAGGGCCTCGACGTCGATGAGGTCGAGCTGGCATCCGGCTTCGTTAAGCGTTACTACGATGAGACGGCCGACGTCCCCCATGAGGTCGACCTTGCGATCGAGCTGCCGGATGCGGACGTGGTGGGGGAGTGGTTGACGGGCAAGAGGGGGCGCGTGTGCCGCCTGCACCGCCCGCAGCGTGGCGAGAAGCACCGCTTGCTGCAGATGGCCGAGCGCAACGCCCGTCATGCCCTCATGCGCTACATGATGCGGACGGGGTACTCGGACGATCGCACCAATCAGGCGCTATTGCAGCTCGAGAGCGCGTTGGCCCTGGACGCGCCGCCGATGCGCATCGAGTGTTTCGACATCTCGACCCTGCATGGCGCCTTCACCGTCGCGTCCATGGTCGTATTTACGAACGGCAAGCCCGACAAAAGCCAGTACCGTCGCTTCAAGATCCGTGCGGAGTTGGATGAGGCCAACGATTTCGTCTCCATGTCCGAGGTTCTCGGACGTCGCTACGCTCCCGAGCGCATGGCCGACGAGCGGTTCGGCAGTAGACCTGACCTGCTGGTGGTCGATGGCGGCCGCCCCCAGCTCACCGCGGCGATGAGGCAGCTCGAAGAGCTCGGTCTCGACATCCCAGTCTGTGGCCTCGCCAAGGCCGATGAGGAGGTATTCGTCCCCTGGGACGATACGCCGATCGTGCTGCCCAGTGGGTCGGCGTCTCTGTATCTCATCAAACAGGTCCGCGATGAGAGCCACCGCTTCGCAATCACCTTCCATCGTGAGCTGCGCGGCAAGGCGATGACCGTCTCCGTCCTGGACGAGGTCCCCGGCGTCGGCCCTACGCGGAAGAAGGCGATCATGAAGCGGTTCGGTTCCATGAAGCGCCTTCGCGCCGCTTCGGAGGCCGAGATTGCGGAGGTCCCCGGCGTGCCTGCCGAGGTGGCCCGTTCGGTGTTCGAATCGCTCCGCGCACTCGAGGCCCAGCGCGTCGAGCAAGATGCTGCCGAAGGTGAATAAGTGGTATTAAATTATCGCCCTATGTATATATTCTGAGGGATAGTTCTAATACCAGTAAAAACCAGTAAATACCAGGGCACTTTAGGATGATAAAGCGTATTCCTGGAAAACTGGTATGGTCTTTAATACCATCCTGAAAAAATGTCAACAATCTCGTGAACGGTCGTTTTCCCGCCTGGGCGGAAGGATGACCGTTCATCGACGGGCGCCGCACAAAAAACGAATGACCCATTAGGCTTGAAAGGGTCTGTAATGTGCGCTGCCGAGTCGCAGCGCCGAGCGCTTGATTGGAGTTCCCATGCGCGATCTTCTGAACACGGGCGTGTCCCGCCGCTCCTTCCTCGGTCTTGCCGGTGGCGCCGCCGCCGTCGCTGGCCTTGGTCTCGCCGGTTGCGGCGGTGGCGACAAGCCCGCAGGCTCCGCTCCTGCGGCTGACGGTACTGTGGGCGGCGGCGTGATCACCGCCGGCTCTGCCTACACCACCACCAACTTCGATCCTTCCAGCACCTCTTCTGCTCTCGCCTGCGGCACCAACTGGCATGTCGTCGAGGGTCTGTATGGCCTCGACTTCCACGACTACAGCGTCTTCAACGAGCTGGCCGCCGACGATCCCAAGCAGGTCGACGACACCACCTACGAGATCACCCTGCGCAAGGACGCCAAGTTCTCCGACGGCACCCCGGTGACCGCCAATGACGTCGCCGACTCCTTCCTGCGCTCCACCGCCGAGGGCAACATCTACATCCCGATGCTCGCCCCCATCGCCTCCGTTGAGGCCAAGGACGACACCACCGTCACCGTCAAGACGGCCGTGCCGAACTTCTCCCTGCTGAAGGAGCGCCTCGCCATCGTCCGCGTCGTTCCCGCCTCCTCCACCAAGGAGGACATGACCGCCAAGCCCGTCGGCTCCGGCCCCTGGATGTACGACGTCATCGATGACTCCAAGGTCGAGATGGTCCCGAACCCGGAGTACAACGGCGATCACCCCGCCAAGGACGAGAAGCTGCACATCGACATCCTCGTCGACCCGACCGCCCGCGTTCAGGCCCAGCAGGAGGGCACCACGCTCGTCATGGAGATGGTTACCGCCGACGCCGTCGACCAGCTTCAGAACGCCGGCTGCCAGATGGATACCGTTGACGGCTTCGGCACCCGCTTCATGCTCTTCAACACCCAGAAGGCTCCGTGGGACAACGTCAAGGCCCGCCAGGCCGTCATGTTCGCTCTCGATTACGAGAAGATGATCGAGAACGCCTTCGCCGGTCTCGCCACCGCCCCCACCTGCTACCTGCCCAAGTCCTACACCAACTACAACGAGGCTTCCGTCGTCTACAAGCACGACGTCGAGAAGGCCAAGAAGCTCCTGGAGGAGGCCGGCGTGACCGGTGGCTCCATCAAGCTCCTCACCACCGACAACGAGCAGGTCAAGAGCATGTCCGTCCAGGTTCAGCAGGACCTCAAGGAGCTCGGCTTCGACGCTGAGATCGTGACCCGCACCACCGCCGACACCTACGCCGACATCGACGCCGGCGGCGACTTCGACCTCCTGCTCGCCCCTGGCGATCCTTCCTGCTTCGGCGCCGACCCCGACCTGCTGATGAACTGGTGGTACGGTGACAACGCCTGGATGAAGGTCCGCGCCCGCTGGAGCGAGTCCGCTGAGTGGAAGGAGCTCACCGAGCTCATGGCCTCCGCTCTGGGACAGACCGGCGACGATCAGCAGAAGACTTGGAACAAGTGCTTCGACATGATCGCCGAGCAGGCCGTCCTGTACCCGGTGCTCCAGGTCAAGACCGTGACCGCCTCTTGGCGCGACACCCCCAACGGCGAGGGCGTCCGCATCGACGGCTTCAAGGGCATCGGCACCACCGGTATGTCCTTCATCGATTGCGCCACGGTTACCGAGTAATATCGGCGTAAACACTTGCATCCGCTCCGTCCGCCTGGACGCGAATAGGATATAAGAGCGTGGGGGGCTCGGGTGACGTGTTCTACCCGAGCCCCCCACAAGGCTTTTGGAATGTAGAGGGGGAAGAAGTGAATAACCTTTTGCGCCTTATCGGACGACGCCTCGTCGCGTTGCCTATCATGGCACTGGGTGTCACCTTACTTGTGTTCGGCCTTATGTCGTTCACCGATCCGAGTATTCCTGCCCGCAACGCCCTTGGAGAGGGCGCCTCGCAGGAAGCGATCGAGCAGTACATGGAAGACCAGGGTCTGAATGACCCGCTGCCCGAGCGGTACGTCAACTACATTGGCGGCCTGCTCCACGGCGACCTCGGCACGTATGGTGCCGGCCGCACGCCTGTCGTCGACCGTATCGCCACCGCCCTGCCCGTCACGATGCAGCTGACGTTCATCGGCCTCATCATCGGCGCGGTCGTCTCGTTCGTACTGGGCGTCATCGCCGCCTTGTATCGCGATAAGTGGCCCGATCAGCTGATTCGCGTATTTTCCATCGCGGGAATCGCGACGCCGTCTTTCTGGTTCGCCGTCCTGCTGATCCTGCTGTTCTCTTCGTATATGGGTGTGCTGCCCGCGTCCGGTCCGCTGCCGCACTTCACCGCGAACCCCGGTGGGTATATGGCCCGCATGCTCATGCCTGCCATCGCCCTTGCGTTCCCGCTCACGGGCCAGATGACCCGTATCGTGCGTACGGCCATGGTCGAGGAGCTCGATAAGGACTACGTCCGCACTGCGCGCGGCGGCGGTCTGCCCGAGTTCGTCGTCATCGCCCGCAACGTGCTGCGCAACGCGCTGATCACGCCCGTCACCACGCTCGGCCTGAAGATCGGTTACCTCATGGGCGGCGCCGTCGTCATCGAGGTCATCTTCAACCTGCCCGGCATGGGCACGGCCATTCTCGCCGGCATCACCGGCGGCGAGACGATGCTCGTCCAGGGTGTCGTCATCGTCGTGGCCCTGGCCTTCGTCATCATCAACATCGTGGTCGACATGCTGTACCTGCTCATCAACCCGCGCATTAGGACGGTGTAGGCCATGGTTAAGATTCGTGAAGAGCAAACTGCCAAGCTCGAGGAAGCTGCTTCCAAGGGCATGAAGTTCGGCGGTTTCAAGAACATGAGGATGAGCAGCAAGATCTCCCTCGTCCTCCTTATCCTGGTGGCGCTTACCGCGATCTTGGCTCCCTTGATCGCCCCGCATGATCCGCTCGAGATCTTCACCGCCCGTCAGGCTCCCGGTAACGGCTTTTTGTTCGGTACCGACGACAAGGGTCGCGACATTCTCTCCCGTATGCTCTACGGTGGCCGCTACTCCTTGGTGATCGGCTTTGGTGCGACCCTGTTCGCTCTGTTCTTCGGCTCGATCGTCGGCGCCATCGCCGCGGTCGCCCGCAAGAGCGTCTCCGAGGTCATCATGCGCGTCCTGGACATCATCATGTCCGTCCCGGGCATCGCCCTGGCCGCCGTCCTCGTGCTGATCCTCGGCAATTCGGTTCCGGCCATCATCTTCTCCATCGGCTTCATGTACACGCCGCAGATCGCGCGTATCGTCCGTGCGAACATCGTGTCTGAGTATGGTGAGGACTATGTCCGTGCCGTCATCGTTTCCGGTGCCCAGGCTCCGTGGATCCTCATCAAGCACGTCCTGCGCAACTGCATCGCGCCCATCATGGTCTTCACCGTGACCCTCGTGGCCGATGCCATCATCTTCGAGGCCTCTCTGACCTTCATCGGCGCCGGCATCACCGAGCCCACCGCCACCTGGGGCAACATTCTCGCCGACGCTCGCGGCGGCGTGCTCGCCGGTCGTTGGTGGCAAGCCCTGTTCCCGGGCATCGCCATCATGGTCACCTGCCTTGCGCTGAACATCCTCTCCGAGGGCCTCACCGACGCCATGGCGGCCAAGCCCGGCGCCATGGTCGCCAGCGACGACGAGGACGTCGAGTCCCGTCGCGCCGACGACATCCTCGCCTCCGACCCCGTTCGCGCTTATGCCGAGCAGGCCGAGAGCCTCAACCGCCGTTTGGCCGCTTTGCGCGAGGTCGAGCTGCAGCGCACCGATCGCCATGTGCCCGACCTGTCCGTCAAGCCGCTGCTCCAGGTGAAGAACCTGAGCATCCAGTTCGACACCCATGGCGACGTCAAGGTCGTCGACAACGTCAGCTTCGAGGTCCGTCCCGGCCAGTGCATGGCCCTCGTCGGCGAGTCCGGCTGTGGCAAGTCCATCACCACCAAGGTGATCATGAGCCTCACCGACCCCAACGAGACCGTTACCGGCGAGGTCCTCTTCGGCGACACCGACCTGCTCAAACTCACCAAGGACGAGCATCGCAAGCTGCTCGGCCACGAGATTGCCATGGTTTATCAGGACGCCCTGTCCTCCCTGAACCCGTCGATGCTCATCTCCACCCAGATGAAGCAGCTCACGAGCCGCGGCGGTACCCGTTCCGCTGAGGAGCTCCTCGAGCTCGTCGGCCTCGATCCCAAGCGCACGCTCGAGAGCTATCCGCACGAGCTCTCCGGTGGCCAGCGCCAGCGCGTGCTCATCGCCATGGCCCTGACCCGCGACCCCAAGCTCATCATCTGCGACGAGCCCACCACCGCTCTGGACGTGACCGTCCAGAAGCAGGTCATCAAGCTTCTGAACGATCTTCAGGCCAAGCTCGGCTTCGCGATGATCTTCGTCTCCCACGACCTGGCTCTCGTCGCCGAGGTCGCCAGCGAGATCACGGTCATGTATGCAGGCCAGGTCATCGAGCAGGCTCCCACCACCGAGCTGCTCACGAACCCGATCCACGAGTACACCCGCGGCCTTCTCGGCTCCGTGCTCTCGATCGAGGAGGGCGCCAAGGATGGCTCCCGCCTGCACCAGGTGCCCGGCTCCGTGCCGTCGCCGCAGGATTTCCCGCGTGGCG
>ENA-ORTM01002601-ORTM01002601.1-human-gut-metagenome-genome-assembly--contig:-NODE-2601-length-14326-cov-2.542359_pt1 | contig 14326 bp, 14 predicted proteins | sample MGYA00241909_ERZ509182 | MGnify/ENA primary metagenome ERZ509182 (study PRJEB26280, sample SAMEA2338855) | human gut metagenome | biome: human gut; feature: human-associated habitat; material: faeces...
AAGAGAGTTATAGTGTGTCCCAGGCAAAGAAGGAGGCAAGGAAGCGTCTTTTTCTCTTTTTGAAAGAATATGAGAGAAAAGGGGTGGTAATCCTGAAAAATAATGTTAGAATAGACAGTGATAAAAATGAGTGTACTGCAAAGGGAATTATCAAAATAAAAGAACGTGTAGGTAAAGTTCAGGAGATTTCCTCAACATTAAACAGGAAAAAGGATATAAAACAAGAGCCTGCTGTTTTAAACAGATAATTTTGGCAGTAAGTTCAATTACAAATCATATAGTGGGATTTTGAAAATATATTGACAAGAAAGGAAAATCAGACAAAGAATGAATATAGCAGAACAGGAATTCCCTTTTCCAGCGGAACATGCAAGTAATGTTTTTGGTCAGTTTGATGCAAACATGAAAAAGATTGAGAAGACATTGCATGTAACGATTATTTTTAGAGATGACAAGTTGAAGTTAATTGGAGGAGAGAAGGATTGCGATAGAGCAAAACATGTAATAGAGCAGCTCCTTTTATTATCGCAGAGAGGGAATGATATTACAGAGCAGAATATTAATTATACACTTTCTCTTTCTATGACGAATGAGGAATCTGCAGTTACCCAGTTAGATAGTGATGTGATCTGTCATACGATCATGGGGAAACCGATTAAGCCAAAAACGATGGGACAGAAGAAATATGTGGATATGATTACCGATAAGATGATCGTATTTGGTGTAGGACCTGCAGGAACCGGAAAGACATATCTTGCGATGGCAAAGGCAATTACAGCATTTAAGGCAAATGAAGTGAATCGTATTATCCTGACTCGTCCGGCGATTGAAGCCGGAGAAAAGCTAGGATTTCTTCCGGGTGACCTTCAAAGTAAAGTGGATCCGTACTTACGGCCTCTTTACGATGCGCTTTACGAAATTATGGGTGCGGATACTTTTGCTAAAAACATGGAAAAGGGATTAATAGAAGTGGCACCTCTTGCTTATATGAGAGGAAGAACGTTAGATAATGCATTTGTTGTGTTAGATGAAGCGCAGAATACGACACCGGCACAGATGAAGATGTTTCTCACCCGTATTGGTTTTGGATCAAAGGCAATTATTACCGGCGACCTTACGCAGAAAGACCTGCCGTCAGGTACTCGTTCAGGTCTTGATGATGCACTTCATGTGCTTAAGAATATTGATGAAATTGGCGTATGTAATCTGACAAGCAAAGATGTTGTGCGTCACCCGCTTGTTCAGAAAATTGTTACCGCATACGATGAGTATGACAAAAAGAAAGAAGTAAGACAAAAGAGAAAACAGAGAACAACAGGAAAGCAGGAGAAAAAATGACATTTGAAATAGAAAATGTATATCCGGAAGTGGTTTTGCCGGATTATGAGACCGTTATTAAAAATGTAATCGAAGCTGCATTAGATTATGAGAAATGTCCGTATGAAGCGCAGGTATATGTACTTTTGACAGATAATGAGGAGATTCATCAGATCAACAGGGAACATCGCCAGATTGACCGTCCGACGGATGTTCTTTCTTTTCCAATGGCAGACTATCCGGTGCCGGGAGATTTCTCTGATATAGAAGAAAGAGATCCGGATGCTTTTCATCCAGAAACAGGGGAATTGATGCTTGGCGATATCATTATTTCCATGGATAAAGTAAAAGAACAGGCGAAGGCTTATGGGCACTCTAATACAAGGGAGCTGGCATTTTTAGTTGCGCACAGTATGCTTCATCTAATGGGATACGATCATATGGTAGAGGAAGAACGTATAGTAATGGAAAGAAAGCAGGAAGAGATTCTTAAGAGTTGTGGATATATTCGGGAGATGGAATCTTGAAACATACAAAAAAGCATAGGATATGGGATACGATTATTGTTGGTGCAGGAGCAGCCGGTATGGCAGCGGCGATTGCCTGTAAAAATCAGGGACAGAAAGTTCTTCTGATTGATAAGCAGAGTCAGATGGGCAGAAAGATTCTTGTTACAGGTAATGGAAAGTGCAATCTTACTAACTTTTCACAAAAAGAAGAATATTATCGGAGTGATTGTCCCGGAAGAGCGCAGAAAGTACTGTCTGTGTTTGGGCAAAGAGAAGCAATGGAATTGTTCCAAAGTCTTGGAATTTATACAAAGGATAAGAATGGGTATGTTTATCCGTATAGTGAACAGGCGGCAAGCGTGAGGGAAGCCTTTGAAGCAGGTGTACTGTCCGGAACGGGAGTTACTTTTGTTCCTGAAGCGGAAGTTCGTACAGTTTCTGAAAAAGAAGGTCTGTTTTATATCGGGGTACATTTGCTTTCCGAAGAAAATGTACAACATAAAAAAGAAAAATACTATGTTTGCAAGAGCCTTCTTATTACAACCGGTGGACTTGCCGGACCAAAGTTTGGATGTGATGGCAGCGGCTATACATTTGCAAAGCAATTTGGACACAGGATAATAAGACCGCTTCCGGCACTTACTGCATTAAAGTCATCTGCTCCGTTTTTAAAAAAAGTGAGTGGAGTACGTAATCAGGCAGCGATCACATTAGAAATCAATGGCAATGCAGTCCGACATGAAATCGGGGAACTTCAATGGACCGACTACGGAATTTCAGGAGTGGCAATTTTTCAGTTGAGCCGCTTTGCTATTACAGCGTTAGAAGAAAATAAAAAGGTTTCATTATCTTTTGACTTTATGCCAGAGCTTTCTTCAGAAGAAAAAGGAAACCTGTTTTTAAGTCTTGCACAAAATAATAAAAAGAAAAGTATGTTATCTTTTTTAAAGGGACTGTTTCCAGCGAAGCTTTGTCCAATTATTTTAAGAGAGGCAAAGGTAGAAGAAGGACAAACGACGGGCAGAATGAAAAAACAAGATTGGGAGAATCTTGTAAAAGCAGTTGCTCATTTTTCATTGCGAATTAACGGATATGCAAGTTATGAAAAGGCACAGGTAACGAGAGGCGGAGTCTGCCTTGATGAATTAACAGATACGTTAGAGTCCGTTTTGCAGCCTGGACTATTTTTTGCAGGAGAAGTAGCAGACGTTGATGGAACTTGCGGAGGCTATAATCTTCAATGGGCATTTTCGAGTGGTACAGTAGCAGGAAGAGCGATTGTCAAGAGAAATCAAGAGCTTTTTAAGGATGACCGGCATACGATGGAAGAAAACGATGGTATTTCAGAAAGGAACCGAAGAAGATGATACGAATTTCACAGTTGAAATTAAAGGTGGGACATACCAGGGAACAACTTTTTGAAGAGATTATTCATCAGGCGCATGGGAAAAGACCTGTCTCCTGGCAGATTGTAAGAAAATCTGTGGATGCAAGAAAGAAGCCACAGCTTTTTTATGTGTATACAATTGATGCAGAGTTTGAAAATGAAAAGAAACTTCTTTCAGCCAAAAAAGTAAATGGACAAAACCATCTGTTTCAAACTATACCTTTCCATATAGTAATAGTAAAGAAGCAGGAATGTCTTTCAAAGAAGAAAAACTGGAAGAACGACCAGTGATTGTAGGAATGGGACCAGCCGGACTTTTTGCTGCGTTAGTTCTTGCGAGGGCTGGATTTGCCCCTGTTGTTTTTGAACGTGGGGATTGTGTGGAGACCCGATCTGAAGTTGTGGAACATTTTTTTGAGACGGGGGAACTGGATGAGGAATCGAATGTACAGTTTGGAGAGGGTGGTGCAGGAACCTTTTCTGATGGAAAGCTTAATACATTAGTTAAAGATAAATTTGGGCGAAATCATTTTGTTCTGAAGGAATTTGTGAAACATGGCGCACCGGAGGATATTCTTTATGAAGCTAAACCGCATATAGGAACAGATATTTTAAAAGATGTGGTGGCATCAATTCGAAAAGAAATCGAAAGTCTGGGTGGGAAAGTTCATTTTCGGACAAAGGTTTGTGATATATTGTGTGAGGATATTGCCGGCATAAAAGAAGATGAGGCAGGAAAAGTCCATGAACAGGAAACAACTGCTGGCAGGCAGAACAGCCAGATCAAAGGACTTCTTATCGAGAAAGACAGTGTTCGTACAAAATACCCTTGCCGCAATGTTATTTTTGCAATCGGTCACAGTGCAAGAGATACTTTTTATATGCTTCATGAAAAGAAGCTCTTCATGACTCCGAAAGCATTTGCTATTGGAGTCCGTGTGGAACATCCGGCGCATCTTATTAATGAAAGCCAGTACGGAAAAGAGTATCCGGAAGAACTTCCGACAGCGAGCTACAAGCTTACACATCAGTGTGAAAGTACGGGCCGGGGAATCTATTCTTTTTGTATGTGTCCAGGAGGATATGTTGTAAATTCTTCTTCAGAAAAAGGACGGCTTTGTGTTAATGGGATGAGTTATCATGACCGGGCAGGACGTAATTCAAATACGGCATTGATCACAACAGTGACACCAGAAGATTTTCCGTCCGACAGTCCATTAGCAGGTTTGGAATTTCAGCGTAAGTATGAGGAACTTGCTTATAACATTGGAAATGGAAAGATTCCAGTACAGCTTTTTGGAGATTTCATGAAAAAACAGGTATCCACAAAGATCGGAACAGTCACCCCATCAATAAAGGGAGACTGGCAGTTTGCAAATCTTCATGAGTGCCTTCCGGATTACGTTTGTGAATCTCTTTTGGAAGGGATGAAGGCTTTTGGACGCAAAATAAAGGGGTATGATGCAGAAGATGCCGTTTTTTCAGGTGTAGAAACAAGAACATCTTCCCCGCTTCGCATGGAAAGAAATAAGAAGTTTGAAAGTAATATCAAAGGATTTTTCCCATGTGGAGAAGGAGCAGGTTATGCCGGAGGAATCACTTCTGCAGCAATGGATGGTATTAAAACTGCGGAAGCCATTGCAGAGAAGATTCTCACACAGAATTAAGTACAGCCAGCAGCAAGAAAAGATTGATTGCATCTACTAACAAAGATATTTCTGTGTTTACAAACGTAGGACCATTGTGTATAATACAACGGATAAAATACTACTACGAATTCTGGCTGGAAAAGCCTTAGAATTTAAGCAAAGTAAGTGGTTATTGATAATTATTAAAAGCCACTTAGTATACGAGGAGGGACATTATGAATAACGTCGATATCGACAGAATTAATGAATTATACCATAAATCCAAATCTGTGGGACTTACCAAAGCAGAAGAAGCAGAGCAGAAAAAACTTCGCAAAGCTTACCTTACTGCCATCCGCAAAAACTTGCGTGGTTCTTTGAACCGAATTGACATTCAGAATAAAGACGGAAGTATCGAAAATCTTGGTGAGAAATATGGAAAGAAGCTGGATAAAAACTAAAATGCCAGAAGAAGCTTTAGAATTAAAAAAGAATCTGCGGTGTGATATGAAAGCAAGACGAAATGCATTGACAGATGAAGAAAAAAAACATGCCGCAGCAAACTGCCTGTCAAAATTAAAAGAACTGCCGGAATTTATGAATGCAGACTGGATATATGCCTATATCGCCTGCCGGAATGAATTAGAAACCGCAGACATTATTAGCTGGTGTCTTTCTCATGGAAAGCATGTTGCCGTTCCAAAAGTACAAGGAGAAATCATGCATTTTTATGAAATCACTGCGCTATCTGACTGTGTTCCCGGAGCATTTGGTATCCTTGAGCCAGCAGGAGAAGAAAAAGACAGAATCACAACTCCAGGCTTTATGCTTGTCCCAGGACTTGCCTTTGATAAAAATGGAAATCGTCTTGGATACGGCGGTGGATTCTACGATAAATATCTCGCATCTCATGAGGAGATTATAACAGCGGCATTGGGGTATGACTTTCAAATCGTAGAAAAAGTACCGTCTGAATCCCATGATAGGAGGATGGACTATTTAATTTATTAGGCAAAACAGACACCCCCGAAGAGAAAAGCGCCTCTATATTTGTGACTTTAGTCGCGACGGTTTGGATGTTCGCTTATGCGCTTGCATCCAAACCTTGCTCCGAGTCCACAAATATAGAGGCGCTTTTCTCTTCGAGGGCTGTCTTTGGCTGGATTTTTAAATTAAATAGTGCATGGGAAAGATTTGAGGTTGAAATCGGAAGTCTCTCATCCCCAAATTACTCCCAATTAATCAGCCATCGGTTTTGTGAAGGTTATAAATATCTGCCGGATTGTCTGATGTAAATAAGGAAGATATTCTTCCATGGATACTGGTTGCTGATATAAAATGCAGCTATAGCAGGTAGAACCTACCAGCTCTAAGATTGTAAAAAGCATTAATTCCTGATTCTCGCAGGAGATATGATTCTGTGTCAGCATATCCTGATAGTAATCATAAAACTGTCGGGAATTTTCCGGGACCGTCTTCTCAAAAGCATTTTTAAAGATTCCCCAGGAAAGATTCTTAGAGATGAACTGAAGAAGCTTCGGTTCCTTTTCTAATCGGTCTATGATATGATCAATGACGAAAAACATCTGGTTTTCAAAACCCTGAATATTCTGTTCTATTAAAGCCGTATGTGCATTCCCAAAAAGCTGGCTTGTTTTATATGTTACAAGCCGGTCTCTTAAATCATATTTATCTTTAAAATATAAATAGAAAGTTCCTTTTGCAAGACCTGCCCGGTTTACGATGTCGGAAATGGTTGTTTTAGTAAAACCCTTTTCGGTAAACAGTTCAAAAGAGGTCTGCAATAATGTTGTATTCTTTTGTTTTTTATTTGTCTCAACTTTTCCCATAATAATACCACCTTAAGCGATGTTGAATGTATTTGGGTACATTATGCAACAAAAATGACTAAAAGTCAATAATGTAAAAATGACCAAAATTCAGTTTCGCTTATTGAGGAAAATTGTGCGTTACTCAGTGTTGACCAATGGTCATTTTTTGCATATAATATTGGTTAGGAAAATAAAATAGATTGAAGAAGGGGATGATAAGTTTGTTGATTAAGATGGGTAAGCAGATTGCGAAACATAAGTTTCTTATATTGCTTATTGGATTTTTGTTACTGATACCTTCCTTAATAGGAACAGTAACAACAAAGGTTAATTATGACTTACTTAGTTATCTGCCGGATACGCTTGAGACGGTAAAAGGTCAGGATATTCTGGTGGATGAGTATGGTATGGGTGCATTCTCGATGGTTGTTGTCGAGAATATGGAACTGAAAGATGTACAGAAGCTTGAGAGAAAGTTTGAGGCAGTTGATCATGTAAAGGATGTTCTCTGGTACGATGATATTGCAGATCTGAATCTTCCAATCCAGATGATACCAAAGAATTTAAGAGAAGCATTTTTTAAAGGGGATGCCACGATGATGATCGTACTTTTTGATAATACGACATCGTCAGATGAATCGATGAATGCGGTTGCTGAGATGCGGAAACTGGCGAATAAGCAGTGTTTTATCAGTGGTATGTCAGGAGTTGTTAACGATATTAAAGATGTAGCGTTAGATGAACTGCCAATTTATGTTGTAATTGCAGCAGTATTATCTTTTCTTGTATTGGAATTCACTACGGAATCTTTCCTTGTTCCGGTGTTTTTCTTATTAAGTATCGGAATTGCTATTTTGTATAACTTAGGAAGTAACGTATTCTTAGGGCAGGTTTCTTATATTACAAAGGCACTGACTGCGGTTCTGCAGCTTGGAGTTACGATGGATTATTCCATTTTCCTGCTAAATAGTTACGAGGAGTATAAAGAAAAATATTCAGAAGATAAGAACCGGGCGATGGGTCATGCGATTGCCAGTACGTTTAAAGCAGTTGTCGGAAGTTCTGTCACAACCGTAGCCGGATTTGCAGCACTTTGTTTTATGACATTTGCACTGGGGCGAGATCTTGGTATTGTTATGGCAAAGGGTGTTATCATCGGTGTAGTATGTTGTGTAACGATTCTTCCATCACTGATTCTTGCATTTGATAAACAGATCGAGAAGACAAAGCACAGACCGCTGATTAAGAGCGTAGATGGTGCATCAAACTTTATTATTAAGAATCATTGGATATGGTTGCTGGTATTCCTTGTAATGTTACTTCCGGCAATCCATGGAAATAATAATACAAAGATTTATTATGATATTGCAAAGTCAATGCCATCGACTCTTCCAAGTAATGTGGCAACAGATAAATTAAAAGAAGACTTTGATATGAGTACGATGCATATGATCATGATGGACAGCAACATGGATTCCAAAGATAAAAGGGATATGTTAGATGCCATTGATAATGTAAAAGGTGTAAAGTGGACGATCAGCATGAATTCACTTGTTGGAGCAACTGTTCCGGAATCAATGATTCCAAAGGATATAAAGAGTATGCTGCAAAGTGGCGATCATGAACTTGCCTTTATCTGTTCTGAGTATGAATCAGCAACACCGCAGGTAAATAAACAGATTGCAAAGATTAATAAGATAACGAAGTCCTACGATAAAACTTCGATGGTTATCGGAGAAGCTCCTTTGATGAAGGATCTTGAAGATGTTACCAATATTGATATTCAGAATGTAAATGTTGCTTCAATCGCAGCGATTTTTATTATCATTCTTATTATATTTAAATCAATATCCCTGCCGGTTATCCTGGTATCGATTATTGAATTTGCGATTGCGGTTAACATGGCGGTACCGTATTATCAGGGTGTCAGTCTTCCGTTTGTTGCCAGCATCGTTATTGGAACAATACAGCTTGGAGCGACCGTAGATTATGCGATCGTTTATACAAGCCGGTATTTGAAGGAACGAAGAAATGGTAAGAATAAATTAGAGGCAATCAGCATTGCACACAAGTCAAATATGCTTTCTATTATAACGAGTGCATTGAGTCTGTTTGCTGCGACCTATGGTGTAGCCTGTTACTCACAGGTAGATATGATCGGTTCTATTTGTACGTTATTAGCAAGAGGTGCTATTATAAGTATGATCGTTGTTTTAACTTTGCTGCCAACGATGTTCCTTATTTTTGATAAGGTAATCTGTAAAACGACAGGTGGAATGAAACATATTGATAACTAAATATATCAACAATTCAGGGAGTGATGAAGATGAGAAATAAAAGATTTATAAAGCATACTTCAAAAGCATTTGCTATTCTTATGAGTGCCATGATGGCAGTAGGAATTGCAATGCCGGTAAGTGCCGCAGAGAAAAAAGAAACAAAAGTAGATAAGTCAGAAACTGTTTATGTGAATGCGAATGCAGACGGAAGTGTAGACAAAATTACTGTAAGTGACTGGTTAAAGAACCATGGAAGCAGTGATGCATTAGAGGATTTTTCTAATCTTACGAATATTAAAAATGTAAAAGGCGATGAGACATTTACCCAGAATGCAGACGGTTCTATCGTCTGGGATTCAAAAGGTAATGATATTTATTACCAGGGAGAAACAAATGAGGAACTTCCTGTTACTATGAAGGTAAGTTATTATCTTGACGGCGAGAAGATGGATCCGAAAGATATGGCAGGTAAGAGCGGTGAAGTCAAGATTCGTTTTGATTATTACAATAATTCTAACGAAACAGTAAAAGTAAAAGGGAAAAAATACAATATAAAGACACCGTTTACAATGGTTACTGGAATGATTCTTTCTTCCGATGTATTTTCTAACATCGAAGTTAAGAATGGTAAAGTAATCAGTGACGGAGATAAGAGTGTTGTAGTTGGTCTGGCATTCCCTGGTTTAAAGAGCAGTCTGAATCTTGCTTCTTATGATAAATTAGAAGATGTAGATATTCCGGATTATGTAGAAGTAACTGCCAAAGCAGATAAGTTTGAACTTGCTTTGACAGCGACAGCGGCAACAACAGGAACATTAAAAAATATCGATACAAGTGATTTAAATGATGTCGATGATTTAAAAGAAAATATGGATAAGCTGACGGATGCAACAGATAAGCTGATCGATGGAAGTGAAGCATTATCAGAAGGTATGGGAACCCTTTCTTCTTCTGCCGGAGAATATACCAAGGGTGTATCTACTGCAAATGCCGGTGTAAAACAGCTTGTATCCGGTCTTAATACATTAAATTCTAAAAGCAGTCAGTTAGAATCCGGTGTAGAGTCCTTAAATGAAGGTTTAAAGGCACTGAAAAAAGGAACAAAGGCATTAAATTCCGGTATTTCTTCTTATACGAAGGGAGTTTCTAGTTTAGATGCCGGTCTGCAGTCAGCAGCAGGTGGAACCGATAAGTTACAACAGGGAGCGGGTGCTCTTTCTAAAGGCATTACAGACTATACAGAGGGAGCCAATAATCTTGCAAATGGAATCGCAAAGTTAAATGGCAAGGTTTCCAGAATGGGTAACTTAAAGCTTCCAAGTGAGGAAAAGTTAAACGCAGTAAAGAGTGCGTCTTCTTTATTGGAAAGCGATGCAAAGAAATTACAGAAATCTGCGGCAACACTTCAGAGTGCGATTGAGAGGATGAATCAGTTATCAAAAGCAGTGAATGAATATAATGGGCAGGTTGAGGCTCATAATAACGAAGTATCTCAGAAGTTCAGCAGTGAAAAGTCTGCATTAAAAGATGTGGATGAAAAGGCAACAAAACAGGCAAATGAACAGATTTCAAGCCAGAAAGACTCCTTAAGCAGCAGTGCAACATCTAAAGCAAAAGAACAGGCGGAATCTGCAATTGACAGCGTAAAAATGGAAGGTCTGACAGATGAGATGAAGAGCGCTTTAAAGAGTGCAATCGACAGCAAAATCGGTGTCAGTGTAGAACCAAAAGATGTTAAAATCAGTGGGACGACAGATTCCGCAAAAGAAGCCCTGGATGATGCGCCAAAAATGGATGAGCTTACTCTGGGAGATCTTAATGTAAGTTTAGGAGGTATGGAATCCACTTTGGAAGATATGAAGAAACAGTCAGAGATTTTAGAGAGCTTTGCAAAGAGCACAGGTTCTTTATCTGATGCAGCAGGTGAAATACCGGCATTGATCAAAGGTGTTAGTGATTTAAACAGTGGAGCGAAGGATCTTACAGCAAATAATAAAAAGCTTACAAGCGGTATGAAAGATCTCACTTCCGGTCTTAGCAGCCTTTCCGATGGTCTTGATACAATGACAAAAGGAGCAGCTACTTTAACAGGTAATAATAACAGTCTTACGACCGGAGCAGATTCTGTAGATAAAGGAACAGGCAAACTTGTAGAAGGAAGTAAAAAGTTAGTAACAGGTGTTAAAGCATATGCACAGGGTGTGAATGCCGCAGCAATCGGCGTACAGAGTCTTTCCACCGGAATGAATAAGTTAGATTCCGCAGGTGGTCAGCTTACTTCCGGTATTGATAAGCTTGCAACAGGAAGTGATACTCTTACAGAGGGATTAAAAACATTTAATAATGACGGAATCAGTAAACTTTCTGATCTTGCAGGAGATGATCTTGACAGTGTGATCAATCATTTTAAGGCAGTGAAAAAGGCAGATAAGAGATATCAGTCCTTCGGTGGAATTAAAAAAGGCGCAGAAGGCAGTGTGAAGTTTGTTATTGAAACAGATGCGATCGAAACGGAAGATGAGTAGGCAATCGCATAAAAACGAGAGATAACAGGTAAAATTTAAAGAAATCCCTTGATAAATAGAGAAAAACCTGTTATACTACGAATAGTATACTGTAGATGATAAGAGTGGGTGGCTGCCCACTCTTATTGTATGTCTGGGAAAGAGGTGAGAATCAACATGAAAAGAACAGAGATTGTTGCAAAGACGGAAGAACTTGTAACTCCAATTATTGAAGAGAATCATTTTGAGCTTGTAGATGTGGAGTATGTAAGAGAAGGTGCGAACTGGTATCTGCGCATATATGCAGATAAAGAAGGTGGTATCAACATTGATGACTGTGTTTTGATCAGCAGGGCGCTTGAAGAGAAACTGGATGCAGAAGATTTTATCTCTGATGCATATATTTTAGAAGTAAGTTCTCCGGGTCTTGGAAGACCATTAAAAAAAGAGAAAGATTTCAAGAGAAGTATTGGAAAGGCAGTAGAGTGCAAGCTTTATAAAGCCATTGACAAACAAAAAGAATTTGAAGGAGTCTTAAAAGACTTTACAGAAGATACCGTTACGATTGAAATTGACGAAAAAGATCTGGTATTAGACCGTAAGGATATTGCCATGATCCGTCTTGCGATTGAGTTTTAAAGAGATATAGATAAACAGGAGGATACGAGAAAATGAGTGAATTAATTGATGCTTTAAATCAATTACAAAAAGAGAAACATATTGAAAAAGAAGTAATCATGCAGGCGATTGAAGATTCTTTAGTTGCAGCATGTAATCGTGACTTTGGTAAGAACGCCGTTGTAAAGGTAAATATGGACAGAGAAACAGGCGATATCTCTGTTTATGTAGAAAAGACTGTAGTAGAAGAAGTAGAAGATCCTGCAACAGAGATCAGTTTAGCAGATGCAAAGATGATCCGTTTCCACTATGAGCTTGGGGATGTAGTAAATATCGAAGTTACTCCAAAGAACTTTGGAAGAATCGCAGCACAGCATGCAAGAAGTGTTATTGTGCAGAAGATTAAAGAAGAAGAAAGAAGAGTTGTATTTGAACATTTTGCACATAAAGAAAAAGATATCGTAACAGGTGTAGTACAGCGCTGTAATGGAAAGAATATCAGTGTAAGTCTTGATGATAAGACCGATGCTGTTCTCACAGAAAAAGAGCAGGTAAAAGGCGAGGTATTTAAACCAACAGACCGTATTAAACTTTACATCGTAGAAGTAAAAGATACAAACAAGGGACCAAAGATTTTAGTTTCCAGAACACATCCAGAACTTGTAAAGAGACTTTTTGAAAAAGAAGTCGCAGAAGTTTATGATGGAACAGTGGAAATTAAGAGTATTGCTCGTGAGGCAGGTTCCCGTACAAAGATTGCAGTTGCATCCAATGACCCTAACGTAGATCCTGTAGGAGCATGTGTAGGTATCAACGGAGCCCGCGTTAATGCAATCGTAAGTGATCTTCGCGGAGAAAAGATTGATATTATTGAATGGAACGATGATCCGGCAGTATTAATTGAGAATGCATTAAGCCCATCAAATGTTATTTCCGTAGAGGTAGATGAGGAAGAAAAGAGCGCACGTGTTGTTGTTCCAGATTACCAGCTTTCTCTTGCAATCGGTAAAGAAGGACAGAATGCACGTCTTGCAGCAAAACTGACCGGATATAAGATTGATATTAAGAGTGAGAGCCAGGCAGCAGAACTTTCCGAAGAGTTAGACTTTGGTGGTGATTTTGATGAGATGGAAGATTTCGATCTTGAAGCACCTGCAGAAGAAACAGAAGAAGTATCTGAACTGACAGAAGCAGCAGAAAGCAGTTCTGAAGAAGAGGAATCTTTCGAGGAAGAAATCCCAGAAGAACCAGAACAGTAAGAACGGAATCTGGTGAACAGCTATGGGAAAGAAAATACCACTTAGACAGTGTGTAGGCTGTCGTGAGATGAAGACAAAGAAGGAAATGATCCGGGTAATCAAAACGCCGGAGAATGAAGTTGTCCTTGATGTGAAAGGAAAGCAGAATGGCAGAGGTGCTTATCTTTGCTTTTGTGCGGAATGTCTTCAGAAAGCAAGACGTTCAAAAGGACTGGAACGTTCTTTAAAGATTTCCATTCCTGATGAGATATATGACCGATTAGAAGAGGAGTTGAAGGAACTTGACACAAAACAGTAAAGTATTATCCATGCTTGGACTTGCAGCAAAGGCTGGTAAAGTTGCCAGTGGAGAATTTTCTACTGAAAAAGAAGTGAAATCCGGCAATGCCTGTCTGGTAATTGTAGCAGAAGACGCTTCTGACAATACGAAAAAAATGTTCCGAAACATGTGTAAGTATTATGAAGTGCCTATGGAGATATTTGCGACAAAGGAAGAACTAGGGCATTGGATAGGTAAAGCGTACAGGGCTTCCATCTGTATCTTGGATGAAGGTTTTGCAAAATCGATCGTTAAGAAAATAAATCTGAATATGGAGGGATAGTGTATGCCAAAAATGAGAGTACATGAAGTAGCAAAGTTATTAGATAAAAGCAGCAAGGAAATTATTACAAAGTTAAAAGAGCAGGGAGTTGAAGTACAGAGTCATATGAGTACGGTATCAGATGAAAATGTAGAAAAATTAAAAGCAGAATTCCAGAAAAAAGAATCTGGCAATAATAGAGGTAATAACGATAACCGCGGTAACCGTAACGATAACAGAGGAAATCGTAACGATAATCGTGGAGATAACAGAAACAATAACCGCGATAATCGCGGAAACCGCAATGATAATCGCGGGGATAACAGAAACAATAACCGTAATAACGATAACCGCGGCAACCGTAACGATAACAGAGGAAATCGTAACGATAATCGTGGAGATAACAGAAACA
>ENA-ORTM01002602-ORTM01002602.1-human-gut-metagenome-genome-assembly--contig:-NODE-2602-length-14315-cov-6.151122_pt1 | contig 14315 bp, 9 predicted proteins | sample MGYA00241909_ERZ509182 | MGnify/ENA primary metagenome ERZ509182 (study PRJEB26280, sample SAMEA2338855) | human gut metagenome | biome: human gut; feature: human-associated habitat; material: faeces...
GGCACGTTGCCGTCCAGCACGTACACCTTCTTCTGCGCGTCCGTGACCATCGTGCGGGCCGTCCAGATGCTCGACACGCTGATGATGATGCACCCCGCGAGAAAAGCCGTGCAGATGATTCCCACCAGCTTGATCTTGTTTTCCAGATTCTTGATGACCATATACGCTTATCGTTTTTTCTTGTTTGACCACTGTATGTATTCGTCGTGGAGCATCGGCATGACGGTTTCCAGCAACTCCGTCTGCAGCTTGTCGAACTCCGTGAAAAAGGCTTGCGTATAATGCCCCTGCATCACGACCTGCACGAACACCCACCAGATGCCGCTTTTGCGTTGTTTCACCCTTTTCTGCAACTTGGCGAGTTGCAGGCGGTAAGTAAGGAACGTTACCAGCGGGACTACATACCGGTCTTCCCACTCGAAGGCTTCGGCCAGTTTTTCATATTCCGGATCGGCCCAGTGGTTCGATGCCTTACCGAGTTCCTCGCTCATGCGTTCATTGGCATAGCGCACGAAACGTTCCTCCATGCACCATTTCTCGATTTTCTTTTGTACGTCCATTTTTTTATGTATTTAAGGATTGTTATCTCATTACCGTACCCATCGCGCCCGTCGCCGTCATCTTGGCTTGCTGCGCCACGCCCTCTCCGAAGTTTCGGGTCGAGAAGGCCGTGTCGCCCTCCGGTATCATCCATGCCGCAAGGTCGGGGACAAGGTTCAGGCATTTCAGGGCCACGATGCTTGCCGCCATCAGGTAGCCCGCCGAGAAGAACGAGTTCTGCAGGTAGGCGGCCATTGTCTGCTCGCTCGCCGTTATCGCCGTCAGGTTCTCCACCTGTATGCACAGCACGATGTCGAAGAGCAGCAGCACGTAGAACCCCACGAAGTATAGGCTTATCACAAGGAAATAATAATCGTATAAAAAGAAATAAAAACGGTAGAATATATTGTATATTAGTTATTTAATCGCCTTTCCGATTTTATCCAAGAAAGTATATCAAGTAAAGGTTTTAACGATATTTTGTTGCATATTTGTTGCGTACCACGGAAAATTTTGGTAATTTTGCAGCGTGAAAACAGGGATAAATCTGCCTGTGAAAAGAAAATATAAGGAAAGGAAAACATCATGGCACGACCGAAGAAAGTACAAAAGGTGAAAGAGCTTGTCCGCATCCGTCAGCGAAAATTGGCCAACGGAAACATGAGCCTGTATCTCGATGTATATGTAAAGGGTGTCCGTAAGGTTGAATCTCTCGGATTGTACCTTGTGCCCGAATCGACACCGATAGACCGCCAGCAGAACAACCACGCAAGGCAAGTTGCCGAGAAAATCAAAGCCGAGCGCATCCTGGCATTGCAAAACCACGGTGTGCGCCAGTGGGACAAGGTGAAGCGGTCGTGTATAACACTTGTGGATTTCCTTAAGGAGTATGAGCAAGAGAAATTCGGTTTCTCTACATCTACCCTCAAAGGCAGGCGTGACCTGCGGCTGAAAATCGAAACGTATATAAAAGAAGCGAACTGCCCGGATATTGTCTTGGCAAACGTGGATGTAGATTTTTGTCGTGGCTTCATCGACTTTCTGCGCTATGCGAAGAACGGAGTGCGCAAGGATGGCAGTGTCATAAGCAACGGTGCGGCGCATCATCATCAGGCGGTTTTGAACGGTGCACTGAACAAAGCCGTGCGTGACGGCATACTGTCGGCGAATCCGCTGAAGTCCATCAGTTCAAAAGAGAAGTACCAGCCTACAGAAAGCATGAGGGAATATCTCACATTGGAGGAAATGAAAGCGGCAATGGCTGCACCCTGCCCCCATGAGGACGTGAAACGTGCATTCCTGTTCTCCTGCTTCACCGGGCTTCGCCTTAGCGATGTGCGGTCGCTGACATGGGGAAAGATTGTCAAAGCCCCCGATGGCAAGACCTTATATATAAGGATAAAGATGCAGAAGACCCAAAAGCTGGTAAACGTGCCATTGTCAAAAGAGGCTGTCGATTGCCTGAGCCCCAAAGAGAATCCCGAAGAACCGATTTTTACATTGCCGACTGGAGCATCAAACATTGAACGGAACATAGAGAAGTGGATGCAGAATGCACAGATAAACAAGCACATAACCTACCATTGCAGTAGGCACACCTGTGCGACCATGCTGCTGACACTCGGTGCGGACATATACACCACATCAAAGTTGCTCGGTCATGCCAATGTGAACACGACCGCAATCTATGCAAAGATTGTGGACCAGAAGAAAGTGGAAACGGTCAATCTCGTGGATAACTTCTTTTCAAGACAACCACAAACGGAGGGAAACAGATGAAAATAACGATAAGGACACGGACATTGAAGACGGGAAGCCGCTCCATATACCTTGATTTCTATGAGAAGGGGAAAAGATGGAACGAGTACCTGAACCTGTTTCTTGTGCCGGATGACGCACCCGATGCAAGGCGGCTCAACGAGGCGGCTATGGCAAAGGCGAATGAGATAAAGTCAAAGCGGATGCTCGGCATTGACGAGGACGAAACGGAGGCAGACAATGACAATTCAAAGCAACTGCCCAAACGGATTTTTGCTGACTGGCTTGACAGCCATATCGAAGGGATTAGACGCAATCCGTCCTATTCTCCGGCAACGTATCACAATTACCGCTCCTGTGTCAATATAATAAAGGAGTATCTGAAACACCGTCGCAGACCTCGCTTCTTGATGTCGAAAATCGACAAGAAGTTTATTCTAGGACTGCTTGACTTCATGAAGAACACCTACAAGAACACCAAATCGCCTGACAATCCCAAAGAGTTGTCGCTACACACGTTGCATCTGCACCAGAGTACACTGGTACGAATGCTCAATGTGGCGGTAAAAGAGGGCGTGATGGATAAAAATCCCTTCTATGCTTTGGGTAGGCATGAGCGGATATCCAAACAACAGGCCGAAAGGGAATATCTCACGAAAGAGGAACTTCTTGCACTTATCGAGGCTCCGACTACCAACGAGACAACAAAACGGGCATTCCTGTTCTGCTGTTTTACCGGATTGCGGTATAGCGATGTTTCCGTACTGACATGGCGGAATATAAAACAGGTCAATGGTGGACTGGTTGTTTCAATCCAATCCATGCAAAAGACTGGAAAACAAGTAACGATACCCTTGAACCAATCTGCGTTGAAATGGCTACCGGATAGAAACGGTTGCAAGCCAGGGCAAAAGGTCTTTGACATGACCTGCCTTAGTACCTGCGACAGATGCCTTAAAAAGATGGCTGCTGCCGCAGGGATAGAAAAGAATGTCAGTTTCCATACCAGCAGACATTCGATGGCTACGCTGTCATTGGCTGCTGGGGGTGATTTATATACGGTGGGAAAATTACTCGGTCATACCAGCATTAACTCTACACAAGTCTATGCCGATGTTGTAATGGAAACTAAGATTGAAGCGGTAAACCGGATTTCGAGTTTCTTTTCAAAGCCACAATAAATCATGAAATCAACCATAAGATAAATTCTCTAATTATACCATTTCATATATAGAATTTCCATTAATTCTTTTATTTCAAGCAAAGAAAAAATCGTTTAAGTATAGGATATTACATTAGAAAATTAGTGATTTTACATTGAAAATGGGGTAATGTCGGAAATATTTTTGGCACATCCATTGCAGAATCAAAGAAAAGCATTACCTTTGTATTCGATATGACCTCCCACGCTTCCCGTAGAACAGCGCACCCGGGGAGGTCTTCGAGTTTTAATATATTTGATAGGATTGGCTGATAAAACTGATTATACAAAGAGACCGTTGTCTCTCGCTGAGCAAGTCACACGGCTAAAACAACGGGGACTTGTTTTCGATGATGAAAACGAGGCAATTGCTTATCTTTTCAATATTAGCTACTATCGGCTTCGTGCATACACTTATCCGTTCCAAGAAAACGGCGAAGATTCTGAACACAACTTTACTCGCAAAGATATTCACTTCAAAGACATAATAGACCTTTATTGTTTCGACCGCAGATTACGTTCTCTTATTTTCAATGCTATTGAAAAAATAGAAGTGGCAGTACGCACAAAAATCGTACAGGTATACGCTGAAAGCACAGGTGACAGCCATTGGTATGATGATGAAAGTTTATATCGTTTCGGCTATGATGATTTGATGAATCATGTTGATGCTGATGTAACCCGAAGTAACGAAGATTTTATTAAGCACTACAAATCAAAATACAACAATCCCTCGATGCCGCCAAGTTGGATGGCACTCGAAGTGGTATCGTTTGCTACATTGAGCCGTTTGTTCCAATCCTTAAAGTTGGACAACCGTAAAGAGTATATTACTGAACAATTCGGTTTGAAGAAAGTAGCTATATTGGAGAACTGGCTACACGCTATTTCCAATCTCCGCAACTGTTGCGCCCACCACAGCCGAGTGTGGAATCGCCGTTTTATGGTTAGCGTGACACTGCCATACAACACTCTTTATCCGTTCATGGATAGAACAACAATTGGACAAATACGCACAAACAAATTATTTGCTGCGCTTTCTTGTGTTGCGTATATTCTTGATATTATTAGTCCCGGAAGCGACTTTAAAAGGAATATCAAAGAATTGCTCAAATCCGATTGCCGTCTGCTTGACCTTAAAGATATGGGATTCCCCAAATATTGGCAATCGCTCTCTGTTTGGCGAGAAAAATAACAAACTTATATTATTACTCTATAAAATAAGTTTGTCATAGTGTCCCGATAGTCCTTGATTCGTCAAACTATCGGGTTTGTTGTTATTTGCCTGAATGGCTTTATGTATAGAGATGCGGTCGGCAATTTCTTATATTATAAACAACCGAATTAAAATCAAAAAGAGCAAATATTTACGGCTAAATACAGCCAAGCTCAAAGTTTATTGCTATCTTTGCAGTCATAAATGTACTGTTTTCAAAATATTTATGGGCAAAATATTAGAATTCATTCAACAACATAGTGCTGGCAAATACTTTTGCTACGGCTCTAAGAAAGTTTCGTTGGACGACAATATAAATGACGTTTTGTCGTTTGACGACAAAATTATATCAGAAGCAAAGAAAAGTGTATTTGCTGAAACTGATCCCGCACGCATACATACGGTTAATATTAACCCCTCTTTCATACAAGGTTGTACTCCCATATTTCGATTCTTTTTAGACGGTTCTCGTCGAACATATAAAGTTGACGACATTGCTATTGGCAAAAAGATATTTCCTATAGTTGCTGGCCAAATTATTGTTGGATGTTGTGAAAGAAAGGATCGAGAAACATTCAAACCTTATTTGCTGCATCACCGCATAGTACTATCGATGCCTACTGATTTTGATATTGATGATGAAAACAATAACAATAATTTTTGTAAGTTGTATTGCGAAAATGTAAATTCTCATTTGTCGTCATTTTCATTTCTTGCAGAGCATAATATACAACTACATGATTTGTTTTTGTATGAGACTGATGGCTTTACAGAAGAATTGGGCAAGAATAAATATCTAAGTAGAGCTGTCGCAAAAATTCAAAATGAGATGACTGATGAGGAACAAATAGTAGTAAACAATCTTTGTGAGAATAATCTTTTAGACGATGATAATTTCTTGCTTAAGGATGGTTCTATTGAATATAATCCTCGATTTTCTAATATGGATATGAGCAAGTGGAATTTATTGCGTTCTAATTATAAATATGTTGTAGGTGTTTCTAAATCTTTTGACCCAGAACTAATTCCTGACTTTGAAGGACATAAGCTATCAAAAACTATAGCGGGGCTTAAACCTTTTCAACGGACAAAAGTTTACCGTTATGAGTCGCAGCATTCTGGAAGTTTTTTTGCTGTTTGGTATTTACGTTTGCGCAACAGCGATTTTAGAGAAACTAATTTCTCCGACATTGTAAAATGCGAAATGGTTCTCAATAACGAAAGTGACCAAATTCGAACAGCTCTTATTGACCTGATAAGTGCAAATATAATTAGGGAAGCGTACCCGGTATGTTTCAGTAATGATTCGCGATGGGCAAACCACCTTTATCCCGTATATCTCACTGAAACATTCTGTAAATCACACTATGCTAATAACGAAATAATATATAAACTCTTTTGATATGAGTACAAAAATAATTGGAAAGGTGTCAGCTACAGAGAAGTGCCCTTCCACAATAGATGATTTCTATTTTTGGACTGACAAAAAAGAAATATTAAGTCCATTTGACATCGTTAAAGTTGAACATGAACAAGGTTCAATAACATACGGTGTCGTTGAAGAAATTAATCACGTTACTGATGCACCGAGTCATTTCACAAGTTATATTTCCAGTGATTTTGGAAACATTGAAACTGACCCAATCGGAAATATGATGCGGCTTGGAATGAACTATGTAAAAGCACGCGTAGTTTGTAATACGGAAAACATCTATACTCCTGTATTGGACAGCAGACGTGTTTCTCTTTGCGATGAAAATGATGTAAAGAGAGCCTTAGGACTAAGTGATGATGAAGTTAAGAATCCCTTGGTTTGTGGCTACCTTCAGATGTACCAAGGAGATGCTGCTATAAAAGTTAAGGTCGTTCTTAACTCTCATTTCCTTATTGGTCCCGATGGCGCACATATCAATGTTTCTGGTATTTCAGGGCTTGCTGCAAAAACGTCTTACTCAATGTTTTTACTTAAAGCTATTCAGGAAAAGTTTAGAACAGAAAAGGGAGAGACGGCTGCGTTTGTTTTCTTTAATGTGAAAGGTCGTGACCTTATGGCTATAGATGAGCCGAACAAGGAACTGCCACAAGCTGATATAGATATATATCGCGATACCTTACAATTATCCGCACGTCCATTTGACAATGTTACATATTATTATCCGTATAGCAAGGATAAAATGACAGAAAATGTACAGTCTTATGCTCAGCCATCGGACATTCGTTCTCAGATAGATGCAGGAAAGGCTTCTATCTATAAATTCACATTTGAAAAATGCCAAGACAAACTTGACTTATTGCTTGCTAATGAAGATGATTCTACTGGAACTCTCGAAAGTTGTGTCAATTTTATCATAAATCAAGAGGGAAACTTTAAGGGTGTTGAAAAGTGGTCAACATTTAACGAAAAGCTTTCAGAATATACACAAACAGCATCGTCAACAGGGGCAAAGAAAACAGATAAAGGCGAAATACTCGTAACTAGTTGGCGAAAATTTAAGCGTTGCATAAGCAAAGCTATTCAAAACGATGTTTTTGGTAAAAACATCGTGAATGGTGAAGTTGACCTAACAGAAGAAATCTCAAATAATCTTCGAGATGGAAGAGTAATGGTTATAGACATCGCTCGTTTGGATGAGAATACGCAAAGCTTTGTATTTGGTAGTGTTGCAAGAGCAATTTACGACTTAAAACTAGGAGCTGACCGAACAGATATACCTGATAAGGTTATCCTTTTTGTTGATGAACTAAACAAGTATGCATCAAATGATGTTCCCAAAAACTCTCCAATTTTACGTCAACTCCTCGACATCGCAGAAAGAGGTCGCTCTTTGGGTATTATCTTATTTTCTGTTGAACAGTTCAGAAGTGCAATTCACGACCGTGTAAAAGGGAATTGTGCTACACATGCATATGGTCGAACTAACGCCATAGAGGTATCAAAACCTGATTATCGGTATATCCCGAAGGTTTACCAAAACATGATGACCCGTTTAACTCCCGGAGAATATATTATCTCAAATCCTGCATTACGCTCGCTAGTAAACATAAAATTTCCTCGAAACGCTTATAAACAATTCCCCAATGGATAATACTAACAATACATACCAACCCATAGTTGGAAAGAATCTCATTGAGATACTTATGTTTTCAATGTATTCTGATTCCCTTATCATTTTTAGAGAATATGTCCAAAATGCTTTTGATGCCATTGTTGAAGCAAAAAGGCAGGGAATATTGTCAAATATAAAAGAAGGTCAGGTTTCAATTACGATAGACCCCGTATCCCGAAAAATACATATTCTTGATAATGGTGTTGGAATCAATGTTTCACAAGCGCAACCGATTCTTTTGAACATTGCAGACTCTCATAAAGACGGCATTGGTTTGGCGGGACAATACGGCATCGGTCGTTTGGTTGGGGCAAAATATTGTAAACGCCTTGTATTCAAGACGAGTGCGAAAGGAGAAAATCGGTATACGGAAATTGCTTTTGATAATGAATTAGCACAAAAAATCATATTGAACAAGGAAGACAAAAGTACTGCTACTCAAGTAATAGATAGAATTACATCTGTCATCGTTGGCGAAGAAGCTCCTGACAAACATTACTTTGAAGTTAGCATGGAAGAAGTTTCTGAACATCATAGAAGTCTCTTGAATGTAGATAAGGTTTCTGAATATCTTAAAGAAGTTGCACCGATTGACTATATGTTAGAATTCAAAAACATGCTCTATAATCAGTGTCTTCCTATTCAATATAAGGACTTCAATGAAGAATTAGACCATATTCGTTTAACGGTAAATGATGAAATTGATATAAGGAAACGATATGGTTTGATGATTAACGGCACAGGTGATGAGATTTCATCTCTTCAGTTTTTCAAGTTCGAAGATAGCGAGTTTGGTCTTTTGGGCTGGGGATGGTATGCAATCACTCCCTTTACAAAAGCCATTCCTGCCTCAGATGTCAACAAAGGTATTCGTTTGAGAAAAAGAAATATTCAAATTGGTTCAAAAGATTTGCTCAATCAATATTTTAGAGAGGCAAGAGGTAATAATTATTTCTATGGTGAAATACATGCGGTACATCCAAACCTAAGACCTAATAGTTCTCGTGATGGCTTAACGCACACTCCTGAAGCCATAAAACTTTACGAGTATATCAAAGACTATTTTTCTGATTTGCAAAAACTTTACCATTTAGCAAATGATGCTAAAAACCTCTATAGAGATATTCATTTGTCAGGAACTTCCACCCCTCAATCCGATAAAGAAAAGGTTGAAATTCAAACGAAAATATCAACCACAGTTGAGCAATTTGATAAAATAAAGACAAAGTATAGGGATGATTACAATATAGGAGAAGCATCAGATAAAGTTCTGGCTATTTATGGTAAAACCATAAAGAAAACTCTTGAGAATTTGCCAACCGATATTCTACCGTCCAATGTCACTTCGTTAACAGATATTAGCGTTAAGACTAACGGAGAAGCTATATCCATTGTTACTCCAACTCCTGCTCCCATCCAGGAAGAACCAGCTCCTTCTGCTGTTACAGATATATTTGCGCCCCTAAATAAAAAGTGTACTCCAGAAGAAATCAAGCTTATTAGAAAAGTTTTTGCAATTCTTTCCCAGAATTGTCCCATTAGTCAGCGTACAATGTTTGAGACAATGAAAGAAAAAGCAATTAAACAACTCTGTAAATAATGGCACGTCCGAAGAAAAGAAGAAAGGTATTATTACTAGAACCCAATTATGCAAATAAGTTCCCTCCCATTGGGCTTATGAAAATAGCAACATATTATCGCAATTTAGGCAATTGGGATATTATGTTCTATAAAGGTGAACTCAAAAGATTTATAATTGAACAAATTAGCGAACATTGTATTGAAGAGCTAACAGAATTTTTAGTTGATACAGATTGGCATCTCAAAAAAGATGCCATTGTTGAATATATTCGAACTCGAAAAAAAGAATATCTTGATGTATTGGTAGATGGTAACGCTGAACTAAAAGGTGCAATATTTCCTATATTGTCCTTTTATAAGGATTATTATTGGAAAAATACGTGGAAAGATAACCCTGAATGGGATAGGGTTTATGTCACAACATTGTTCACTTTCTATTGGGATATTACTATTGAAACCATTAATTTTGCCAAACTTCTTGTAAAGAAGAAATCCGATTTAATGGTTGGAGGTGTTCTTGCGTCCATTCAGCCAAATGAAATATATCAAGCCACGGGTATTAAACCATATGTGGGTGTCCTTCAAACTCCCGGACAACTCGACAAAGGTGACACTCAAATAATAGACCAGTTGCCTCTTGACTATTCCATTCTTGACGAGATTGATTATAAATATTCAATGTCAAATGCTTTTTATAGCTATACCACTCGTGGTTGTATTAGGCGTTGTCCTTTTTGTGCTGTACCTATTTTGGAACCAAACTATCAATCTTATATTCCTCTAAAGGAAAGGATTAACCTTATTCGCGAGCATTTTGGCGATCAAAAAGATCTTTTGCTTATGGATAACAACGTTTTGGCTTCTGAAGAATTTCCACAAATTATTCAAGATATAATAGATTGTGGTTTTGGCAAGGGAGCGATGTTTACGCCACCTAACCAGCTTGAAATTGCAATTAGAAATCTTGAATCAGGCGTAAATGACCGTGCATATATACGCAAAAGCCAATCTTTGATAATGGAGTTTTACGGAACACTTAAAGGGGATGAGTCGTTTGAAGTTTATAGGATAATTTCCCAATATCATATTGGGAAACTATTAACTTCAAAAAAAGAAAATATCTTATTAGCGTATCAACAAATAAAACCGTATTACGATAAACATTTCAAATCGAGTTCTCGGTTAAGATTTGTAGACTTCAATCAAGGAGTAGATGCCCGCCTTTTCAATGAGGATAATATCAAATTATTATCCCAAATAGCCATCCGTCCTTTGCGTATAGCTTTTGACAATATCAAGACTTTGCCATTTTACGAAAAGGCTATAAGGTTAAGTGTTAATGCCGGTCTTAAAGATTTTTCTAATTATCTCCTTTATAACTTTGACGATAAGCCGGTAGACTTGTATCGCCGTTTAAGAATTAATGTAGAGTTTTGCGAAGAATTGAATGTCAGTATATATTCTTTCCCAATGAAATACCACCCCATTAGGCATGATAAAAATGGCGATGTAGACTATTCTCATAACAGAGACTTTGTTGGGAAGTATTGGAATAGAAAATACATTCGTGCAGTACAAGCCATATTAAACAGTACCAAAGGAAAAATTGGAAAAGGCAAGACGTTTTTTTACAAAGCTTTTGGAAACAATGAAGACCAATTTTTAGAGCTTTTAGAAATGCCGGAAACATTTATTCTATATCGGTTCTTCTTTGAATGGTTAGATAATAAGCCGGGAGGATTTGGAACTGCTCATTGGAGAAAATGTTGGAACAAATGTATGTCTGAATCATCAGACGAGGAAAAGTCAAAATTATTAGATATTATTCATAATAGCAAATTTGATTCTGTTTCTGAACTCAGTGGACTATCGCAGCAAGGTCAGGAATTACTATCATATTACACAAACTTCCGCAAAGACATTATCACACCCGGTACTGAATTGTATCGTTTGAAAACAGAATATGATAGTAATCCTACAATAAAATTAAAACGAAAGTCATAAACATGGATACAACAAAATCATCTCAGAAATTCATAGACCCTATCAAAGAAGGTATGTTATCTGTACGTGCGCTTAATTGTTGCAAAAGTATTGGAGTTGAAAACCTCTTTCAATTGTTAGAGTATGCGAAATCAAATGATTTGTATCATATTCGTAATTGTGGACCTAAAACCATTTTAGAGTTACAAGACGCTATAAATAGATATGGCTCTAATGTTCTGGTAAGTTTAGATAGCCAAGATAAAACATTATTGAATCATTTGCCTTTGTCAGCCGAATGCATATTTGATGACTGTGTATTAAATTGCGAGGAAGTTGTTCAAGATTATTTTCTCAATATGTTTCCAAATGCAAAAACATTATATACGCAGTGTTTCTTGGATTATTCATCTGTTTTTTTTGCCTTGCCAAATACTGTTTCTATTGAAACGGTGTTCGATTGCTGGCAACTGGGGCATGACATTCTCTTAAAAACATTGCAAATCATACCGCCACAATTTATTAGCAAAGCTGATTCATTTGAGTCCAAATTATCTAATTGCCTTAGCTTGGTAAACGAACAATTTATCGTAGCAAAGGTTGAATTCATATTGTCACGTTTGTCAGCACAGCTTATTGAAGTTCTAAGCAACGAGTTTGAGCGTATAAAAGGACAACTTTCAACGAGAGCGCAAAATGTATTAGAAAAAGAGCAAGTAAATGCCAAAACGATAATACAGTTTTGTAATACACTTGTGGATTATCGTAAGATTCGTTACTGCGGTAAACAAACAGCATCTGATATTATCGTTGCATATAGTTCTTTTTATGAATTCCTTATTCAATTAGCATACTCTTCACCTAAAAAATGTAACGAAATAATTATACGAACAAAATACCAATTCCTTAATGATGAGGAGACTAAAGAAATAATTCATTTTTATGAAGAAAATGGTTATCTGCCATTTTTCAAATTAGTCTACTTGTATTTTATAAAATCGAATGACAGACAAGATGCTATCTATAATAGAGCAAATGGTATCACAAAATCCCCGCAAACATTAACTGATATTGCTAATGAATTTAGTTTGTCAAGAGAACGGATTCGTCAAATAGTAAGTCACTATTTGCCTTCTTCGGAACTATATGCCATTCTGACCTTACTCGATAGTCAATTTTATCCGTTTCTAAATAAGGATTTTATTGACCCAACAGAAGTATGTCCTATCATTTCAAATTCGGAATTTACACATTCTAATGAATTATCCGAAGATGCCTTAGTTGGAATATTGTCTCTTTCAAAAGAATTTAAGCCTTTAATATTTGGCGAGAAAATACTTATTATAAATACAACGACTTTTGAATCATTCGATTTCGGGGCATCTATCAAAGATATGTCTAACACGCTTTTATCAAAAACGACAGAAAACGTAATATTACCAATAAGCATTTTTATTAACAATTATATACTCAATCATTCTTTTGATTACCAAAAGATAGAAAACATCGTAGCTTACATAATAAGACATATGTTTGAAATTGACATTGATCGGAATAAAAATATTCTGCTAAAACGAAATGCTATTGATGTTGAAGATGAATTCTGCAAAATCTTAGAAAGTTTTGGCACACCATTATCTTTTGACGAATTATGTTCGAGGTTATTAGACTTGCATCCTGCAATATCTTATGCACCCGGAACATTGAGAAGTTTTCTATTCAATTCAGATAGAATCACAGCAATTGGCAAGACTTCTACTTATACACTAAAAAAATGGAATATTAACCATTTAACTATACGAGGGTTAATTCATCAAATTCTTGAAGAAAGCGATAGACCTCTTTCTCTTGACGATATTGTTGACTTTTTGGCTATCAAAGGACGTAACACAAATAGAAATAGTGTAAATAGTAATATTTTGCTTGATGATAAATATCATTTTGTGAAATTTGAAGGTGGGCTAATCGGCATTGAATCTAAGAAGTATGCTACATCATTTATTCAAATCGACCGCTCTGCTGTATCTCGTAAATCATTTGACGAAAGATTTGTTGACTTCCTTGACTATATAGATACAAATCATCATATTCCTTTTGCATCTTCTGATGATGTAGAAGCATCGCTAAATCGTTGGTATAATAATGTAATCAAAGGGGTTCTTGATGTCACAGAAGAACAAAAGAAACGTTTAGAAGCAGAACTTTCTAAACGTGAAGAATATGTAATGACTTCAAGTGAGTTTTCTTTTATTGAGAAATGTAAAGACTTAAAATATTTTGTGAGTTCCGAATATGAGTTACCAACTAACAAAACAGATGCCTTACTATACAACTGGTTTTCAAAAACAAGAAAAAAATCATTTAAGCTTACTCCCAAAAAGGAGAAAGCATATAAAGATTTGATACAATTTCTATCCGATTACGGGTTTTACATAGAAGATTGACATCAGCTCTTGGGCTTGGGCTCCTTTTTTTTAGTGTTTGGGGTGTAACGCCGCCGTTTATTTACTTCGTTTTTTGGGGATTCCTTTCTAACGGCTTTGACTTGTTCCCTGAATATGGTCAAAGTCGAATCTACACCGGCAGTTTCCGCCAGTTTTTCGTAAGCCCCGATAGTTACTGCCAGTCCCGGATGCAGTTCGTTGAGCATGATTGTAGTCACATGGTGTTTGTCTGCAACCGTTCTCAACCGCCTGTTTTCTTCCCGGTATTCATGCCATTGTACCCAACTGATGGCAAACAAGGTAAAGAATACAAGCGTACAACCAATGCCAGCCCATGCGTAAGGATTCTTGTGCCAGCCATCGGGAACTTTGCTCCATAACAGCCTTATTGCGCTTATTGCCTTGTCCGGGCGGATTATCTGCCATAGTTCCGATATGGCACTTTGCTTTTGGCGTGACTTTTCCGAAGCCAGTTTGTCATTCTC
>ENA-ORTM01002606-ORTM01002606.1-human-gut-metagenome-genome-assembly--contig:-NODE-2606-length-14290-cov-2.885142_pt1 | contig 14290 bp, 14 predicted proteins | sample MGYA00241909_ERZ509182 | MGnify/ENA primary metagenome ERZ509182 (study PRJEB26280, sample SAMEA2338855) | human gut metagenome | biome: human gut; feature: human-associated habitat; material: faeces...
GATGGTTTTTTCGGTTGCCTCTCTTCTCCTTTGTTCAGTTTTCAGGGCGCAAAAAGCCTTGACAAAGCGGCGTTGATGTGAGAAAATATCGGCGTCAAAAGGTACACAATGATAAAGAAACAGGATGAGCACCATTAGCTCAGTTGGTAGAGCACCTGACTCTTAATCAGGGTGTCCACGGTTCGAGCCCGTGATGGTGTACCAAGCGTGGCCCGTTGGTCAAGTGGCCTAAGACTCCGGCCTCTCACGCCGGCAACAGCGGTTCGAATCCGCTACGGGTCACCAAAAACGCTTAAAGCGGCGGAAACGCTGTTTTAATAGAGATCTGTGTGAAGAGCACAGAGCAGAAGTCGGTGCTAATGACGGTGAGGGTCCACCCGTTCCCATCCCGAACACGGTAGTTAAGCTCACTGGTGCCGAAAATACTTGGCGGGTGACCGCCCGGGAAGATAGGACAGTGCCGACACAAAGAACCCGGTTCGGTTCGCATGGCAACATGTGAACCGAAACCGGTTTCCACATTCCGCAACATGTATCATTGTGGATGAAGTGGGAAAGATATTTTCCGAGCTCTTTTATATTCCTCCTTAGCTCAGCCGGTAGAGCATGCGGCTGTTAACCGCAGGGTCGTTGGTTCGAGTCCAACAGGGGGAGCCAAAAAGAAAAATCCCATCCGTAGGGTGGGATTTTTCTTTTTGACATCTTGCGTAGCATGCAAACCGGCGCGCTTGTGTTTCGGCAGACGCATCGCGGCTGTGAACTGGCTCAGGTAATCCTTGAGCAGAAAAAAACAAGGAGGATTGCGACGCGTTTCAAGCGAGCAAGACGACTATGTTTTTGACCGAAACGGTCTTGGTTCGAGTCCAACAGGGGGAGCCCAAAGATTTAGACAAAGAAGAATATATAATTGATGCGGAACAATCAGAAGATTGCTCATTGCTTCTATAAACACTATCAAGGAGAATATGAAATGAACTGTGATATGTGCAAGGTTATTGAGGAAATTAAGAAAAATGAAAATCCGTGGTTTATTAAGGAGCTTAAAACGGGTTATGTTATTTTCGGTTGGAATCAACATTTTCACGGTTATGTGATATTTATTTGTAAACAGCATGTTACTGAAATTTGGGAGTTGGAAGAAGATTTCAGGAAACAATATCTAAATGAAATGACACTTGTTGCAAAGGCAGTTAAGGAAGCCTTCGGGGCAGAGAAGATGAATTACGAGTGTCTTGGTAATGGCGATGTGCATTTGCATTTTCATTTGTTCCCACGAGTTAGCGGTGATTTGGGTGAGTACGGCAATAACGGAAAAGGTCCTGTGTGGTGGCTGCCGAAAGAAATTATGTGGGACAAAAACAATATTCCGGATATGAAAGAACTCGAACAAATGAAAGATAAATTACTTCGTGTTTTATGAGGGTTTAAAAAAGTGTAGTAAATAAAAAAGAACATTCAACCCAAATGGTCTTGAATGTTCTTTTTTTGTTTTTTGGCGGAAGTTTTACAGATGTGAAAAAGAAAGCAGGGAGGAACACGAAACATTCCAAGAGACTGAGGCGACCATGTTTTTAACTAAAAAGGTCATTGGTTCGAGTTCATGGGAATATGAAAAAACAAGTCGTTTGCCTTGCTTTTTTGTAGTTGAGGCACCTCTATGGTGCATGTAAAATGAAGTCGCTTACAGCCAGGGAGCGTGCCTATTGGCATATTGCTTTCATTTTAATTCTTAATTGACAATGACAGGGGCATTGTGATATAATTCACTAAAATTAATAATTATTATAGGGGGAATTTTGTGTGTTTAAAAGGATTATTTCGCTGATTGTAGCATTCTTCCAAATGGCTTTTGTGTCGATCATGCCGATTGATTATTCAGGTGACGAGGTTTTTCCAAACGAGCGTAATCCGATGACCACCGAGCATGTTTATGCAAGTCGTGACGATGCCGTTCAGGCGGGTGGCGGCTGGTACGAAGTGCTGATTGATGATTTTGATTATGCAAGTAAGGAAGAGATGGAGCAGACTTGGGATTACGCCGTTCACGGGAATAGAAACCAGGAATGGTGGTGCCCGCAGGCTGTCAGCCTGCGCGATAACCAGGCGGTTATCGGCGCCTGGTTGGAAAGCGACCCTGCTGCAAATTGCCCCGGCGGTTCCGGAACAGGCAGTGTAGACGGCAAATGCGCCGCCAATACGGAGCACTTCCATGGCTATGGCGATAGTGGCGACTACGAAGTGGTTACCGGAGGCCTTTGCTCCAAGCTTTATCAGGCGTTTGGTTATTTTGAAGTCAAAGTGAAGGTGCCCCGTCAAGATGGTATGTGGTCTGCGTTTTGGCTTCAATCAAAGAGCCAAGGTCAAATAGGTAACCACGGTATTGATGGAACAGAGATTGATGTTTTTGAATCCGTGTTCACCAATGAAGATCATCCAAACAAGATTGCGCACGCATTTTTATGGGACGGATATGGAAATTGTGGCCGTACGCACGGCCAGCAGATTGATATGGAAAAGGATATGTATGACGGCTGGCATACTTATGGACTACTTTGGACGCCTGAGCAGTATGTTTTCTTTGTGGACGGGGTTGCAACTTGGAAAACAGTCGGCGGTGGAGTCAGCCAAGTTCCTGGACAGGTTCGTCTGACAAACGAGGTTCGCAAAGAGGGAAGCACCAACACGGCTTGGGGTGTGCCGCAGCGTGTGTTTGATGCGATGAAAAACGCTCCTGCGGAGTTCGTGATTGATTATGTGAAAATTTATCAAAACACAGAATATGAAAAATTTATCCGCTCAAGCGAGGATTTCTTTGATGCAGGCAAGCTGCTCCTCGATTCCATGAAATAATGGCGCGTGCAATCCGCCTGAAAAATTTTAGAATGAAAAGGAAGCCATTCCCCTCGGGATTTGGCTTCCTTTTTGTGTGTTTGGGATATGGCGCTTGCATACTTATTTCTTCCCGCGCACTACCATAATGATGGATACATCTGTATCCCACTGCTTCTCGCCGCAGTTATATTGTTTGATTCGAGTGTCATATTTTGTGTTCGCGAGGCTTTTCATGGATTCAACCTCTTCGGCGGTAAAGGCTTGCGGTATGGTGCGGAATACGGTTTCAATTCCGTCCAACGCGGTTTCCCTGTTGGCATTGATGATATCACGAGCCATTTCCGAAGAAAACTTCGGGTTATCCGGTGTCAGATCAACGGTTGCAAAGCCGGTCATAATTTCGCGGAAGCCATAGCGCTCCATAGCGGCGGGGAGTTCTGCTTCGCTCATGGGATATTTGCAAACGGCATATTGTTTCATCAAATCATCATATTGCTCCGCTTTTTTCCAGAACGCTTGCTCATACTCGTTCCATGTGATACAGCTTGGCATCAGGTGAATTCCTTTACGGGAGGAGAGCACAAGGCAGATTCCGCCGGGTTTTAATACGCGCAGCTGTTCTCCATAAAATTGGGAGGGCTCAATGTGCTCGCTCACGGTGTTGGAAATAGTCACATCAAAGCTGTTATCCTGAAAGGGGAGCGCTGTTGCGTCCCCTCCCAGGAATGTAATCCTCCCATCTTCATGATCTTGGGCAAAGCTGATAAATGTGCTGTCACGGTCAATTGCCGTTATTTCAGCATTCGGATACCAGCGATGTAAAGCTCCTGCAAGCGCTCCGGGGCCGCAACCAATTTTGAGGATTTTGAATGGATGGTTGGCATCCAAATCAAACAACGCCTTGTACTGCTCTGCAAACATATCATGAAATCGTAGTTTGCGCGTATCATACAGGGTGTTGACGCCTTGCACGTATTTCGACCAAATGACATTCATTTTATCCGCTCCTTTCTTTCCATTGCATCAATAATAAAATCGATTTGTGGATTTCTCGCATCCTTTTTACCATCCCTGCCTTAGGAGGCTCTCCTGCACTTCTTTCAAGGATTGGCGGCGGGCCTTGTAGTCCGGCAGAATTCCTTCTACAATTGCCCAGAAACGAGAAGAGTGATTGAATTCGATCAGATGCGCAAGCTCGTGGACGACAACGTAATCCATTGCTTCCGGCGGCGCGCACAGGAGGCGCCAGGAAAAATTGAGCCCGCCTTTTGCCGAGCAGGAGCCCCAGCGCGTTTTGGCCGAGGTGATGCGCACCTGCTGGGGGGCCTTTCCAACGAGTGGGGCAAAGCGCTCCACCGCACTTGGCAAAAGGGCTTTTGCCGCTTTGCGGTAAAAGTCAACAAGGGCGGCGCGCAGCTCTGCCTCCGGCAGATCGGGCAGCAAAAAGCGCGTTCCATTGAAGGAAATATCCCTTGCTTGCGAAGGCTCGGCCGGATAACTCCGGCCGAGAAATATAACCGTCCCGCCGGGCCGAATTCGGTCCATGGCCTGCAACTGGATGCGTTCCCGCATTTTTGTTTGATGGGTTGTGATCCATGCTTCCTTCTCCTGCACGAGGCGATCAATTTCTGCTTCGGATACGCTGCGGGGCGCGCGCACCTCAATTTCGCCCTCTTTTGTGATATAAATGCCGACTGTTTTGCGCTTCATGCGCCTGAGCTGATAATTCATCGAAACACTCCTGTTTTTCTATTCTGTTTGCCAATCAGGTAAACCGGAGTTACCGTTTTATCCTATCATACCACCCTGTTTCAAGCAATGGATATGACAAAATCGATTCAAAACGCTTGGTGGGAAAAAGATTTATTTTTTGAAGGATGTGACAGGATAGGCGCTTGTGTGCTATACTAAAACAATTAATAATTCAAGATTCGTCAAGGAGGCGAAAGGGAATGGGCGATTATCCGACTGCGCCGCTGCCGCGTGCCGGTTCACCGGAGGAGGCGGGCGTTTCCTCCGCGGAAGTTCTCCGCTTTGTGGAGGATTTGCAAAAGAGTGGAATTGAAAACCACAGTTATATGGTGCTGCGTGGTGGCCGCGTTGCGGCGGAAGCATTTCATGAGCCGTTTGCGCCCGACCTGCCGCACCCCATGTATTCCGTGAGCAAAACCGTAACGGCGATTGCCGTGGGGTTTGCCATTGAGGAAGGCCTTTTCGCCTTGGAAACCCGCCTTTTGGATCTTTTTCCGGAATATATGCCAAAGTCGCCGGATGATCCGCTCTGGGAGCTGACAATTTTTCATCTGGTGGCAATGCAGAGTGGCAAGGAGGCCAATTTCCTTGACCCAAAGGAAAAGGGCGATTGGGTCGCCCGCTTTTTTGCCTCCGGCTGGGAGGGGAGGCCCGGCCGCTGGAAATATGTCAATGAAAATATTTATATGCTTTGCGCAGCGATTCACCGCGTCACGGGCGCAAGCGTCACGCAATTTTTAATGCCCCGGCTTTACCGTCCGCTGGGCATCCAAACGCCTTTTTGGGAGACGGATGAAAACGGTGTGGAGGCCGGCGGTTGGGGCCTTTGGTTGAGAACGGAAGACCTGGCCAAAATCATGCTTTGTTATCAGCAGGGCGGCGTGTTTCAGGGCGAGCAGGTGATTCCTGCTTTTTGGGCCAAGGCAGCGCCGCAAAAGCAAACTGATAATTCCTCCAGCAAAGGCGCAGATACGAGCGCAGGCTATGGTTTTGGCCTCTGGCGGTGTAAAGGGGAGGCGCACGCCTATCGTGCGGACGGTTTATTTTCGCAGTTTGGCATCGTTTTTGAGGATTATGACGCCGTGCTGGTGATGACAAACGCCGCGCTTGATGAGCAGTCCGTATTGGATTGTATTTGGCGGCATTTTCCAAAAGCGTTTCAGGAAAAAACCGTGGAGAAATCGCCTCCTGTTCCACCTGAACTGCTGGAGGAGGCCTATCCATTGGATGTGGTGCCGGTCGGCATCCGTAGCCGTATGGAGGAAAGGCTGGAGCAAAGCGTGATCCGCGTTAAGCGCCGCCGCTCGCTGAACCTCATCCATTTCCCGCCCAGCATCCTGCCCATTGCCGCCACTTATCTGAAGCGTGATAAAGCGGGTAATTTTGATCAGATTCTGTTTGCCTTCAGCGTGGATAAATGCGCCATGACATGGACGGAGGGAGATGAGACGAATACCGTCTCCTGTGGGATGGATGGTCATCAGCGCTATGGTAAGGTTGTGCTCGGCGGTATCAGCTACACTGTTTGCGCCAGCGCGGCGTGGCTTGATGAACGGACGTTGGAGGTGTGGATTCGCCCTTTGGAAACGGTGGCGAAGCGCACGCTCCGTTTCCATTTTGATCGATTGCGAGTGCATATCCGTCCGGGCAGTGCGCCTACCATCCGCGAGCTTGCTGGGGAGATGGCAATCATGGCGACGCGGCTGCTCCATTTCAGGCCTTTTGCCGCGATTTCCAAGTTCTTTTTGCGGCTGTTTTATCCAGTCCTAGAGCCGCATATGCACGGTATTTTGGTTCCGCGAGAGCTGGTAGACACCGTTCAATATAAGAAAAAACAGGTAAGGGACGCTCTTGCCGCCCGAGAGGAGCGCAAGCGGGAAGAAGATTAGAAAGCTGCCGTTTCTCACGCTACGGAGCGTTTGGCCTTATGAAGGCATCAAAAATAGCCACAGGAGCCGCTGCAAAGCATTTTGCAGCGGCTCCTGTGGTATTCTCTATGAGGTGAAACGGGGATGTTTGATGAAACGGTCAGCGAATGCCGGCCTTTTGCAATGCTTCCATTGCTTTCTGAAGCCCATATTCCTTATATTCAGAAGCGGATTCCTTGCCGTATTCTTTATATTCGGATGCAACTTCTTTGCCATATTCCTTGTTTTCGCTAGCTATTTCAGAGGCATAGTCCTTATATTCGGATGCGAGCTCCTTGCCGTATTCCTTGTTTTCACTGGCCACTTCAGAGGCATACTCTTTATATTCCGATGCGAGCTCCTTGCCATACTCTTTGTATTCGGATGCGAGCTCCTTGCCGTATTCCTTCTTCTCGCTGGCAATCTCAGAGGCCTTCTCTTTGTGTTCCGTGGCAACCTCTTTGCCGTATTCTTTATATTCACTGGCAATCTCAGAGGCATATTCCTTGTACTGGCCGGCAATCTCCGCCCAGTCGCCCTTGCGCTCCGCCCGTTTTGCGGCACGCTCCGCTTTTTTTTGCTCGCGTGAGATTGTGGTTTGCGCCTGCACCGTCTCTTTGGCGTTCCGAGATAAGGCTTGTGTGCCGAAAGCCGCACCCGTAACGATTGTGCAAACAGCGGCAAACGCCATTACCCTTGTGATACTTTTTCTCATTTTAAAATCATTCTCCTTTCGTTTGATTGACTATATGATAGCCTTTTTCAAAAGGAAAATAAGTTCTGTAAAGAAAAAATATCGCAATTTATTATTAAAAATGATTAATTTAAGAAATAGACCAGTCGGTTTGTTTGTATATATTGTTCAAAAAACAGACTGGTCGGTTTCTTAGTTGCAAATGAATGGAGTTTCCTGCGGATGCGTCTCCCTGGGAAGCAGGCCATAGAGCATCAAATGAACCACGCGGTCAAAAAAGGCGAGGTTTGTCTCCATCTGCGCCGTCATATCCTGTTCTGGAATCCAGCCCACCGTACCAACCCGGAAGTGGCAATAATAGCTCGCAATATGAAAGATCTGGATCGCTTCCTGAAAATACGTATGGGGCAGCGCGGGCTGCACGTTGGCAAGGATTTGGTAGAGCACCCGCGAGGTTGCGTCCACAAAATGATCCATCATTTGATCTGTTCGTTCCTTTAAGTGTGCGGGAGAGGAGAGCGCTGCCACACGCATCATCAGCGCCTCATATGGATGATTTTGAAAATGCTGCTGCCGCAGGCGAAAATACCGGTGGAAAGTTTGTTCAAGCGCTTCCTCCGGCTCGGCGCGAAAGAATTCCTGCACCTGCTGCAAATGGTCATAACAGGCCTGCACACAGGTTAGAAATAGCTCGTCCTTATCCTTATAATAATGAAAAAGCCGTCCTTTTGAAATTTGCCCCGCTTCACAGATGCGGTTGACCGAAGCGTCCCCATAGCCATATTTCCCAAATTCCTTGATCGCTTCTGCCAAAATCAGTTCCTGGCTGACGTAACGCCGCTGCTCCTGTTTCATATCCGATGTTCCTCTTCCGTTTTATTAAAATGAATTTCCCTGTCCTTCATTGCCGGCGCCCATATCCATCACAATCTGCACCCTGTTTTGAAAATCGCTGACGTGACCTGTGTGCGGCGTAATGGTAAAAAGGCACTGGCGCTTCCGATCTGTTATTTCAAAGGGGCCTTGCTGTTGCTGCGTTTGGCCATTTTTCCAGACGAGCGTCGCAAGCGTTTCCAATGGGGGTGCGTCATAGACCCATTCCACCGTGTAGAAAAGCACTGTTTCTGCGCCGGTCAGCTTTGCCGCCTGTGTGACTGGAAGCGCATAGAGTGCGGATAAGAAGGTGCTCAAATCGAAATCCTGTGCATACACAGGCAGTTCGGCATCATTTTTCGGCAGCTTTTCCGTTTGATTGCGGTAGAGATATAGCCCTGGCTTGCGAAGCAGAAGGGTAGCTGTTTGCACATTTTCTCCGGAAATGCCATGCAGGTCAAATTGGAGCGGACGCACGAGCTTCCCTGCCTCGTCTATGTCAAATGTAACCTTCCCGGAGGGCGTAACCCGCAAATTTTCTGGCTCTAATCGCATCTTGGAGGCCGCTGTCTGCACAATCTGCTGGGCATTGAGGTCAGAGAGCGAGTGCACCTCGATATGGGCGTAAGGCCGTTGATTGAGGTAAACCAAAAATAGAAAAACGGCGGCCATCATAACAACCGTTAAGATGATTGTGCGCTTGCTTCGCTTATTTTTCTTTGTTTGCTCCATGTGGCACCTCTTCCGTGTTATTTTGGTTATGCTAATGCTGTATTCCTGCGTTACTGGAAAACGTGGCTATGGTCTTTTGCCCATTCTATTTCCTTGTTCACTGGCGCTTTCCTTAGTTACCATAGCATGCCGGCGGGCGGATGTCAATATCAACTCGGGTGCTGAAATAGCCGTTCTGGAGCGCTATTTTGTTGATGCTGCCGGCGCTTTTTTTCATGCTTGCATGATGCAGAATTGTTTATAAAAAGAAAAAAGAATGCGCTCCATGCTGTAATGTTTCGCAAAAAAACGGCGCCTATGTTGCAAAAATTTTCACAAACCGCTCCTTTCCGCATCCTGCACTTGCCTTCCTTTTCCTGGAACGGTATAATCATAATCACACAGAGTAATCGCACTGCGGTGTGAGCAAGGGGTTATGGGGGGATTTTAAAATGTTGGATATGGAGGCTGCGATCGACCGCATCCGCGCCAAAGAGGGCTTCCTCTGCGATATGGATGGCGTGATCTATCATGGTAATCGCCTGCTTGACGGGGCGAAGGAGTTTGTGGAATGGCTGTATCGGGAGAATAAGCGCTTTTTGTTTTTGACAAATTCCAGCGAGCGTTCTCCGCGGGAGCTTCGGCAGAAGCTGCAACGCATGGGGATGGATATCAGCGAGGAGCATTTTTATACCAGTGCGCTGGCTACCGCGAAATTTCTGCACGGCCAGCAGCCGGGCTGCACAGCCTACGTGATCGGCGAACCGGGTCTGGTCAACGCCCTGTATGAGGCGGGAATCACGATGAACGACGTGAATCCTGATTACGTCGTCGTAGGGGAAACTCATAATTATAATTATGATTCCATTCTCAGCGCCGTTAAATTTGTGAGGGGCGGCGCAAAGCTGATCGGCACCAATCCGGATATGACAGGCCCGAGCGAGGCGGGCATCATTCCGGCCTGCCGCGCTTTTATCGCGCCAATTGAGCTTGCGGCGGGCTGCACGGCCTATTTTGTCGGCAAGCCCAATCCTTTGATGATGCGCACAGGAATCAAGCTCCTCGGCGTGCACAGTGCCAATGCAGCCATGATTGGCGACAGGATGGATACCGATATCGTCGCGGGGATGGAAACCGGCATGGATACCGTGCTTGTTCTCTCCGGCGTTTCCAGCGAGCGCACGGCGCAAAGTTTTCCCTACCACCCGAGCTTTATTCTCAACGGCGTGGGCAATATCGCCATGGGGAAGGATTTTTGCGTGACCAACGGCCGTGAGGGAACGCGGTGAGCCTTCCTTCGCGCTTGATAGCCCAGCACACATTCCGCGGCCGGGCGGCATCCGTGCTCATCAACAAATGGAGTGTGAGGGAAGCGGGCAGCGCCGGCTGCCGTTTTTTTCGCTCATGAGAAGGAGTTTTTCCGTTTATGTGGTATAATACCAGTGTTTTTTATCAGATTTATCCGCTGGGCTTCTGCGGCGCGCCGCGTGAAAACGACGGCATTCTCGCGCCGCGGATTCAGAAGGTTTCTGCCTGGGCGAATTATCTCGTTTCGCTCGGCGTGGGGGCGGTCTATTTTTCACCCGTTTTTTCCTCCGACCGGCATGGGTATGACACCCGCAATTATGGGGAAATTGATTGCCGCCTGGGGACGAATGCGGATTTCGCAGCGGTGTGTGATGACTTGCATGCGCATGGGATCCGTGTGGTGCTCGACGGCGTTTTCAACCATGTGGGGCGCGGGTTCTGGGCTTTTCAGGACGTGCTGGCAAATCGGGAGCAGTCGCCCTATCGGGATTGGTTTTATATTGACTTTGGCCGGGATAACGGCTATGGTGACGGCCTGTGGTATGAGGGCTGGGAGGGGCATTTTGAGCTCGTCAAGCTGAATCTGCGCAATCCGGCCGTGGTGGAGCACCTTTTCTATAATATTCGGGAGTGGGTCAACCAATTCGGGATCGACGGCCTGCGCTTGGACGTCGCCTATTGTTTAGACCGCGATTTTCTCAGGCGTCTGCGCACGTTTTGCGATGCGCTGAAACCGGAATTCCTCCTGCTGGGGGAAGCGTTGTTTGGGGATTATAATCAGCTTGTCAATCATGAAATGCTCCATAGCTGCACGAATTACGAATGCTATAAAGGCATTTATTCCAGCTTAAACGAGCTGAATTTTTTTGAAATTTCCTATTCGCTGAACCGGCAGTTCGGCCCGGAAAATTGGGCGCTTTATCAGGAGAAGCATCTTCTCAGTTTTATCGATAACCATGATGTCTCCCGCATCGCCTCCATTTTGAAGGAGAAGCGTCACCTGCCGCTTGCTTTTGCGCTGCTGTTTGGCATGCCGGGAATTCCCTGCCTCTATTATGGAAGCGAGTGGGGCGCGCAGGGGGAGAAGCAGGCGGGGGATGACGCATTGCGCCCCTGCTTTGACGCGCCGGAGCCGAACGAATTAACCGATTGGGTGAAAGCGCTTTCCCACCTGCGCACGCAGAGCCGGGCTCTGTGTGAAGGCGGTTATCGAAATGTGCACGTCACCAACCGGCAGCTTGTTTTCGAGCGGGCTGTGCCGGGCGAGCGGGTGCTGGCGGCCCTCAATGCAGAGGGCGCGCCCTATACTGCTCCCATAGGCGCAGGGGATGCGCTCGACCTTCTTTCAGGGGAAACAGTGAATCTTTCCGCCGGGCTTGCGCTAGGGCCTTATGAAGCCCGCTTTTTGCGGGTTTCCGAATGAAAAGCGATAGAGAACAAAGGGGGAATCAAAATGCGTGCTTTGCTACAGCGGGTTTCTCATGCGAGCGTCTCCGTAGAGGGCGAAACGGTTGGAAAAACGGGTGAGGGATTTCTTATCCTGCTCGGCGTGATGCAGGGGGATACCGGGGCGCAGGCGATTCTGCTCGCAGAAAAAACCGCCCTGCTGCGCGTGTTTGAGGATGAGGCGGGTAAGATGAACCGCTCTCTGCTCGATATCGGGGGAGAGGCGCTGGTGGTATCGCAGTTTACCCTCTGTGCCGATACACGCAAGGGCCGCCGCCCTTCTTTTACGCATTCCGCCCCGCCGCAGGAGGCAAAGCGTCTATATGAAGCTTATGTGTAGGCGCTGCGCGGGCTCGGCGTTGCGCGCGTGGAAACGGGCGTGTTCGCCGCCCATATGGAGGTGTCTCTTCTCAACCACGGTCCGGTGACGATCCTGCTGGATACAGAGGAGTGGGCCCGAAGCTGAGCGGTATGCGCAGGCGAAAGCTCAAGTAAATTAGTGCAAAGGAATGGAATCAAAGAATGAAAATTGAGCGCTTTTCCATGGGGCCGATGGCGGCCAATTGTTATATCCTGCTTGATGAAGCGAGCGGGGAAGCGGCGGTGATCGATCCGGGCGCGTGCGAGCAGCCGCTGATTGATTATCTGCAAAGTGATATGATCAAAAAAGTTCGTTATATTCTGCTCACGCATGGGCACTACGATCATCTAATGGGTGCAGCGCAGGTAAAAGCGCTGACCGGCGCACTGATATATATCCACGGGGAAGACGCTGCCTGCCTAACGGATGAGCACGAGAGCCTTGCAGATACGCACCTGCCTGGGCAGCAGGCATATGTTGCGCCGGATGGTTTCCTGGAGGAGGGGATGGAGCTGCCGTTGGGCGGGCTTTCCATCCATGTGCTGCACACGCCCGGCCATTCGCGCGGAGGTGTGTGCTTTGTGGTAGACGGCGTGATTTTTTCAGGCGACACGCTTTTCTGCCACACCTGTGGGCGCACCGATCTGCCGGGCGGCGACTATGCGACGCTCATGCATTCCCTGGAGCGGTTGGCGCGCTTAAAGGGCGATTATCAGGTATACCCTGGCCACAACCGGCAGACAACGCTTGCACATGAGCGTACGCATAACCGTTACCTGCGCAAGCGCAAGCTGGATCAGAGCCTTTTTGAGTTTTAACCATTGAACGAACTGGCGCAGGCGAGAGGAGAGAGGCGAACAGGATGATTTTATATACGGACGGGCATCCTTTTCACTATGAAATGGAAAATCTTTGCCGGGTGTTTTTTCCTGAGGAGCAGATCAAGACGGTTGCTGCGGATGAACCGGGCGAGCCGCATGTGACAACGGCCCTGCGGGAAACGCTTGGCGGAAGCAAGGTCTCCTGCGAGGTTTTTTTGGAAGGGGAGCGATTTTGCGCGGAGGAGCTGATTCCGGCCCAGCAGGCACAGGAGGAGGGGGAGTGCGAGCGGCGCATGGCCGTCGTTTTGTTCGATGTGCTTTCGCGTGCAACCGGCTACCGCCCGCAATGGGGCATTCTCACGGGCGTGCGGCCCTCCAAGCTTATGAACCGGCTGACCGGCCAGTATGGAGCGGCGGGCGCGCAGGCGTATTTTCAAAACAGGCTTTTGGTTTCGCCGGAGAAAACGGCGCTCGCCTTTGACGTGGCACAGGCGGAGAAACGCATCATGGATACCTCACGTCCAGAGTCGTTTAGCCTCTATCTTTCCATTCCGTTTTGTCCCACACGGTGCAGCTACTGCTCCTTTGTTTCGCATTCCATCACAGCCTCCAAAGCCCAAAAGCTTTTGCCGCGCTATGTGGAGCTGTTGTGTGAGGAGCTTGCCATCACGGGCCGGATCGCCTCTGAGCTGGGCCTCCGGCTGGAAACGGTCTATTATGGCGGAGGCACGCCCACAACGCTTGCGGCGGAGGATCTCATGCGCCTGCATGCGGCAGTGGAGGAGAATTTTGACCTTTCCACCATGCGGGAATATACGGTGGAGGCCGGGCGGCCGGATACCGTGACACAAGAGCGGCTGGAAGCGCTCAAACGCATGGGGGTGACACGGATCAGCATCAATCCGCAAACCTTCAATGACGAAGTGCTGCAAGAGATAGGCCGCAGCCACACGGCGCAGTGTGCGCAGGAGGCTTTTCTGCTTGCGCGGGCGCACGGCTTTTCCAATATCAATATGGACCTCATTGCCGGCCTTCCGCTGGACACGCCCGCCGGTTTTGAAAAAAGCCTGGCCGGGGTGCTGGCCCTTTCGCCAGAGAACGTCACCGTGCACACGCTTACTTTAAAGCGCGCCTCAAACCTTGTCATGCAGGCCGCGCCGCCCGCCTACGGCGATGTGGCGCAGATGGTGCAGCACTCCATTGGCGCGCTGCAGCGCGCCGGTTACAGCCCCTATTATCTCTACCGCCAGAAGGGCACTTTGCAGAACCTGGAAAACACCGGCTGGGCGAAACCGGGCTTTGCGGGGCTGTATAATATCTATATCATGGAAGAAGTGCATACCATTTTATCAGCGGGGGCGGGCGGCTCTACCAAGCTGGTGGGCCCGGCGGGGCGCATCGAGCGCGTGTTCAACCACAAGTATCCGCTGGATTATTTGAACCACTTCGACGAAGTGCTGGCGCGCAAACAGAAAATAGAGGATTTTTATGGCAAATGGTTTGATTTGGATTCCGAAACGGCTGGTTGAGCTGGGCCTTTTGAACGTGGCCGCCCAGCTGCCGCAGAAGTTTGTGGAATACTGTG
>ENA-ORTM01002609-ORTM01002609.1-human-gut-metagenome-genome-assembly--contig:-NODE-2609-length-14258-cov-8.724636_pt1 | contig 14258 bp, 8 predicted proteins | sample MGYA00241909_ERZ509182 | MGnify/ENA primary metagenome ERZ509182 (study PRJEB26280, sample SAMEA2338855) | human gut metagenome | biome: human gut; feature: human-associated habitat; material: faeces...
GACGAGGCGGTCGCCTGCCGAAAGCTTGCGCAGCGGCTCGCGTCCCACGCGGGTCACGTCGTCGCAGAGGTAGGGGTTGCGGAAGCGCCCGATGATCTTGTCGATATAGGCGAAGTGGGCGTCGCGGTCGAAGCCGTAGAGCGCCACCAGCCCCCGCCCGCTTTCGCGCATGGCGGCTTTCACGATGGTATGGATATGTTCGTCGGAGATGCTCTGGCAGATGGTCATGTAGCCTTTCATCCGTCCCAGGTAAGCCGTGATGGCGTGGCCGGTATTGAGCGTGAAGAGCTTGCGCTCGATATAGGCGATCAGGTTGTCGGCCGGATTCATGCCGGGGATTTCGGGCACGGCGCCCTTGAATGCGGCGCGCTCGACGTTCCATTCGAAGAAGCGTTCGACGACCACGTCGATCGGGTTCTCGCTCTTGACCGGCGGCACGATGCGGTCGACCGAGCAGTCGGGGAAGCCGACGTACTGCTCGCACCAGTCACGCTGGGCCTCGTCGAGGTGCTTGAGGACAGCCTCCCGGAGCTGTGTGGTGGCGCGGACGCCGTTTTCGCAGGCGATGACATTGAGCGGCTCGGTGACGCCTGCATCCCTGCGTGCGGCGATACCCGCCGCGATGGCCCCGGCGATGCGGGGCAGCACGGTCAGCCCCACCGCCGTGGTGACGAGTTCCGCCCCGGCGATCTGGGCGGCAAGTTCCGGGCTCCGGGAGTCCATTGCCGAAATGTCGGTAATGCGCATCTGCTCGCAGACCGTGTCCATGATCTGAACCGTATAGGCCCTGTCCGAGTTGATCCTCGCGACGACCTGTTCGTTCACATCGGCGAATACCACATGGTAGCCCGCCTGTTCCAGCACGGCGCCGATAAATCCGCGGCCGATGTTCCCGGCTCCGAATTGAATAGCTTTCTTCATTGCATTCGTGGTTTAAATATAGCTTCTGTAACAAAATACCGTATCGGTTGCCGCGGCCCGTCGCAGCGCTGAGCCCCGGCGGCGTATGCCCTGCGCCCTATTCCCAGAATATGCGGGTGTAATACCTGCCCTTGCCGAGGATGCAGTTCGTGAATTCGACCTGCTCGCCCTGCCTGATGTCGATGCGCAGCACCTGCCCCGCATAGACGGGCATGGGATAGTCGTAGGAGGCCGGACGGACGGCGAAACGCAGGTCGGACTTGTTGGCGATCTCGAACGTGCGTTTGGTCTTGCTGACCTGGCGGATCTCGCGGATTTCGAGCGCAGCGTCTATCATCTGGCCGATGTACTCCCCGCGCCCCATCAGGTTGCCGTCGAAGCAGGCCAGGGCCCGCCCGGCGAGGAGCGCTTCGTGGATCGCCCCGGCCGTGCGGGCGGTGGCGAAGACCAGGGTCATCGGACGGCTGCCGCGCACGGGATAGATGCTCCCGCTCATATAATGTATGTCGCTGTTGGCGAACGGCACGAGGCCGTACTGAACCGCGTAGTCGAATGCGCGGGGATAGGATTCGGTCTTGTTGAACACCTCGACGCCGCGGAGTTTGCCCTGGGCGATCAGGCGTTCGTGGACGGGATAGATGTCGCTTTTCCGGTCGGGGTAGCCGGGATGGTTCCACAGCAGGAAGGCGCCCTGGCGGCAGGCCTCCTCGACGGCCTGCATCTCGTCCTCGACGTCGAGTTTGTCGGCATCCCGGATAAAGAGCGTGCAGATGTGCCCCAACGGCTTCTTGCGGGTGATTTCCGCACCGGGGATCACGATCATCCCGATCATGTCGCCGCGTGCCTTGGCCAGTTCGTAGGGTTTATTGAGGCCGCAACGGATGATGTCGGCGTTCTTGTGCACCTCGATGTGGTCGGTCATGGCGATCGCGTCCAGTCCGTCGTTCCACGCTTCGTTGACCCGGCCGACGGGCCACACCTGTCCGTCGGAGATGTCGGAATGGACGTGGAAATCGCATTTGAGCGTGATATAGCCGCCGATGTCGGGTATGCGGAGGTATTGGCGGTAGTTCTGGCGGCTGACGGCCTGATGGACGTGGACATCGTCGTTATGCAGTTGTGCGGCGGCGGTCAGGGCACAGAAAAGGGCAAAAAATGCGAGGGTAAGGTTTTTTCTCATCGGTCGTGTAGTTTGGTCGTGTCATATTAAATACAACCGATCGCGGGAAACCACCTAACCGGATTACAAAAAAATTAAAAAAGGTACCGGACATTGTTTCGTTCGGCGAGAATGTTTATTTTTGTACCGAATCTGATTATCCGATGGAGAAAATCTCGCTAATATCACGGGTTCGCGCGGGCGACCGCAAGGCGTTCGACGAACTGTGCCGGAAATATTACGCCATGCTGGTTTCCTACGCCCGTCTGTTCCTCAGAGACGACTGGGCCGAGGATGTGGTGCAGGACGTGTTCTACAACGTATGGCAGCGGCGGGAGACGCTCGACGATTCGAACTCGCTGTACAAGTACCTGCTGCGTTCGGTCTACAACCGCTCGCTCAACTACCTGGACAAGAACAGGCGCGCCGGCGAATACGGCGCCTACTACCGGGAGCGCATCGCCGCGCTGGGCAGTTCGTACTATGCACCCGACAACAGCCCCGTCGTGCAGAAACTCTACAACGACGACCTGCGCGCCAGCCTCGATGCGGCCATCGAGTCGCTGCCGCCCAAATGCCGCGAAGTGTTCCGTCTGAGCTACATCGAAGACCTTTCGAACCGCGAGATCGGAGAGCAGCTGGGCATTTCGCCGCGCACGGTGGAAAACCACATGTATGCGGCGCTCAAGCAACTGCGCCGGAAACTCTCCAAGGAACAACTGTTGCTGCTGCTTTCGCTGCTCTTCATGCGGGGCGTATAGGCCGGAGCGGCACAGACCCCAAGGCGTCGGGATACATAGTATCCCGGCGCTTTTTCGTTTGATCCTGCTCCCGATTTTTTCAATTTCCGGTAAGTGGTTTGAGCGGGTCGGCTGTATGTATCTATGAACACCGCCTAAACTACTCGACCGATGGAAACGACATTTCCGAAGGCGCCTTCAGCCGCCGACCACACCCTCATTTGCAGAGGTGCCATAAATTTGATATATAAGTATATCGTATGATTTACCTGCATGATGGCTTTAAGTATGTTTTTCTGCCGTCAGAGCCGGTGCGCGACAGCCGTACGAAAGGTTTGCCCGCGCCGGGCAAACCCTGCAACCCGTATTTCCACCAACCAAATATTTCTTAACCAACAAAACAAAACCATGCGAAAAATTTTTCTTTTCACAGCAGCAATGCTGGCGATCGCAGGCTGTTCGGAGGACAACACGCATCCGAAGGTATCCCCCGTGGACGAACCTTCGGCGGATGCCGTGACGATCCTCGCGACGATCGATGCGATCCCGTCCGCTACCGGGGACGGCGAGGCGTATGCTCCCCTATGGCAGGAAGGCGACCAGATCGTCGTCGGCTACAAGGGGATCTCTTATGTGTACGAAACCTACGATGCCGGCAACGGTGTCGAGTTCCATCCGGTGGCCCTCTCGCTGCCCGCGGACGCTCGCGGCGAAGTGACGGCCTATTTCAAGGCCGTCAACGGCGTATTTGCGGTCGGTGCCGACCAAACGGGCGCTACCCTGCCGATGTATGCCTATGCGGCCGACGCCGCACCCGCCCTGGGCAGCCTCGGCCTGCACTTCAAGCCGCTGGCTTCGGTGCTGTCGCTCACGATCGGCGAGGAGGCTTCGAAGACCATTTCGAAAATCACGCTCGAACCGGTCGACCCCGACGGTGTGGAGGGGCACTTGGCCGTATCGGAGGCCGTGGTCGATCCCCGGACGGGTGCGGTGACTGTCGGCGAGGATGCCGCGGTGTCGGACATCCTCACGATGGAGATCGGCGAAATGTCGCTGGTGCAGGCCCAGACGGTGAATTTCCTGATCGCCAGCGGTACGAAGGTGGACGGCGGGCTGAAGGCGACGATCTCCTGTACGGACGGGAGCGTCTTCGTCAAAAACCTGTTCGAAACGCAGGAAGTGGCCTTTGCGGGGAACTGCATCGGAGCCGCGACCGAGCTTTTCTTCCGGCTGAGGATCGCCACCTATGAAGACATGGTGAACTTCGCGCAGGAGTGCGCCGACGACAACGGCGGTGCCATCGTCGACCTCCAGGCCGACATCGACATGCGGAATGTCCCGTGGACGCCGGTCGAGAATTTCACGGGGACGTTCAACGGCAACGGCCACCGTATCTACAATATCAACGTATCGGCCGACGGGCGTTATGCCGGGTTCTTCGCCTATGCCAAGGGGGCGATCTCGGATGTGGTTTTCGGGTCGAAGGACGGCACGTCCTATGACGGGACGAGCCGCATCGAGCTCAAATACAGCGCCGACACCGATACGTGGTGTTATGCGGGCATCGTCGCACAATCGAACAATACGCTCACCGGCGTGACCAGCTTCGTACCCGTGACCGTCTCGGCGGATTCCCGATGCAAGTCGCGCACGGGCGGCATCGTCGGCAGCCTGTATAACGGGAAGATGAGCGGCTGCAGGAACTACGGCGCGGTGAGCAACGTGGCGACGGCGGGCGTGGCGAGCTATGTGGCCGGTATCGCGGGCATCGTCGACGGCTCGGGCGACGCGGCCGGGGCGATCACGCTGGACGGATGCCACAACCACGGCCCGGTGATGACTTCGCTCGGGCTGGGCAACGCCGTGGCGGGAATTACGGCCTCGGTGATGAAGACCGCGGTCAATACGACCATCAGCAACTGCACCAATGCGGGCGAGATCCGGTTCGACAACGCGGGCGCGTCGGCAGCCCACCGCATCGGCGGCATCGTCGCCTACATCGTGGACAGCTGCCCGACGCTGGTGATCGACAACTGCACCAACAAAGGCACCGTCGTCTCGAACATGAACGGCAACTGCTTCATCGGCGGGATCGCGGGCGTGAACTATGCGGCGGCGATCCGGGATTGCACGAACGAAGCCGAGGTGAAATTCGTGCAGGCCAATGCCGCAGGCGCGGGTTACCTCTGCATCGGCGGCATCGCGGGGCAGACGTACAGCGGGGCGAAGGTCACGGGATGTGCCAACAGGGCGGCCGTCAGCTCCGACAAGCTGCAGGTGACCCGCATCGGCGGTATCGTCGGTACGCACAACGCCAGTACGATAGACGACTGCTCGAACAGCGGCGACATCACCCTGGCCTATACGGCGACGGCCAACAACTGGGAGGCCGCAGGCGGCATCGTGGGTTTCTACGACGGCACGGACGGCACGGCGGTGACCAACGGCTGCACGAACAGCGGCAAGGTCTCGGCGACGGTAAATTCCAGCAACGCCAATATCGGCGCCGGAGGCATCGCGGGCATCATCAAGTCGGGCAATGCGACCAACAACACCAACGACGGTGCGGTCTGGATGCACAATGCCCAGGCGGGCAAGAGCTCCTATGCGGGCGGCATCGTCGGCTACGACTACAATACCAAGGACAAGTCGGCCGTCACGGGCAATGTCAACAACGGTGCGGTACAGGCCACCGTCGAGGGCACTTCGGCGCTGCTGGCGGCCGGGGGCATCATCGGACGCAACGACGTGGGCGCCGTGTCCGGATGCAGGAACTTCGGCGCGGTGGCATGCGCGCTGCATGCGGGGGCACTCGTGGGCTGGAACAAGCACAGCGTGGAGGACAGCGCCGCAGGCGGTTCGGTGAACGGTACAGCACTCACCGGGACGAACTATGCGGAACTGGCGGTCGGCTTCCAGGACGGGGGCTCGTCGTCGGGCATCACCTTCGGGGAGAAATAGCCCGGCAAATCATTAATTACTTAACTGAAAGAAACCTATTATGAAAAGAGTCCTTACGACACTTTTGAAAAGTGTATGTATAATTGCTCTGGTGCTGTGCGGGATGGACGCGCAGGCGCAGGGCAACCTCGTAACGGGTGCGGTCAGGGATGCGAAGGGCGAACCGGTGATCGGCGCCACCGTCATCGTGAAGGGAACCGCAACCGGCGCGACATCCGGGGCCGACGGCCGCTATTCGATCCAGGCGGGCCCCGATGCGACGCTCGAATTCAGCTTCATAGGCTACAAGAAACAGGAGGTGCCCGTAGGCACCCGCTCGGTGATCGACGTTAGGCTCGAAGAGGATGCGCTGATGGTGGACGACGTGGTGGTGATCGGTTACGGCACGCAGTCGCGCCGCACGATCACGGCCGCAGTTTCGAAGGTGGACGGCGAGAAACTCGCCGGCGCCCCGGTCAACTCCATCGGCGATGCCCTGAAGGGACGTGTCGGCGGCGTGCGCGTATCGTCGGCCGACAACCAGCCGGGTTCCGACCCCGTGTTCCTGATCCGCGGCGGTTCGTCGATCAACCAGTCGAACGCCCCGATCATCATCATCGACGGCGTGAATCGTGAAATGACCGGCCTGAACCCCAACGACATCGAGTCGATCGAGGTGCTGAAGGACGCCGCTTCGGCGGGTATCTACGGTGCCCGCGCCTCGAACGGCGTAATCCTCATCACGACCAAGAAGGGCAGCATGGCACGGGGCCCGCAGGTGACATTCGAGGCGCAGGCCGCATGGACTTCGCCCGCCGTGAGGTTCGACCTGATGGACGGCGGCGACTACCTGCGCACGATGCGCACGATGCTGAACGAATACCCTTCGACCTACGCCTACGGCTCGGGCATCCTGACGGGCGCCAACTCCGCCGGTATCGGCAACGGCGACAATTCGGTGTGGACGCCCAAATTCGTGGATACGCCGGCCGACGTCCCCGCAGGCTGGAAGGTGATGGTCGACCCCATCGACCACTCGAAACTGATCGCCTACCAGGACAACGACCAGCAGAAGCAATGGTTCGACGACTCGTACTGGATGAACTACTACGTCGGCGTGAACGGCGGCAACGACAAGGTGCAGTATGCCGCGTCGGCCGGCTACACGAAGGACGGCGGCATCGGCATCAACACCGATTTCTCGCGTTTCACCTTCCACGGCAACACCTCGTTCAAGATACTCAGGAACCTGAAGGCGACGACCGTATTCGACTACTCGGAAACGAAGGGCAACACGCTCCCCTCGTCGGGTATCGCCACCTACTGGACGACCGTGGGCCGCGGCATGTTCATGCCCGCCACGCACCGCGACTACCTGGACGACGGCACGCCCGCCCAGGGAACCAACAACACGACCATCTCGGCCGCATGGTTCGACCGTTACTATACGAGCAACTACACGGCACGCCGCATGACGGCCAATTTCAACCTCGAATGGGAAATCGTCGACGGGCTGCGCGCCGTGATGCAGGTTGCCAACCACAACTATTACAGGATCGACAACCAGCGCCTGGCGGGCAACGCTATCTCCAACCAGCGCCGCACCTACGAGAAGTGGGGGCAGACCAACCGCTTCAGCACGCAGGGCTACCTGAACTACCGCAAGACCTTCGCGCAGGATCATACGATCGAGGGCACGGTCGGGTTCGACTACATGAAAAACACGGTCAACGGCCTTTCGCTGACGGTCACGGGCGCCGATTCGGACAAGGTGCCCACGCTGGCCGCAGGGACGGACGCCACGGGCTGGGCGGACACCAACACCAACGAGGCGCTCTCCTCCTATTTCGGGCGCCTGAACTACGACTACAAGAAGAAGTACCTCTTCATGTTCACGTTCCGCGCCGACGGCTCGTCGAAATTCGCCGAAGGAAACCGCTGGGGATATTTTCCTGCGGCGTCGGCCGGCTGGGTGGTCTCGGAGGAGAAATTCTGGAACGTGCGCAATTTCAACAGCTTCAAGATACGCGCCTCGTACGGCCTGACGGGTAACAACTACATCGGCCTTTACGATGCCTACGGAGGGTTTGGCGCAACGTCGATCTACAACGGTGCGAGCGCCATCCTGCCCACGGCGCTGCCCAACATGAGGCTCAAATGGGAGACTACCCACCAGCTGGACATCGGCGTCGACATGGGATTCTTCAACGACCGCATCCGCCTGATGGCCGACTATTACAACAAGAAGACCACCGACCTGCTCTTCAGCGTCACGCTGCCCGATACGTCGGGTTACGGCTCGGCCCGGCAGAACGTCGGTTCGGTACGCTTTTACGGCGCCGAGGTGGAACTCTCGACGGTGAACATCCAGAGCAAGAACTTCACCTGGACGACCGACTTCACCTACTCGTTCAACATGAACAAGGTATTGTCGCTCCCCGACGAGTACAAGTACAAGGACGTCGACGGCAAGGATGCATGGCGTATCGGCGGGTACACGATGTCGGAGACGGGATTCCGTTTCGGCGGCACGGCCGTCGGCGAACGCATGGGGCGCATCTACGGCTACAAGACCGCCTACATCATCGAAACCGAGGCACAGGCCGACGCGGCGCTGTACGACGTCAATTCGCACGGCATCCGCCGTTCGGACGGCCGTTCGATCGCCGGCCGCAAGGACATCGGCGACTACGAATGGCTCAACCGCGCCGGGTCGGCGCGTACGGCGGACGGCAGCGAGCAGATCAACGACGAGGACATGTTCCTGCTGGGGTACGTGACGCCCCACTCCACCGGCGGTATGAACAATACCTTCAAGTACAGGAACCTCTCGCTGTCGGTCTACGTCGACTATGCGCTGGGGCACTCGGTCTACAACTACATGTATACGCGCGGCCTGCAAACCTCGATGGGCAACTGCAACTGGAACCTCATCTACGATGCGAACGACTGCTGGCAGAAGCCGGGCGACAACACCAAGCTGGCGCGCCTGTCGGCCAACGACGCCGATGGCGGCAACAAGAACTACTCGCGGCCGTCGAATATCAACGTGCAGAAGGGCGACTACCTCTGCCTGCGCGACGTGACGCTGTCGTACAGCTTCCCCAAGCGGTGGATCGGCAAGCTCGGGCTGGGCAACCTGACGGTCTCGGTATCGGGCAACACGCTGGTGTACTGGACGAAGGTCAAGGGCGTGTCGCCCGAGTCGGCGGTTGCAGCCTCGGGATCGAGCACGGGCATGTACAGCGTGGTGAATACCAGCTCGGCCGATTATAGCATTTACCCGCCCACGCGCAAAGTGATGTTCAGCCTGAAGGCCACGTTCTGAACGGGATGATTCTCAACAACTAAATCGAATATACGAATATGAAATTCCATAAGCTATATATTGCAGTGATAGGCGCCGCCTCGATGGCGATGGCGGGGTGCGAGCTCGATATCGTCAACTCCGACCAGCTCAACACGACGAACATGTGGGTGGACGAAAGCGACGTCACGGGCGCGACGACGGGTATCTATTTCGAATTGCGCAACGCCTTCCGGCAGAATTACACGAACCAGTTTTTCTGGGGCGAACTGCGCGTCGGGCCCGCCATGTGGGATCGCGGCACGAACCGTTCGCTGATGGACTCGGACATGCTGGAGGTATTGCACAGCCTGCTCAACGGGGGCACGTCGTCGGTAAGCTGGACGAACCTCTACACCTGTATCAACCAGTGCAACTCGGTGATAAAGTACGCGCCGTCGGTCGAAATGTCTGACGAGACGCGCAGCTACTGCCTCGGGAACGCCTATTTCGTCCGGGCATACGTCTACTACTGGATCGCCCGCGTATGGGGCGACGCGCCCGTCATCCTGACGCCCACCGAGAGCACCGGGCGGGAGATCTACCCTTCGCGTTCGCCCAGGGCCGAGGTCTACGCCCAGGTGGCGCAGGACATCGAAAGCGCGCTCACGCACATCACATCCAACGCCAAGGGCTGCTATTATGCCACGGTGGACAACATCAACATGCTGAAGGCCGACTTCGCGCTGTGGATGTACGCCGCACAGAAAGGCGGCGATTCCTACCTGACGATGGCCGGGGAGGCGCTCGACGCCGTTACGCGCACGCCGCTGCTCGGCAAGTTCGCCGACGTGTTCGACGTGAAGAACAAGGCCAACAAGGAGATCGCCTTCGCGCTGCATGTCGATGCGACGAACGAGGTGCATTCGGCCAGCTACATCCAGCGCTTCATCTGGGGCTCGACGCAGGTCAAGGCCTCGTACCGCAACGTCGAGGGCGGCGTGCCGGTATCGAGCAACCAGTGGTTCTGCTATGCGGACGAATTCATCGGCGAGCTGAAGCGGAACAAGGAGCAGAACAACGACCAGCGCAGCGACGTGACCTATATGGAGCGCACGGGCGTGAGCGACATGTACGAAAAGATCGGATGGCCCAACAAGTTCACGGGCGACTGGTCTTCGGGGACGCTGCTCTACGACGATGACCTGATCCTCTACCGGTATGCGCAGTACTATATGTTCCGTGCCGAGCTGTACTATTACAGGAAACAGTACAAGGAGGCGCTCGGGGAGCTGAACGTGGTCGCCCAGCGCGCCTACGGGAAGGCCGACTTCTACACCTCGGCCACGCAGCAGGACGTGCTCGAAGCGCTGGCTGCGGAGAACCGCTGGGAATTCGCCGAGGAGGGCAACCTGTGGTTCACCTACATCCGCCTGGGTTACATCGACACCTACTGCCCGCTCAAATACTGGCCCAATACGGGTGTCGAGGGCGGCGTGGGCGGTTCGACGAACCCCAACATCTACCTCTTCCCGATCTCGACCTCGGCGATCAACAAGAACAGCAACCTCAGGCAGACCGAAGGCTGGTCTTAATCCATTTACCCAACAGAAAACTATTCAGCTATGAGAAAATTCATATCCGGCCTGCTCGCCGTCGCCGCCGCGGCATTCACAGGCTGTTACGAGTCGGGCACCGATGCGGACAACACGAGCCGGGAGGCGCGCATCTCGATTTCGCCCGCCGCGATCGGGTTCGATGCCGACGGGCGGACGACGGACGGACTGGCGTTCGGCACCTACATCGTGACGGTGAACCCCTACGGCAAAATGTATAGCGACTGGCATGCCGAACTGGTCGGCACCGACTGGGCCACGCTCGACTACCATACGGCCTCGCCCGACGGCGCGGTCGAAAAGGCGCTGCGGATCACCTGCTCCGCGAATACGGACTACAAGCGCACGGGAACGCTGCGCGTAACGCTCTCCAAGACGGGCGAAAGCGTCGATTTTCCGATCACGCAGGTCGGGCTCAAACCCGATGCCACGCTCACCCTCTCGACGGAATCGGACATCGAAATGATGGCCCTGGAGCCTGCCGAGGTGACTGTGGCCTTCGAGACCAACATGCCCGCCTCGACCGTCACGGCCGAGCTGGAAGAGGGCGTGGAGTGGCTCACCTGCACGCTTGACAGGGAGGCCGGGACGATCGTCCTCGCGGCTTCGGACAACACCTCACCCACCGACATGCGGGAGGCGACGGTGACCGTGAGCGCCGGGACGGAGGATACGAGCCTCGCCACAAGGCAGATCAAGGTGCGGCAGCTGGCCAACGAAACCTACCTGTTTATTTACGGGTCGGGCATACCCCACTTTGCGGCCTTCGGCGATGCCGCACAGATGAACAAGAACGACCTGGTGTTCGGCCTCGACCACTATTTCCGCAGCGGCAAGGTGATCCTCTCGACTTCGCGTACGCCGGACGCCTATCCGCGCTATGCGCTGACGGCCGACGGCAAACTCACCGTACTGGCCGACGCGGCTGCCGAGGCCGCGGCGCCCGAGCTCACGTTCGGCATTGCGGGGATGAACGCCCTGCGCGTGACGATCGCGCTCGACGACGACAACAACGTGGTGGCAGCCGACTCGAAGGCCGAGTTCACGCGCATCTCGACCCTGAACAGCATGCCCGAATCGGAACTGGCCGGCTACCCCACCAAGGAATACGTCACGCGTGACGGAAAGACCAAGACGTGGATGACGACCGGCCTGCACTGGAACGGCGGCGCGGCGATGGGCACCTACAAGCTGGGCAGCGGTCTGGTCGGGGGCTCGAAGACGGGCGGTTACGACGAAGCGGAGTATTCGATGCGCAACCCGGCCTATGACACCGAGGAGAACGGCGGAACGCTCAAGGAGCTGATGATGCCCGACGGCGTGACGACGCGCGCTTCGGTCTACGGACGCCTTTACAGTTCGTACGAAACGCTGACGGGCGACCCGGCCGGCGCGCTGAGCGCGGCCCTGCTGATGCCTTTCCCGCTGGGAGGCGCCGGGACGGTGGTCGTGGATGCCGTGGGCAACAGCATCACGCTGGAACCGATCCTCAAGGCCGACCTGAAAGACTACGCGGCCTCCGACGGCGGCAATGCGCAGGCCGAGGCCGACCACCCGTCGCTCTCGATGCAGGTGCAGGGCATCTGTCCCTACGGCTGGCATATCGCCAACATGTCCGACTGGAAAGACCTGATCTACGCGGTGGCGGAGTCGTCGAAGAGCTATTCGGACTACCCCGTGGCGGCTGCGACGGCATCGTACGGCGCCATGACCTCGGGCAATGCGGCCAATGTGGCGGCGCACCTGCGCTGCAAGGAGTGGCAGGACGCCGAGTTCAACCCCGCGACCGTCATTTCGAACGGTGCCGAGGCCTTCGCTTTCAACCTCTACCCGCAGGGGTGGCGCCTCTACAAGAGCGGCTATGACTACTGCGCCAACTCGGGCAACGTGCGCTTCTACTGCCTGATTCCGATGATGGGACAGACCACGGCCTCGAAGATGGCCCTGTGGCGCGCCTACTGTACGACCTCGGCCGATATGGTATTCGACGACGGGTTCGACGTGGGCAACGGTTCGGGAGCCGCGGTGCGCTGTGTGAAAAATTACGAGAATTTCTGAATCCGGAGCGGGCCGGACGGGAGAACGTCCCTGTCCGGCCCGGGCTCCGGCCATGGAACGACAACGAATAAAAAAAGAAAAACCTATGAAATACTATAAAATGCTTATGCTCCTCACCCTTGTCGCAGCCGGCCTGGCGGCAGGATGCAGCGACGACGAAGATCCGCTGAAGGACTGGACGGGGCCGTCGAAGCCCGGCACCGAGATCAAAACCCCGGCCGAAGTCGGCAACCGTGTCGTCGCGCACCGCGGCGGTTCGACGGAGGCCGGGACACGGCAGTTCCCCGACAATTCGGTGGCGGCGCTCAACTATGCCATCGGGCTGGGCTGCTACGCGTCGGAGTGCGACATCTACCTTACGAAGGACGACGATGTCGTGGTGGCGCACGCATCGGCGGGGTGTTACATCAATAACCTCAAGCCGTGGGAGCATACGCTCGCCGAACTGCGTGCCGCCGGGACGCTGGCCAACGGGGAACAGCTGCCCTCGCTGGCCGACTTCATCGACGTGGTGCTCGAGGCGGGAACCACGCGCCTGTGGCTCGACGTGAAGAACATTACCATCGACGGCAAATCGACCGAAGAGGGGCGCGAGGCTTCGGCCAGGGCGTGTGAGCGGGCGTGCGAGATCATCGAAGAGATGGGCGCGCAGAATTTCTGCGAGTTCATCGTCACGGGCAATGCGACGAAAATCAGTTCGGGCAGCCCCGTCACCATCTGGCAGCGTTCGCTCGCCGCGGCGGGCGCCGTGGGCAGCAATGCCGGGTGGATGAGCTTCCGCAACCCGGCCGATTACATTTCCTACGGCTATCCGTGGGCGAACCTCTCGACGGAAAACCTCTATTTCGAGGGGAAGACCGTGAACAAGAACGGTTATTCGGTGCAGAAATTCCTCGATGCGGGGCTGAAGCTCAGCGTATACAATGCCGACCTGGATGTCGACATGGATTACTACCTGACCTACAAGGACAAGCTCTACGCCATCTGCACGAACTACCCCCGGAAGCTGCTGGGCAAGTGGAACTGACCGAACCGTTCCGTATTCTGCCCGGCACTTGTGCCGGAGGTACGGCCGGGATGATATCCGGGCTTCGAAGCCCGGATATTTTTATTACCTTTAGCCCTGCGCAACTTCGTCCATAACCCGTATTTCCCGGGATTCCAGAAAAAAAAATGCACTTTTTCGAAAAAAAAGTGAAAACAGACTAGGTATTTTTGCGCCTATGGCTGTATAGTATAAGTAACACCCTAAAAGTATACATATTGGAACGCCATACAGATACCCCTACCATAACCGACATGGAGGGACTGCTATACAGATACCTCGTCCGGCGGACGACCGGGGCCGAAGACCGGGAGATATACGCCTGGCTCGAAGCCTCGGAGCAGAACCGCGGCCTGTTCTTCGAAGTCGCGGCCGTATGGAGCGCGCATAGGACACTCGCCTCCCCCGCCACCGGCGAGCGCTGCGATGCCATGCTACGGCGGCTCAACGCGCGTATCGACGCCGACGGCGCCATGCAGCGCCCCGCGCGGTT
>ENA-ORTM01002616-ORTM01002616.1-human-gut-metagenome-genome-assembly--contig:-NODE-2616-length-14220-cov-3.923332_pt1 | contig 14220 bp, 18 predicted proteins | sample MGYA00241909_ERZ509182 | MGnify/ENA primary metagenome ERZ509182 (study PRJEB26280, sample SAMEA2338855) | human gut metagenome | biome: human gut; feature: human-associated habitat; material: faeces...
GGGGGGTGCCGGCCTGTTCACTGCAGCCCACAATGGCCAGAGCTGCCGCCAGCATGATGAACATGGCCAGGATGCCCAGAGCGCAGCCGCAGACGCCGCAGATGATGGGGATCCACTTGTTATCCAGGCCGGACGCCTTGACGCCCTGCCCGATCAGCAGGCAGATGACGGTGATGGCCGCCACGCCGGTAATGCCCAGGGAGGAAATGTCCATGCCTTACGCCTCCTCATCGTCCTGGGCGGTATCCAGCAGGCCCTCGAACGTCTCCCAGTCCTCTTCCCGGTACGCCTCGCACAGGCTCTCGTAGTGCTGATCCAGCGCCCGGTGGAAGGCGGCGATGAAGGCGGTCTGCTCCCGATCCGTCATGCCGTCCCAGCGGTCCTGCAGCGCAGCCCAGTCCACACCGGGCACATCGACCTCCACGGCCTTGCCGGCCCGGACATTGGAGAGGAACAGGTCCAGTCCGACGCCCACGCCGGAACCGCTGTCCCGGCCATTTTTCCGGCTCTCCGCCGCCAGTTCCCAGATCACTTTGCCGAAGTCTTTGATTTTCATTTCCATATGTCTGCTCCTTTTCCGCATTTGTGAATATGTACAGCCGCCCCCGGCGGCAGGGATCACCATCAGATCTTGCTGAAATTCCGGGCCGCCTCGTCCCGGACAAAGTCGACGTACGCCTCTTTGGCGCTGTCCGCCGCCGTCATGGCTTCCTCTACGTCACCGTTGGTGTGCAATCCGGCTAACTTCTTGGCCGTGGTCAGCGAGAGCGAGCAAGTCGCGTACATCAGCTCCATGGCAAGCCGGCTCTCCTTCTCCCGGCGCTGCGCCCGGGCCTCTGTCCGCTTGGTGCTGATTCTTGCCCGCCGCTCCGCCAGCGCCGAAAAAATAGCCGCCGCTCCCGCGATCAGTGCGCAGAGCACTTCCGTATTCATGGGTCTCTCCTCCTCATATGTATCCTTCTCAAATCAGCCTGTAATGGGGCCACGGCCCCCGGCCGGAGCGGTATGCCATCAGGTCGAACATCACGATCACCGGCCCCGCCAGGGCCACCCACAGCACCCAGTATGTAAGGCAGACCTGCCCCAGCAAATTGAAGGGCATCCCAGAATAATCCCAGACATCCCAGCCCAGCCAGAGATTCACGATGCAGCCGGTGATGAACTCCGCCGCCGTGATGATGGTGCCGCCGATGATCGCCTGGAGCCACAGCGGCGTCTCCCAGGGGATCACCGTGTCGTTGGCAATATCCAGCGGGATGCAGATGACACACGCCAGCACCCCCATGGTCCAGTGGGAGTACCCCCGCCAGAGGATCTCAATGCCGCAGTACAGCACCCCGAAGAAAAACCAGCTGCACACCCGCCAAAAGCCGATCCGCACGCCCCGGACCACCTTCTGCCCTACGGCTGTCAGTCTCGAACGATCACGCATCCGCATCCCCCTCCTCAACGATGACGCCGGCATAGTCAATGACCACGGCCTCCACCGCCTCCGCCGTTTCAGCGGCATAGATGGCTGCCTTGACCGCCTCCTGGTACCGGCGGTACGGGTACACATAGTCGATGATGGCCAGCAGCAGCGCTGTATACTGCTCCGGTGTAAATGTATGGCACTGCTTTTTCTGGGTATGCCATTCCAGATTGACCGATCTGCCCGCCGCCACCTGTACCTGATACTGCTGGAGGTTCAGGGACATCTCATTTTGATCCTCCTCGGTAACGCCGTAGACGTTGCCGTCCGTCCATGTCAGCGGGTGCGCCGCCAGCCAGGCGGCCAGCGCGGCCTTATTTTCCTCCTGGCGAGCCGACTGGATCTCAGACAGGGGACGGGGGTCCGGGACGTCCTTCACGGTGATCTTCCCCTGGTACGCCTCCGACTGTGCGATGGCGTAATTTGCTTCTGTGTAAGGCATCGTGACATCGGAGAGCACCGTCTCTGTCACCGGCTCTTCCGGTGTGCCATGGTTGACCTCTGTGGCCAACTGATAGTTGATGATCTTCATCATTTTCACCTCAGTCGGATTCTTTCGTATACTTTACCAGGGCATAGCTTGCGGTAGTCGCCTGAGTCGCGTATAGATACACGTAGAGATTATCTTCGGTTTCGTAATGGTACGCCTCTGCGGAACAATAAAATACAAGTTCAGCGGACCCATTATTGTAGTAAAACGGGGAAGCCTGACGATGTCTGTTAGTATTTGGACCCTGCATCCCTGTGCAGGAGACAACCCAATCCACCGGAATCTTAAGCATAACGGTTTTCATCGTTCTGGCTTCCAATGCTCCGCAGTTTACGATCTGCGCGTACACGGGCTTGGCATTGAACCGCTCCGTGGTGCGATACTCTACCCCAAGTTTCATAGGTGGGTTGACCCATTCAAAAGGAGACCATCCACTATAAATAGATAAATGATAGAATCGAACCACATGTATCCCCTGGGCAGTAGAACTAATCGCATAAAAATCTTGTCTGATTGCTCCCGAACTCCAAGTAGAAACTAAGCAAAACCATTGCCCTCCATCGGGTGAATGTACATCAGGTCCTGTTACTACATTTCGATACCATCCATTTTTTGTTGCTGTATCATAATCTGTAACTAGCGCAGGATTGCTCCCTAATCCAAACCCTTCCGGCGCCGCTCCCACGTCCGCCGCCGTCAGGCCCCGGATCACGTCCGTGATGGAGATGGCCGTCCAGTGCCCGGCCGTCCAGGACTCCGGCTGGGCGATGGCCTGATTGGCCCGGTACAAAAGCCCGCCCTGGGTGCAGAAATCTCCCTGCTGGTAGGTCTTCCCGGCGTCATACGCCGCCGCGGCCGCAATGGCCCGCAGCACCTGCCGGTCGATCTTCTCCCAGTTCTCGTTGAGCATGGTCTCGATATTGAAGGTGTCGGCTCCGTCCGCTACAGGGTCCTTCATCAAAAGGTTCAGATTAGGCGTATAGCTCGCCATTACTCTCTCCCTCCCGCAAATTGTTTGAGCGCCAGCTGCTGCATCTCAGTCAGCGTCTTGACTTGGTGGATCTCCCGGATCAGGAGATACCGGAAAAAGTAATCCATGGGCAGATGGGCCGGGATGGTGCGGCCCATGGCCTCCTGCAGCGCCGGAAGGTCCTCCGGGACGCCGTAGTCCCCCACAAAGGTCACCTGGATCCTGCCGCCCACAAAGCCCACTTCCACCTCGCCGTTGCGCCAGGCGTCCGCCACGGCCTGGATGGTCTCGATGCTCACCTTACCGCTGGAGCGGTACCGGGCAGCCAACACGCTGCGCCGGCTCTCCAGAGTGGCGCCGGCAGGCGGCACAATCCCCGCTGCCCGCTCTTCAATGGCCAGCGCCCAGGTGATGGTCTCCAGGGACAGCTGCGCCCGGATCTCCAGGGACCGCAGGCTCTGATCCTCCAGAACGCCCAGGACGGCGTCTGCCAGAGCCAGCACCCAAGGGTCCTGCCGGTACTGCTGGGGAAGATTACGCACCAGCTCCATACTGGATGCTCACCTCCCCCAAAACGGCCACCTGCCGCTCCCCGATGGCCACGTTGGCGGTGGCGCCGTTGACCGTCAGCCCGGATACATCCTGCACGCCGTCCGCCTCCAGGACGGCTGCGTTGATCCGGGCGTAGCTCACATAGTCCTGGGCAAAGGCAATGCCCTTGAGATAGGCCGCCACCGCCGCCTTGACATCTGCTGTCACCGCCTCCTGTTCCGCACCGGGCAGCGTCTGCACCGTCATGGAGATGTCCAGCTCTTTCGGCTCCGCCCCGCTCACATAGCAGTAGGCACCGATGGGGGCCTCGCCCTCCCCCAGGCCCTTGCTGCCCGGGTCAATGTGCGTCTGGACCCGGCCGATAAGCTCCTCGTCTGCCGGCTGCCCGTCCACGTCGATAAGCACCACGTCCACGGTGTTGTCCCCGTGGCCCAGGGGATAGATCTGTACGCCGCCCACGCCGGTGACCTCCAGAGCCCAGATCCGGTAGTGGTACTGGTTGCCGCTGGTGGGCGGCGTCTGCAGCCGCAGGATATAGCGGTCATAATATGCTGCATCGCTCTCGGCGTCATAACCGCCGGTGAGCGTGTCCGAATTGGACACCGACACGATGCCCGCGATCTGCACCGGCATCATGGTGACGCTGCCGGCGGGCAGGTTTCCAGCCGCCCCCGGCGTAGTGCAGCTGATAGGCACCTCTCCGCTGCCGGAGATCTCCACGGTGGCTGTGGCGGCAAACTGGATGCCGCCGGCGGACTCAAAGAGATCCCCCTCGTTGACGGTACCGTTGCCCGTCACCTGCAGGATGCCGGATGCGTAGGTGGGCGGGTTGCGCGTAAGACCCGACCGGCTTTTGATGTAGCTCTCCAGCTCCTCCCCGGTCAATTTGGCGGGGTCCAGCTTGGCCGCCGTCTCCTGCAGCTGCGCCGCCAGCTCCTCCATGGGGATAGAGGCCGCCGCCAGCAGGTCATAGGTGGGAAAGCCCACTGTTTTTTGATAGCTCTCCGGCATCGCCGAGAGCATGGCATCCAGCATCTCAGACATCCGCGCTCACCTCCAAGGTCTCATTGGTATACAGCTCCACCGTAAATTCCACATGGCAGGCCCGGCCCCGCCGGGTGACGGAGAAGTCCCGCACCGCCCGGACCGCCGGGCAGAAAGAGGCGGTCTCCCGGACGTTGCGCTCGATCTCCGCCGTAATCAGGCCGGAGGGCAGCCGGCTCCCCAGCATCTCCCGGTCGATACCCAACTTGGTCTCGCCGTCGGTGCGGTAGATCGGGACCTTGTCGATTCTCTGGCGCAGCATCAGGTCAAACCACTGCTGCACCGCCTCCCGGCCCGTCCGCTCCACCAGAGCGCCGTCCAGGAGCAAAAAGCGATTGGACGTGCTGTCAAAAGCCGGTACCCGGCCGATGGAGTCTCCCGTCTGCTGGGGGACAGCGTCCGGGATCAGCGGAAACATGTCCGGCATCGTCTCACCTCACTTCCAGTTGTTCCCCCGGAGCGGCCAGCCGCCCCAGGATCACCACGGTCTTGCCCATCCAGCCACACAGCACCCGGTCCCCGGTCTTCCAGGTCTCCAGATACAGGTGGCCGTCATCTTTGTCCCGGTAAAAGCCCTGGGCGCAGAAGAGCACCTCCAGCTTGGCCGGCGGAGCCATGACCTCCCCGCCGTAAAGGGAGACGGTCAGCGGTCCGGTGGATACCACCGAACCCTCCATCAGCTCCGGCCGCTTGGCTTTGGGGAGGCCCCGCAGCTCCTTGGCCAGCTCAATGTCCCATGCACTCATAGATCCTCCTAAACCGTGATGGTGTCGTTGCTGCCGGCAGCCCGGCTGTCCGGCCAGGCCTCCACCGTCAGGCTCATCAGGTGGGGGTGGCCGTATCGGTGGGTCACGCCCGTCACCCGCTGCACGCCGGTGACGCCGTAGCTGTTAGGCTGGAACTGCAGCAGGATGCCGCTTTCCACCTCGTCCGCCCCCCAGAGCTCCTCCACCGTCCGCTCCCGGGTCAGGCGGTCTCCCTGGGAGAGGAGGTTTTTGACCCGCTGGCGGGCCTGGGCGGTGGTCTCATCTCCGGAGAGGGTCTCCACCGCCTGCAAAAGACCGTATTTGGCAATGCTCTCGGCGTTGTAGGCTCTGCCCAGGGTTTTGGCGGTGTCTCCGCCCTCCGCCAGCACCACGGAGTTGGTGAGCTCCGCCATGGAGTCCGAGCCGGTGACGTCCCCCTTGGCCAGGGTGATGTCAAAGGCCCCCAGGTTGTCCGCCGGCTTGTGGTAGGCGATGATGGGGACGCTCGGCAGCGGCCCCACCTGCAGCGCCCCGTTCCGGACTCTCCGGCGGTAGCTCTGCCCGGTCTCCGCGCTGCAGATGTCCAGGATGTCCTCCAGGATCTGCTCCGGCGTGGAGCCCACCCAAACCTCCGAGATCCGGGTGGGCGGCAGGTCAATGGTCCCCGCCGGGATCCCGGCCTTGGCGCACATCCGGCGCACGGCGTCCGCCGCCGCCGCGTTTGATACCTGCAGCACGATCTCAGACTTGCTGAGGTACCACCCCGGGTCGTTGGCCGTCACGGTCCCGTCCAGGTCCACCGTGAGGATCACCCCGGAGAATACCTCCGCCCCATGGTTCACCACCCGGATCTTGTCTCCGGGCTCGATGTTGTACCAGTGCATGTACTTGTCCCGGTTGTTGTTGCGCACCGCCGTGAAGGTCAGCTCCACGCTCAGGGCGGAGAGCTCATCCCGGGCTTCCGGGGAGCTCACCGCCTCGGTGATGTCCGTCACCGTGCTGCCTTTGTAGAGAAGGAAGCGGTGGTCATCCACATACTGCGTCCCCATCACTTCACCCCCGAGATAAAGCGGTATTCCCGCAGCGTCAGGGAGTAGGCGATGTCGCCGTTGCGCTTGACGCTCCAGGAAAAGCTGTCCACGCTGCAGGGGCTGTTGAACCGGCAGACGCCGTGGCTGTCCAGAATGATGATCCGGAAGGGCAGCATCCGGGGCCGGTTGCGCTCGAAGAAGCTCACATACTGCCACCCGTCCTCCAGGGCGTCGGCGGGCATGAAGCTGTACCGCTTCCCTACCGGGAAAAAGCTGGAGATGGTCATCTCCCAGAGGCCCATAGTGCCCAGGGTGTTGTAATCCCGGGAGAGGCCCTCATAGGTCCCGTTGTTCTGCTGAATCTGCGGCCCGATGTCCGGCGGCACCGCCGGCAGGACGATCACGTCCTCGTTGTTGTTGATGGAGATGATGACCTGATACATGGCGCCTCCTTACGTGTTGCGCAGCGCCCGCAGGATCCGGGCCACAATGGTATTCCCCAGCTCCTGGGCATAGGCCTGATTGCCGATGACATTGCCCTGGACAGTCACGTACACTTGGATGGTTGGTCCGCCCACCATGCGCTTGGATACGTCGTGGGGGATGATCTGGGTGCCGCCCGGCAGGTTGAGGATCTCACCGCCCCGCTCGTTGACCCGGGTCCAGCCGCCGGCAAAGTAGCTGGTACCGGTGGCGTGTCCTCCGATGCCCCAGTTGATACCTTGAGTCTGCCCCTGCCACCAGCCGGAGAGTTTTTCCGCGATCCAGCTGCCGGTGCTTTTTCCGGCCTTCCAGATGCTCCCCAAAATGGGGATTCCAGAGATTTTCTCGTCCAGCCAGGTAAAGAAATTTCCAATGGCCGTAATTGCACCGTGGAAGGTCTCGGAGATGCTCGCGCCGATCCTTGAAAAGCTATCCACGAACTGATCCTTAATGTTGATGGCCCAGGCCTTTACTTTGTCCCAGTTGGCGATCAGCAAAGCACCGGCCGCAATGGCTGCGCCGATGGCCAGCACGATGGGATTTGTTGCCACGATGGTACCGGCAACGGTCGCAAATAGCTTCACAGTTTTTATCGCACTCATCACCCCAGAAGCAAATTGCACAATCTTCACCATAGCGAGGGCGCTTCCAAGTCCAACGACCCACCTCCGGATTGTGTCGCCATTTTCCGTGACCCAAGTAAACGCCTTCCCAGCGGTCTCCACCGCCTTGGCAAGGCCTTGGTCGAACTGCTGCGCGATCCGGTCCAGTGTCCCGTTTTGCTGCCACTCCTCCAGCTTTCCGGCCAGCAGCTGCACCTTGCCCTTGAGCAGATCCAGGGCGGAGCCGGAGCGGATGGATCCGTCCGTGGTGATGCCGGTGATGGTGGCCAAGGCCGACTTCGTGACGCCGGTCACCGTAGACCACAGGCCCTTCATGGTGGTGGCCTGCTTCTCCATACCGCCGGCAAAGCGATCCTGCATCAGGGCGATCAGCGCTTCGTTGAATTTCTCCTGGTTTGTGATCTGCCCCTGGTTATTCACCAGCTGTACACCGGAAAACATCTTCTCGCCCTGTTCCAGGATCTTGGCTTTGGTGATGCCGAACTCCTTGAGCCGTTCCAGCTCTCCGGTCTGGGCGTCAATGAGGGCCTCCGTGGCCTGGTCGAAAGACTTGTTGGTGGCGGCCGCCATGTCGCCAGCCAGGGGCAGCCACTTCTGGGCCGCCATGCCCATGGCCTCGAATTTAGATGCCCCCTCCACCAGCTCACCGCCCTCAAAGGGCGTCTTGTTGGCCAGGTTGATGGCGTACTGCATGATCTCAGATGCTTTCTGGGTGTCCTTGGTGGCCGTCTCCAGCTGCAGCCGGTAGCCCTCCAGGTCCATAGCTTCGCTCAGGCCCGTCTTAGCTGCCAGCGTTGCCACAACGCCAGCAGTAGCCGTACCCAGCTTCACAAAACTCTTGGTGGCGCTGGTGATTGAGGAGACCGCTTTGTTCTTGAACGCCACCACGCTGCGGGTAGCGCTCATCATCTCCTTTGAGACGCCCTGGGTGTTCCGGGCGGCCTTGATGAGGCCGCCGGACATGTTGTCCCGGAGATTCAAGATTGTGTTGATTACCTTATTTGCCATGGTCTCACCTCTCCGGCAGCAATTTGTCGATTCCCTGAGCCACTGCACGGCTCATGAGCTCCACCGTCTCCTGATAATACCGCGCCCGCGCCCCCTGCAAAAAGGCGATCTCCGCCGGACCGGCTGCCGCCAGGGCGTCCAGCGAAACGCCCCGGGCGGCGTAAAACGCCATGAGATCCAGCAGAGGGTCGCGGGCGATCAGTTTTTTACCGTTTCCAGCCCGGGATCAGCAGATGTTTCCTCCTGCTCTTCCGTCTGCGCTGCCTGGGGCTGCTCGGCCAGCAGACCCATAAACCGCAGTGCCTCGCCGCCCAGAACATCCTGCTCCGGCAGGGAAAAGAGGGCATCGATGATGCGCATGGGATCTTCCGCTACGCCCAGCTCCGCCTGGAGATTGCGGTCCTGCAGCTGAGGGCAGACGGTGTACAGGGCGTGCTTGCCGCACTCCAGGGCCTCCATCGCCCCATTGGAAGAGGACAGCTCGCCGTAGATCTCCAGCACCGCCTTCTGAGGCGGCATCCGGGCCTCCAGCGCCATGTCGCTGCCGGGGATCTCCAACATCCCCACTTTCAGCTTGTCCGCCTCCCGCTGCTCCCGCTTGGCAATCAGCTGCTCAAAGGTAATGCTCTTGCTCATACGATGGCCTCCAGATTCTTATAGGTCTCCGCCTTGAAGGGATATTCCTGCTCCACGGCCTTCTTGGCCTCAATGTTGGCCAGGGCCACCTCGGTAAATACCACGCCGGACACGCTCCAGCGCTCCACCTGCTTCGTGGCGGGATTGGTCAGAGCTGTGATCAGCACGATGTCCGGCATCACGCCGGTGCGGTATCCCTCCGCGATGGCCACTTCCAGGGTGCTGTCCGTCTTCTTGCTAGTCAGCGTCCCTTCCACGTTGTAGCCGTTATAGATGGGAAAATTCCCGAATTCTCCACAGAACGAGGCGTCTTCAAAGTCACCGGTGACCTTCACCTCGATCTTGGTCATCAGCGACACGCGCTGGCCGTTGATGAATGCTTCGCTGCACGAACCGTGCAGCACTTTAGACTGCTTTCCCATGCCGTACCTCCTTATACCAGCGTAATGCCGAACTCCAGATTGCCCATGGAGCCCAGGATCTGCACGTCTCCCGCCAGGAACACCGTCCGCTTAAAGGGCGTGGCCCGCACCGTGGCGTCGTCCCAGTCGGCGGCCTCCGACTTGCCGGAGCCGATCCAGGCGTTGCGCTGGGCGGAGACGTCAATATCCGCTGTGTTGTCGTGGTCGGGATTCAAGATATTGTCCGCTGCCAGGCCGTCAAAATAGTAGTTGACGGCACTGACAAACAGCATTTGATTGGCCTGGCTGTTGCGGTACTGCCCCAGGTACTCATCCCGGAAAGTCCGGGCAATGTCGTCCCGCATGAGGTCCATGGCCTCTACCGTCTCGATGTACTTCATGTCCTCGGTCTTGGTAGAGCCGTCGGTGGTGGTCAGGGAGTTGACGTCCACGCCCACCCGGACCTCATCGTCGTCGTTGATGAGGAGGAACTTGCCTTCGCCCACCACCGTGTCAGGGGCTTCCGGCACGCTGACCCGTGTCAGATTCGGACACAGCTTGTTGGTGGCTCCCCGCACCACATTGCAGGAGGCCAGCAGGCCCGCCAGAGACGGGCAGTACTTCTCGCCGGTGACCTCGCCCCGGTCGTCCGCAAAGGTGACTTTCTCGTTGACAAAGTTCACCACATGCATGGAGTCCGGCGGCGTGGTGTTGAAGCAAAGAGCCTTCCAGCTCTTCATCTCCAGCTCCCGGGCCTTGATCCAGCTGGCAAGATCCGTCCAGTCGGAGCTTTTGCCGTCGGCAAAGGTGATCCAGCCGGTCTTCTCGTACTGGGTGAAGATGCCCGCCGCGTCTGCCAGAGCTTTCTCCGTGCCGATCTTGACCACGCTCACCCGCAGCGGGCCAAAGGACAGGGCGTCCTTGATGTACTGCTGATTGGCCGCCGTAAATTCTTTGTCGCTCACCTGGGTGGCGTCGCCATACTGGAAAAATGCCCCGCCGGCGCCCTCCGTATCGTCCCGGACGATCAGTACCACCACGCCCCGCTCCGAGCGCTGGATGAAGGACGTGGCCAGCTGCTTGAATGTAATGATGATTTTCGGCAATGTCACTGCCATATCAGGTAACCTCCCTGTATTCCAATGTTTCCATGGGTTCCCCATCCGCCTCCGGGATGGGCTCGGTGATGGTCAAATCCAGCGTGGCCACCAACACGCCATCAGTGACTGTAAAGGAGATCCCCTCGTCAATACCAAGGTAGGTGTCCTCCACAGTGATCCCGTCCAAAAACGCCTCGCCGATGGCCTGGCGCACCGCTAGGTTCTCCAGCTTGGGGCGTTTTTCGTCGGTGGCATAGTAGTAAAGACGGAAGGTCACGGTCCGCTCCCGGCCAGAGGCCAAGAGCCGGGCGTCTGTACCGTCCTCCAGCTCCACCTTCCCGCTTGGCCGGATAATCGGGCCAGAGACGTCCTCTGCTTTGAGAGATGCTCCCGTCCCGGCCGCCTCCAGCGCCTGCTGGTTGCCTGCGGGCGCCAGTATCTCCGGCATGGCGGCAGAACAGGCCCGCATCAGTGGTTTTCTTTCAAATAGCCAATCTCGCGGCGCAGGCGCTCTACCTCGCGGCGCGCCTCTTCGGCCGAAAGCTTGGCCTTGGCGGCGTCTTCCAGGTAATCTTTAATTTGCGCACGCATATTGTCTGCGCCGCTGGTGCTTTTTTTCAGCTCGTCCAAATAGCCCAGCGCCGTAATGACGGCCGCTGTGGCAATCGAGGCCGAAGGGTTGTTCGTCATCATCTGGTTCATGTCTGCATCCAGCTTTTCCGCCAGGCTCAGCACATATTCTTCCGTATCGGTGGTGGCAATGACATAGCTGGCGCCGCAGATCTCCAGTTTAATTTTATTTGCCGGCATACACGCAAACTTCCTTTCCCTGCGGGGCGCTGCGCCCCGGCATGTAGATATCTAGAAGCTATTATACTATCAAATGCGAAAAAAAGAAAGATGAAAAGCTGATTTTGAAAAAACTTCGTGCATGGGGCGCTGGCGGTGGGCCGCTGTGGCACCAGCGGCGCTGTTTTTTGTGTTTTTGGCCTTGCAGCGCGGCTTTCTGGTTGAACTGAGGGCATGGATAGAGTATACTAAGTTTGTATACGCGCCTTTGCGCGGCACGCCCGGCGGGCATGGGGCCGCGCCGGGGCATACGCCCGCTTTTTCAGCGTGCAGATAAGAACGGAGTAGATGGTTTTTGAATACGAAAATGACCAAGAAAGAGTTTGACAAACTGCTGGCCAACAAGCTGTTCAGCGAATTTGCCGCAGACCTTTCCAGCGCCACGGATGAGCAAATCTACCGCGCGCTGGCGCTTATTGTGCGCGGCATGCTCAGCGCACAGCGCAAGCGCTTCATGTCCCGCACCTACGGCGCCAACGGCAAGCAGGTGTATTACCTGTGCATGGAATTTCTGATGGGCCGCAGCCTGAAAACCAGCCTGTTCAACATGGGCCTTGCCGATGTGGCCGAAGCCGTGCTGAAAGACCACGGCATCAAGCTGGATAATATCTATGAGCAGGAGCCGGACGCCGGCCTTGGCAACGGCGGGCTTGGGCGCCTGGCGGCCTGCTATCTGGACGGCATGGCAACCGACGATATTCCCGGCATGGGGTATTCCATTTTGTACGAATACGGCATTTTCAAGCAGAAGATTGTGGACGGCTGGCAGGAAGAGCACGCCGACAACTGGCTGCCCGGCGGCGGCGTTTGGCTGAAAAGCCACCCCGACCAGGCTGTGGAAGTGCGCTTTGACGGCGAGATTGAAGAGAGCTGGGACGGTTCGTACCACTATGTGAAGCACAAAAATTATTCCAGCGTGCTGGCTGTGCCCAGCGATATGTTCGTGGCCGGGTACGACAGCGCAGGCGTCTCGAAGCTGCGCCTGTGGCGCGCCAAAGCGCCCGATTTCGACATGAGCAGCTTCAACGCGGGCCAATATGGCAGCGCCATTGCAAAAAACGCCAATGCCGAGCTTATCTCCAAGGTGCTGTACCCGAACGACAACCACATGGATGGCAAAATTCTGCGCCTGCGCCAGCAGTATTTTCTTTCCAGCGCGTCCATCAACGACATTGTGAAAACGCATCTTTCACAGTATGCCACGCTGGATAACCTGCCGGACAAAGTGGCCATCCATATCAATGACACGCACCCCACGCTGGCCATCCCCGAATTGATGCGCATTCTTCTGGACGAGTGCGGCTTCACCTGGGAGCATGCGTTCGACATCACCTGCCGCACTTTTGCCTACACCAACCACACGGTAATGAGCGAAGCGCTGGAGAAATGGAACATTGACATTTTCAAAAAGACGCTGCCGCGCATTTACCAGATTTGTGAAGAGATGGACCGCCGCTGCCGCGCAGATTTTGCCCGCGCCTTCCCGGGCGATGTGGGCAAAATCAACTATATGGCCATTTTGGGCGACAACCAGGTGCGCATGGCCAATATCTGCTGCTATGTGTGCCATTCCATCAACGGCGTGTCAAAGCTGCACAGCGACATCATCAAGCAAAGCGTGTTCCACGACTACTTCCTGTACAGCCCGCAGAAGTTTACAAATGTCACCAACGGCATTGCCTACCGCCGCTGGCTGCTTGCCTCGAACCCGGCGCTGACGCAGCTTTTGAGCGAAACCATTGGCGACGGCTTTAAAAAGGACGCCGCACAGCTGAAAAAGCTGGAAGCCTATGCGGCCGACCAAACGGTGCTGCAGCGCCTGGGCGAAGTGAAGCGCCACAACAAGGAGGCCTTTGCCGAACACCTGAAGAAAGTGACCGGCCAGGTGATAGACCCCGCCAGCATCTTTGACGTGCAGGTGAAGCGCATGCACGAATATAAGCGCCAGCACCTGAACGCACTGAACATTGCGGCGCAGTATCTGTATGTGAAAAACAACCCCAACGCCGATGTGGCACCCAAAACGTACATCTTTGGCGCCAAAGCCGCGCCGGGATATTATATGGCAAAGCAGATGATCCGCCTGATTTGCAAGCTGGGGCAGCTGATAGACGCAGACCCCGCCGTGCGCGAAAAGCTGCGCGTGGTATATTTGGAGGATTACTGCGTCACCACCAGCGAGCGGCTGATGCCCGCCAGCGAAGTTTCCGAACAGATCAGCCTTGCGGGCACCGAGGCCTCCGGCACGGGCAACATGAAATTCATGCTGAACGGCGCCATCACCCTGGGCACGCTGGACGGCGCCAATGTGGAAATTGCCGAAGCGGCCGGCAAAGACAACGAGATCATCTTTGGCATGCGTACGCCGGAGGTAAACGACCTGAAGCGCTTTGGCTACCACCCCTCCAGCTTCATCAACGCCTGCCCGGAGGCCGCACAGGTGCTGGATTTTCTGGAAAAGGGCTGGAATGGCGAGAGCTTCCACGAAATTGCCTCGAATCTGCGCACGTCCGACCCCTATATGGTCATGGCAGATTTTGCAGACTACCGCCGTGCCCAGCACGATGTAAGCCGCCTGTATGCCGACAGGGACACCTGGAACCGCATGAGCCTGATGAACATTGCAAACAGCGGCATTTTCTCTGCCGACAGGGCTGTGTTTGAATATGCGCGCAACATCTGGCATGCCGAGCCGGTCAAATAAAGCATATCACCGTGGGGAGAACATCCGATGAGCTCTATCTACAACAGCTGTGACGCCTTCCACAAAGCCCCCTTTGGCGCTGTGCGCGCCGGGCAGGCCGTCACATTCACGC
>ENA-ORTM01002621-ORTM01002621.1-human-gut-metagenome-genome-assembly--contig:-NODE-2621-length-14208-cov-4.646647_pt1 | contig 14208 bp, 8 predicted proteins | sample MGYA00241909_ERZ509182 | MGnify/ENA primary metagenome ERZ509182 (study PRJEB26280, sample SAMEA2338855) | human gut metagenome | biome: human gut; feature: human-associated habitat; material: faeces...
TGTCGTCGAGCGTCGAGGTGTTGACCTCCACGTGGCCGCGGATCAGGTCGTCCATCGCGACCGTTTCGTTTTCGGGCATCCGGAAGCGGATCACCCACTGGTCGCCGCGGTCGAGGCGCGCCTTCACCTCCTCGGCGGGCAGCGCCAGCGACGTGGCCAGCTTTTCGCGCACCGCATAATTATAGGCGAACGCCTCGCCGCGCGCCTCGGCCTCCCTGCGCAGGGCGTCCAATTCCTCGGCCGTGTCGAAGGCGTAGTAGGCCCAGCCCGCCTCGACGAGTTGCAGGGCGTATTTGAGGTAGATTTCGCGCCGCTCGCTCTGGCGGTAGGGGGCGTGAGGCCCTCCGACGCCCACACCTTCGTCGATCTCGATGCCGCACCATTTGAGCGATTCCAGAATGTAATCCTCCGCTCCAGGGACGAACCGCTGCGAATCGGTGTCCTCGATGCGCAGGATCATCGTTCCCTTGTGCCGGCGGGCGAACAGGTAGTTGTACAGTGCCGTACGGACGCCGCCGATGTGCAGCGGCCCGGTGGGGCTGGGCGCGAAGCGCACCCGAACTGGTCTTTCCATAGCTGTATTCTTTAATTTTTTTTACGATCCCGGTTTGCGGCGTCAGACGTTGAACAGGAAGTGCATGATGTCGCCGTCCTCGACGACATACTCCTTGCCTTCGATCGACAGTTTGCCCGCATCGCGGCACGCCTTCTCCGAACCCAGGGCGGTGTAGTCGTCGTACTTGATGACCTCGGCGCGGATGAACCCCTTTTCGAAATCGGTGTGGATGATGCCGGCCGTCTGCGGGGCTTTCATGCCGCGCAGGTAGGTCCAGGCGCGGGTCTCGTCGGCCCCGGTGGTGAAGAACGTTTCGAGGTTGAGCAATTTGTAGGCCGATTTGATCAGGCGCGCCACGCCCGACTCCTCCAGCCCCAGGTCTTCGAGGAACATCTGCCGCTCGTCGAAGTCTTCCAGTTCGGCGATGTCGGCCTCCGTGGCGGCGGCGATGACGAGCATTTCGGCCCGCTCGCCGGCGATGGCCTCCCGGACGGCCTCGGTGTAGGCGTTGCCCGTCGCGGCGCTCTTTTCGTCGACGTTGCAGACGTACAACACGGGCTTGTCGGTCAGCAGGTTGAGGTCGGCGACCAGTTTGCGGTCCTCCTTGTCGAGTTCCACGGTGCGGGCCGAAAGCCCCTGTTCCAGCATCGCCTTGTACTGCAAGAGCAGCTCCACGGCGCGCTTGGCCTGCTTGTCGCCGCCCGAGGTGGCCTGCTTCTGGGTCTTGGAGAGCCGGTTCTCGACGGTTTCGAGATCCTTCAGCTGCAATTCGGTGTCGATGATGCCCTTGTCGCGCACGGGGTCTATCGAGCCGTCGACGTGGGTGATGTTGCCGTTGTCGAAGCACCGCAGGACGTGGATGATCGCATTCGTGTTGCGGATGTTGCCCAGAAATTTGTTGCCCAGACCTTCGCCCTTCGAGGCGCCCTTCACGAGGCCCGCGATGTCGACGATTTCGATCGTCGTCGGGACCACGCGCTTGGGGTTGTCGATCTCCGCGAGGCGGATCAGCCGCCGGTCGGGGACCGTGATCACGCCCACATTGGGCTCGATGGTGCAGAAAGGAAAGTTTGCCGCCTGTGCCTTTGCATTGGACAGACAGTTGAAAAGGGTCGATTTACCCACGTTCGGCAAGCCGACGATGCCGCATTGTAACGCCATTTATTCGTTTCGTTTATGTTGCTGTCAGACAAATTGCGCTTATCGTGAAACAAGCCCACAAAGATACGAATTTCTTTTCAATAATCGGAGACGCTCGCGGGTAAAAGCGGAAAGGGGGATGGTTTCCGGCTCTGGGCGCGGAAAAAAGCGCTTCTGTCCGTTCCGTTTATCCCTTGGCAAATAAAACCTCTTCGCCAACTGGCGAAGAGGTTTTATTTGCCGGCAGCAAGGCTGGCTATTCGGCCAGCGACCATTCGATCACGACCGGGAAGTGGTCCGAGGGGTATTTCCGGTTGTAACTGTTGTTGACGATGCGCCACGAAACGACCTTCGTGTCCTTCGGCGTGACGAAGACGTGGTCGATGCGCGACGCAGCGGCGGGAGGCGTCGAGATGTATTTGTAGCCGTTGTAGGTGGGCCAGTCTCCGTTGGTCTTGGACGGACAGCGGACGTAGCTGTCGGCAAGGATGCCTGATCCGGCGATCGTTTTGTAGGCTTCGGTGTTTTGGTTCGAATTGAAGTCACCCGTGCAAAAGGCCGGTTTGCCGCCTGCGATCTCCCGGACCTTGGCCACCAGCAGTTTGGCGCTCTCGGCGCGGGCCGTGGTCCCTATGTGGTCGAAGTGCGAATTGAAATGGTAGAATTCCCGTCCGTTCGCGCGGATGCGGAAATGCACCCAGTTGCACATGCGGGGCGAATAGGAGTCCCAGCCTTTGGACCCGGGGGCGGAAGGCGTTTCGGAGTACCAGAACGATCCCATATCCAATACTTCGAATTTGTCCTTGCGGTAGAAAACGGGGTTGTAGTGGCGTCGTTGGGCCGTTTTGTCACCGATGACGTTTTCTCCGACCCAGGTGTATCCGTCGAGGAACGGCTCGATGTCCTTGATCTGGGTCAGATAAGGCTCCTGCGCTCCGAAGATGTCGAACTTCTCGCTCTGGAGTAGTTGGCGAAGCAAATCCCGGCGGGTCGTCCATTTGTTGTCTTGATCGGAAGAGTTGTCGTACTGGATGTTGTAGGTGGCGACGCGAATCGGATCGAGCCACTCTTTTCCAGGTGCAGGGGCGGGTGCGGGATCGTCGTTTCCCGAACTGCACAGCGAGAAGAGCGGCAGGCAGAGCAGGAACAGACTGAAATACGGTTTTCGTATCATTTTTCCGAAAGAGATTGGTTTCGAATTTAAGACGAACTGTTTCCGGTTTTGTCCCCGGGGGGGGCGAAAATTTGCTATTTCGCATTTTTTATTCGATTTTTACCGCTTGCAGGGGGACAAACCGGACGGTTTTCCGTTATATCGAATGACCGACCAAACCAATGAACCGAATGTTTCGGCAACGCAAGTACGACACCCGACGAATCGACCGGCAGTATGCCGAAGAGACCGACGTATATGTTATGTTGTATAACAGTTACGCCGATGCGCTCTATGCCTACGGCATGGGGTTCGGTTTCGACAACGAAACGGTCAAGGATGTCATCCACGACATATTCCTCGACATTATGACCCGCCAGGTCGACCTGGGCCGCATCGTCAACATCAAGGCCTACCTTTTCCGGATCGTTCACAACCGCCTGGTCGATCTGCACCGTTCGCGGGTGGACAAATGCGACCTTTCGGACCGGGAGCCGGGATTGCGGGTGTCGCTGACCTCGCTCGACGCGATGATCGAATCGGAGCACGTGCTGCGCATCCGCCAAACGATCGAGTCGCTGCTCAACCAGCTCTCGCCCAAGCAGCGCGAGGCGCTGCTGCTGCGCTTCGTCTACGAGATGGAGTATGACGACATCGCCGTCATACTCGACGCCACGCCCCACGCCGTCCGCAAGTTCGTGTCGAAGGGGCTGGGCAAACTTCGGAAGGGCAGGGAGTGCGGCAAAACGATGAAAATAGCCACTTGACACGGCGGACGCTGTTTTTTGCGGTTCGAGGGGGACAAAACGGCGGATTCGCCGTCATAGGGGAGAGCGCGGCGCCGCAGCCGCAGCATGCAGTTTGAAGATTACGTTGGAATCAATGATAAAACCGGACGATATTAAGAAGCACACGGCGGAGTTCTTCACCTCCGACCCGGACTTCGTTTTGTGGTGTCTCGATCCCGAGCGGGCGCAGGACGGCTATTGGTGCGGTTACACCGAACGCCATCCGCAGGACCTGGTCGAATTCGAGCGCGCCGTGAGCCTGGTGCGCCGTGTGGGCAAGACCCATCCCGCGCTGCCGTCCGTGGAGAAACAGTTGCTGCTCGACCGCATCCTGACCGACCATTACGCCCGGCGCCGTTTTGCAGCCCCTCCCCGCCGCCGCAACCGGACGGCGCTCTTCGCCGCCGCTTCCCTGCTGGTCGCCGGCGTCGTGGCGGCCCTGTTCTGGAGTGCGGATTTCACGGGTTCCGGGCTGCCTTCGGCCGAGGCCTATGAAAACATCACGCTCGTGACCCGCGAAGGCAGCCGCGAGGTGTACGACGACATCGCCCGTATCAGCCTTACGCCCAAGGGCGAAATCCTGATCGACGGCAAGGAGAACGAAGGGGCGGAGACCGATCGCAGGACGCCCCGGCAGGAGGTGCGCGTGCATACGAGTGAGTTGGTGGTCCCCAAGGGCAAGCGCGCACATCTGCAACTCTCCGACGGGACGCGGGTGTGGATCAATTCGGCGTCGGTGCTCCGTTTCCCGTCGGCGTTCGGGGACACGCGCGACGTCTTCGTCGAGGGCGAAGCCTATTTCGAGGTGGCGAAGGATGCGAACCGTCCCTTCATCGTGCACACCGACCATTTTGCGACCCGCGTGCTGGGCACGTCGTTCGACGTGACGACCGCGCCCCGGGCCGACGGTTCGTCGGCCGTGGTGCTGGTCGAAGGCTCCGTGGCCATCGACGTGGCCAACGGCGAATCGGTGACGCTGAATCCTTCGGAACGCTTCTCGATGAAGGACGGCAGCTATTCGGTCTACGAGGTCGATCCCTATAAATACATCAGTTGGAAGGACGGACTGTTGTTCTTCACCTCGAACACGCTGTTCGAAGTCCTGCAAAAGGTGGCTGCGTTCTACAAGATCGAAATAACCTGCTCCGGGGAGATCGGGAGCCGGAAGTGTACCGGCAAGCTGATCCTGTTCGACGACCTGGACGGCACGCTCGACGTGCTCTCCGACATTTTCCGGATCGCCTACGTCCGGGGGCCCGACGGCTCGGTGGCGGTGAGGCCTGCCCCCGACGATTGCGCCGACGCCGTATATCGCTGACAACCAATTCCAGTCTTAAATACTAACCTTAATACTGTTACTTATGAAGAAACTTTTCTTTGTGAGGAGTGGCTCGACATGCCGTATGCTGCGGATTCTTGCGGCGGTGATGCTGTTGCTTCCGGTGAATCTCCAGCCCGTCCGGGCCTCCCGGCAGGACGCCGGGGCCAAATCGTCGCTGACCGTGAAGATGAAGGACGCAACGCTGTCGAGCGTCTTTGCCGAGGTCGAGCGGACCAGCCGCTACGCCTTCATTTACACCGACGACGTGCGGCCGCTGCTCGACCGCCGGGTTTCGGTTTCGGTCAGGTCTGCGACCATCGACGAACTGCTGTCCGCGGTCCTCAAGGGAACGGAGCTGACCGGACGGGTGCGCGAAAGCCAGGTGATCATCTCGAAAGCGCCCGCTCGGAAAAACGCCGCCGTCACCCCCCCCCTCCCGGCTGCGAATTCCGGTAGGGAAATCGTCTTGCAGGGGACGGTGATCTCTTCGGCCGACAACAAGCCCATCGTCGGTGTTTCGGTCTATGTCGAGGGGACGACCGTCGGCGCCACCTCGGACATCAACGGCAACTACACCCTCAAGGTGCCGGCGGGAACGAAACACGTCACCTTCGCTTTTCTGGGCTACGACACCAAGAAGATCGCCGTCGCCGATGTCGAACTGTTCAAGCTCGTGACGCTGATCGAGGCGTCGAACGTCATGGACGACGTGGTGGTCGTGGCCTTCGGCACGCAGAAGAAGGAGAGTTTGGTGGGAGCCGTGCAGGTCGTGCGTCCCAGTACGCTCAAGGTGACGTCGAGCAACCTCTCGACCTCGTTCGCGGGCAAGATCGCCGGCGTCATCTCGACCCAGTCGTCGGGCGAACCCGGCGCCGACGGTGCGAATTTCTGGATTCGCGGCATCTCGACCTTCGGGGCTAACAAATCGCCGCTGCTGATTCTCGACGGCGTGGAGATCGTCTCGGAGATGCTCAACAACATTCCGCCCGAGGCGATCGAGTCGTTTTCGATCCTGCGCGACGCCACGGCCACGGCGCTCTACGGTTCGCGCGGCGCCAACGGCGTAATGATCATTACCACCAAAAACGGCCGCCAGTCGGAGAAGATGGCGATCAACGTTCGTCTCGAGTCGGGCATTTCGATGCCGACGCGCGTGCAGGACATCGCCGACGGCGTGACTTACATGGAGAACTACAACGAGGCGCTGCGCACCCGCACCCCGGCGGGCGAAACTTATGTGCAGCACTTTTCGGACGAGAAGATCACGGGCACGCGCAACCGGCTCAATCCCTACGTCTATCCCGACAATGACTGGTATTCGATGCTTTTCAAGGATTTTACGGTCAACGAGAACATGAATCTCAATGTGCGGGGCGGCGGCAAGGTGGTCGACTATTTCCTCAATGCTTCGATCTTCAACGAAAACGGTATCCTGAAGAAGCCCGCGGAGTCGAAATTCAACACCAACATCAATTCGCAGAAATACCTTTTCCAGGCCAACGTCGGCGCGCAGCTCACCCGAACGACCCGCGTGAGTCTGAAGATGAACACGCAACTGCTTTTCTGGCACCGTCCCGTCGAAGAGGTGAAAGACCTGTTCTACTATACGATGCGCGCCAATCCGGTCGCTTTTCCGGCCATCTATCCCAAAGGCTCCGTGGAGGATCTCGACGACCCGATTTTCGGAAATGCCCCTTCGTGGGACGGTGGTTCTACGGACATCAATCCTTATGCCCTGTTGAGCCGCGGATACGGACAGCGCCATACGCAGTACATCACCACGACCTTCTCGGTGGACCAGGACCTCGATTTCGTCACCAAGGGACTGAAAGTCCGGGGCATGGTCTCGTTCTACAACAAGACCTATGCGGCGACTTACCGTTCTTTTTCTCCCTATTATTACGAAATGACCGACTATACCGACAACGGCGACGGGACTTTCGACTACAACCTGCAAAGCATCGGCACGCCCGGATCGTCCTATCTGGGAACCTCCACGGGGCGGAACGGTTACCGTGAGATCTCGTTGCAGGGGCAGATCGAATATTCGCGCACGTTCGGCAAACACGACGTCAACGCCCTGTTCGTCTACCACCAGAAGGAGAAGGTCGACAATCAGCCCGCCAATGATGAGTACAAGGTGCTCCCTTACCGCGAGCAGGGTCTCGCCGGACGTTTTACCTATGGGTACGACAGTCGCTACCTGATGGAGTTCAACTTCGGCTACAACGGCTCGGAGAACTTCATATCGGGTCGTCGTTTCGGGTTTTTTCCCTCGATCGCCGGAGCGTGGGTCGTGTCGGGCGAACCGTTCTGGGACGGTATCCGCAGCAAGGTGAACCTGCTGAAAATCCGTGCTTCGTACGGCCTTTCGGGCAACGACTATCTGGCCGACAGCAGCAACAACATCGTCCGTTTCCCCTATCTCACGACGGTCAACATGAACAAGGCGCTCTACGTGTGGTTTTCGCCCAACTTCGTCAAGCAGACCGGACACGAGATCAAGACCGTGGGCAATCCCCTGGCCACGTGGGAGGAGAGCACCAAACTTAACGTAGGACTTGAACTGGGACTGTTCGACGCCCTGACGCTGAACGTCGACGTTTACAAGGAAAATCGTACCGGCATCTTCATGCAGCGGCGTTCGCTGCCCTCGACGATGGGCCTTTCGGGCGTCACGCCCTACGGCAATCTGGGTGAGGTGGAGAACCGCGGCGTCGATGTTTCGCTCGAATACAACAAGGCGTTCAACAAGGACCTGCTGGTCTCCGTGCGCGGAACGTTCACCTATGCGCACAACGAGGTGAAGGCCCGCGACGAGGCGAAATACCTGCCCAACAAATACAACTCCGTGCTGGGCAGACCCGTCAATTCGGTTTACGGACTGGTCGCCGACGGCCTTTTCGCCTCGCAGGAGGAGATCGACAACTCGCCCCGGCAGACCTTCATGCCCGATTATCTGCCTGGCGACATCAAATACCGCGACATGAACGGCGACGGCGTGATCGACGCCAACGACCGCACGTCGCTGGGTTATCCCACCGTGCCCGAGATCTTGTACGGCTTCGGCGCCTCGGTCAACTACAAACGCTGGGACTTCTCGTTCTTCTTCCAGGGCACGGCGCGCGTCTCGCTGCGCATGTACGACATGCACCCGTTCCGCGACAATCAGTATTCGGGCTTCAACATGACGCAGTACGTTGCCGACGACCACTGGTCGGAAGCCGATCCCAATCCCAATGCCGCCTATCCGCGCCTGGATTACCGCTACAACGCCAACAACACGCAGACCTCGTCGTTCTGGATCAAGAACGGCAGCTACCTGCGCCTGAAGAGCGTCGAACTGGGTTTCACGTACAAAAGCCTGCGCGCCTATCTGGCCGGCACGAATCTGTTCATCATTTCGCCCTTCAAATACTGGGACCCCGAAATGGGAAGCGGCAACGGCTTGAAATACCCGTTGCAGCGCGTGGTGAAACTCGGCCTTCAGTATAACTTCTAAAATTCGAGCGACATGAAAAAAATCATATCCATTTTGCTGTTTGCGTGCGCCGGAGCGCTTGCCGCGTGCGATTTCCTCGACGTGGTTCCCGAGGGGCAGGCGACGCAGGAGGACATCTTCAAAACCTCCAAGGAGGCCCGCAAGTACCTCAATACGCTCTACACCTACGCCCCCAACATCGCGGCCTACCGCTACATGCCCGACTTCTGCGCCGGCGACGACATTATCACCGCCACCAACGGCCAGACCCGTTATTTTCCCTACAAGAGCATGCTCTACAACGAGGAGAACGCCAGCCAGACCTACTACGGTCTGTGGGACGCGACGACCTCTTCCCCGTCCGGGCGCACGAACTACGACATGTACAAGGGCATCCGCTACTGTTACATCATGATCGACAACATCGACGCAGTCCCGGGCATCTCGCCGTCCGTGGCCGACGAGTTCAAGGGCGAAGCCTATTTTCTGATCGCCTATTACCACTGGGTGCTGCTGACTCACTACGGCCCGGTCATCCTCGTCAGGGGGCAGCTGGACATGGGGCTTCCCGAGGAGCAGGTCTATGTGGCCCGCAGTCCGTTCGACGAATGCGTGACGTTCATCGCCGAGACCTACGACCGCGCGGCCGATTTGCTGCACGGGTATCCGACGCGTCCCGATGCCGACCTGGGGCGCGCCACCTCGGTGGCGGCCAAGGCGATGAAGGCCCGGCTGCTGCTCTATGCCGCCAGTCCGCTCTGCAACGGCAACACGGAGTTCTACGCGCGTTTCCGCAACAACGACGGCACGCCGCTGATGAGCCAGACCTACAATCCCGAAAAGTGGAAGTGGGCGCTCGACGCCTGCCAGGAAGCGATCACGCTGGCCGAGGACAACGGGCACAGGCTCTACGAAAGCCCGAACGCGACTGCGGCTGCAACCGCTGCCGAGCGCGGCGAGATCAACTACCACGACTGCTTCGTCGAACCGCTCTGGAACACGACCGAGTACCTTTGGGCAATGGGCGACCAGACCGGCATCGGGCACTTGCAGCGTTACGGAGGCGCGCGCCTGAAGCTGCCGTACAGTACCGACGGCTTCTGCATCAACATCGTTCCGACGTTCGAGTGCGTGGAGATGTACTACACGCACAACGGCCTGCCGTGGGACCGAGACCCCGAGACCATGCATATCGACCCCTATGCCTATAATGCCGAAAAGGAGACTGTCAACCTTCATGTCTACAAGGAGCCGCGCTTCTATGCGTCGGTGGGCTACGACCGCGGCAAGTACGCCATCAACGGCGAGGAGTTCATTCTCAAATGCCGCGCCGGCGAGATGCAGGGCAGTGTGCTCGACGCCTCGAAGGAGTACCAGAGCTGTACGGGCTACATTCTCAAGAAGTGGATTCACCGCCAGTCGGCCTTCAACTACGACACCAAGTCGTGGACCTACCGCAAGTACGCCTATCCTTACATCCGCCTTGCGGAACTCTACCTGAGCTATGCCGAGGCCGATTTCGAATACAACGGGTCGTTGAGCGACGCGAGCCTCAATTACCTGAATCTGGTCCGCCGCCGCTCGGGGCTGCCCGATTTCAAGGATTCGTGGGCCTTGGCCGGGGGCATTCCCACCGGCGACGAACTGCGCAAGGTGCTGCACCGGGAGCGTTCGATCGAACTGCTGATGGAGGGCATGCGCTACCACGACCTGCGCCGTTGGAAAGAGGCGGGCGAAGCGATGTCCCGGCGTCCCAAGGCGTGGAACCTCGACGGCAGGACGGCGGCCGATTTCTACCGGGTCTCCACGATGAAGGAGAGCGGCGTACGCACGTTCGAATCCCCCAAGACCTACTGGATGGCCATTCCGTTGAGCGAAATCAATATCAACTACAACCTCGTGCAGAATCCCGGTTACTAACCTTAATAATCCGATTGCGATGAAGAATCTTGCGATATGCCTCCTGCTTCTGCTGGGAGCCGTAGGGTGCGGCGACGATTACGTCGTCTACGAGACGGTGGACACTATGGTCTGCATCCCGAAGAACGATTTCCAGGTCCTCGAATACGATGCCGCTTCGGGCCAGGCGTGCGTTTACGATCTCTATCTTTACAAGGGCGGTTACAATGACGACGGAATCACCGTGAAACTGGTGGTCGACCCCTCCGTGCTCGATGTCTATAACGTGGAAAACGGACTCGAACTGAAGGTGATGCCCGACAGGTATTTCGCCTTCGACCCCGAAGTGCGCTTGTCGGGGGACAGGGTCATGGACCGCGCCGAAATCCGCTTCGATGCCGCTTCGATGCTTGCCGACGGCATTGATTCCTCCTATGTGCTGCCGCTTTCCGTCAGGGCCGATGATCAGGGCAAGGTGCGTCCCGAAAAGAACAGCGTAATCATCCGGGTCGTGATGAAATAACCGTGATGCGGAGGAGGTCCGGCCTCCTCCGCATCCTCAATGCAAAAAAATATGTCAAAATTCTACATGCGGCTTCTGTCGGTGTGCCTCGCCGCCCTTGTCCTGGCGGCCTGCTCCTCCTCGGAGGGCGGCGGTGACGACGGCCCGACCGTCGGACAGATTCCCGATAAGGCCGGAATGACGGTGAAGGGAATCGTGAAGGACAGCGCCGGCAATGGCATTGCCGGGGTGGTGGTGAGCGACGGCCTGGAGGTGACGGCGACCGACGAACGGGGGATTTACTATCTGGCCTCCGACCTCGCGCGGCGCAATTTCGTCTTTGTCTCCGTGCCTGCCGACTGCGAGATTCCCGCCACGCAGGGCTGTCCGCGGTTCTACCGCAAAATCGACCGCAAACAGGCCGTCAACCGGGCCGATTTTACGCTGACACGACGCAAGACTCCGTCCGACCGCCATTCGCTGATCGTTATGGCCGACATTCAGCTGGCTGCCGATAACACGTCGGTGGATTCCTATCTCGGTCATGTCGTTCCCGATGTGCTGAAAACCGTGCAGGGGCTTCCGACGGAGGTTTACGGAGTCAGCCTGGGCGACCTGGTCTGGAACGATATGTCGCTTTTCCCGAAGTACCGTCAGGGGCTGGAGACGCTTGGCTTCACGACCTTCAGCCTGCCGGGCAACCACGATCACGATCCGGCCGAGTTGACCGATTCGCTCGCCTTGCAGAGCTACGAACGCTATTTCGGTCCGGCGAACTACTCGGTGAACATCGGGAAAATCCATTATCTGTTCCTCGACAACATCCTTTTCGACCATGCGCCGACCGCCGAAGAGGAGTATACGATCGGTCTTACGGACGAAATTTGCCGTTGGATCGAAGCCGATTTGCGCTACGTTCCGGCGGGCAGCACGCTCGTCGTCTCGTCCCATTGCCCGATTCTCTATCACACGAAGAACACCGCAGCGCGCAACCACCGCAATTTCCAGCGTTTCCTCGATGCGATAAGCCCCTATAAGGTCCATGCCTTCGGGGGGCACAAGCACTACCATGACATTTACCGTTACGACGACGGACGCAAGGTCATGCACTGCATCGCCCGCACGCCGGGCGACCTGTTCATCAACGGCGACGTCAACTGCGACGGCACGCCGCGCGGCTATGCCGTGGTCGAGGTCGATGGCGAACGGCTCTCGTGGTATTACAAGCCGGCGGGCGGGAAGCGCGATATGCAGATGCGCCTCTATGCACCCGGACGCACCAATTCGGCCTGTGTCTATGCCAATGTCTGGGGTTATGACACGGCCTGGAGCGCCGTGGAGTGGATTCCCGCTTCGGGCGGGCAGGCGGTGGCGATGGAGCGGACGCAGCGCACCGATCCCTATTACGAGGAGGTGCTGGCGACGGGTGTGCGCGGAGGGACGCCGACCAATACGTGGCATATGTTCCGGGTCGATCCGGGCAGCGAGCGGGGCGGCATGGTGCGGGTCACCGACAGTTTCGGGCATACCTACGAATCGTCCGCGTCCTGGTAAATACGACATTCGAACAAAACCTTAAATACAACTTCAACGATGAAGAGACTTTTTCTTTTTCTGACCGTCGCGGCAGCCGTTTGCTGTGCGGCGTGCAGCGACGATCCCGAGGTCGCCGAATCCAACCTTTCACTGCTCGAGGATAACGTGACGTTCGATATGTTCGGAGGGCGCAGCGTCCTTGAAATCACGGCCGATTCGCCGTGGACGGTCTCCTGCGACGACGATTGGTGCCGCACCAACGTCGCCGAAGGTTCGCACACGAAGAAGATCGTTCTGACGGTCGACCAGAGTTTCCTGCCCGAGGAGCGCACGACCGCGGTGCGTTTTTACGCCGCGGGCGAAGAGAAGCACACCGTGACCGTGACGCAGGAGAAGTTCGAGCCGATCCTCGTGCTGGCGGAGAACGGCGCCGATATAACCGTCTACGGCGCCGGGAGCGAACCGGCCCTGAACCTGCGTGCATCCGTGGCATGGAAAATCGAGGGCGCGACCGACTGGTGCGCCGTGTCGCAGTCCGAAGGGACGAAAAGTTCGGTCGTGAAACTGTTGCTGACCGACGACGGCGAGGGCGTGCGTCCGCGCAGCGCGACGCTGACCGTCTCCTCCGAGATGGAGGGCGTCGAACCGCAGCAGGTGACCGTCGTGCAGCGGTCGACCGGAGCGAATACGGTCGTGGTCCGGGCGGGTGAAACCCGTGCGTTTCCGGCGCGGCGCACCGACGGCGCGTATGTGAAGGGCGTTGCGGCGGACTGGGTCTGGACCACCGACGCAGAGTTGCTTTCGGGGCTTGACTACGACGCTTCCCGGAATGAAATCACCTGCACTGCGGCCAAGTCGAAGCAGGGCAGCGGGCTGGTCGCGCTGTTCGACGCCGGAGGCGCGGTTGTCTGGTCGTGGCTGGTCTGGGTCGTGGACAAGATGCCTTCGGACGTGACCGTCGGCGGTATCGCCTGGCAGGACCGCAATGTCGGGGCCGAATACCATTCGGCCGACCCGAAGGCCTGTGTGCAGGATTTCCGCTCCTACGGACTGTTCTATCAGTGGGGCCGCAAGGAGCCGTTCATCGGCGCGAAGATCCTCTCGAAGAACAAATATTACGAGGGGCATGCGGAGTATCCCGATGCTTTCGGCGCGATGACGCGCGAGGTGGTTTTCAACGCCTCCCGCACCGCCGGCTGGCAGGTCAGCGGCGAGGAGATGACAGCCGCAACGGCAAACGGCAATCCGACGACGTTCTATACCCGGTCGTCCGCAGCGATGTCCGAAGGCTGGACCGAGGGCGGCAAGGGGCTGAACGATCCCTGCCCGGTGGGATACCGGGTGCCGACGGCGGCCGAATGGCAGTCGCTGCTTGCCTACGTGGACGGCAACGCCGCCAAGAACCAGGACTCGGGCGACACGTACAGCCGCTGGTATGCGCTCAATTCGGGCGGAACCCTCATCGGCCCGTCGACGATGTTCCGCAAGGGCGATAACGGCCGCATCCACTATCCGGGGCGTTCGGCAGCCTATTGTTCGTCGACGCTCGCCGGCGGCAAGCCGCTCCCGATGTACGACTGGAAGGCGGGCGACGCCACGGGCGAGGGGACCTATTACGAACGGAAGATGACCACAGCCTACGGCATGCGCTGCGTGAAGGAGTGACGCCGCTGCGATCGCGGGGGCTTCGGGCGGGAGTGAGTTTATTCCGTTCCGAAGCCCTTTTTTTGCGGTATTTTCATTACCTTCGCATGTCTTTTCAAACTTTTACCGATGAAAAATAGCATCTTTACCGTATTGGCGGCTAGACAATCCACAATCCGGAACGATAC
>ENA-ORTM01002624-ORTM01002624.1-human-gut-metagenome-genome-assembly--contig:-NODE-2624-length-14192-cov-2.958761_pt1 | contig 14192 bp, 8 predicted proteins | sample MGYA00241909_ERZ509182 | MGnify/ENA primary metagenome ERZ509182 (study PRJEB26280, sample SAMEA2338855) | human gut metagenome | biome: human gut; feature: human-associated habitat; material: faeces...
ACAAGGGACAGCAGTGCGTTGCCGCTGTTTGAGGGAATGACTAATTACTTTCTCAACCGCCTGCCTCAGGATGATGTGTGCTACTGGGATCTGATCTTCGGAGACGGCTCCGGACAGTCCAGAGATTCCTCAGCAGCGGCTGTGGCTGTGTGCGGTATGCATGAGATGATGAGGTATCTGCCTGAGACGGATGAAGAGAAGGAAACCTACCGGAGAGCCATGCACGGCATCCTGCGTTCTCTGATTCAGGGATATGTAAATCCGGATATGCATCCGGGAGATAAAGAGTGTGAGGAAAAATTTAAGGAAGCGCAGGAGGCATATGCCGTTTTGAGCGATCCGGAAAAGCGCAGACAGTATGATCAGTTTGGTCATGCAGCATTTGAGGGTGGAGCGGAAACCTCAGGCTCATATCGATCTGGTTTTTCAGGCTTTGGAGGAGGAACCGACGATTGGCAGGAATATCATTTTGAAGGAGGCGCCGGAAATATGGATGATATTCTGAATGAATTCTTTCATTCTTCCTTCCATGGTTCCGATTTTGGAGGCTTTTCCGGATATCGTGACACTGGGGATCAGGAAAAGTATGGAAGGTATCAGAAGCCATCCGGCTCCGGCCCATGGGGAAACAGACGCCCATATATGGCAAAGGGGCGGGATGTGAGTGGAGAGATTACCCTGACTTTCGACGAGGCGGCCTTCGGCGGAAAAAAACTGGTGCATTTCAAAAAAGGCGATGGAACGATGGAGTCGTACGAGGTCCATATTCCGGCTGGTATTTCGGAGGGGAAAACGATTCGTCTGAGAGGGAAAGGGGAGCCAGGGGCAGGAGGCAAAGCGCCTGGGGATCTGCTTTTGAAGGTGTCTGTGTTGGAAAAACCGGGTTTTAAACGCCAGGGAGCTGACATCTATACGGTGGTTCAGGTGCCTTTTACAACAGCTGTGTTTGGCGGGGAGGTACCGGTGGAGACCATTACAGGGACGGTGATGTGCAGCCTGAAGCCCGGAACGCAGTGCGGAACCAAGATCCGTCTGCGGGGAAAGGGAATTGTAAAGATGGATCAGCCAGCTGTGCATGGGGATCAGTATGTGACAGTAGAAATTCAGGTACCACGCTATCTGAGCATGGAAGCGAAGCGCAGGCTGAAAGAATTTGAACAGACCTGCAGAAAAGAGAAACAGGATCCCAGGGGAAGCGCAGCGTAATAGAGGCATAGAAAAAGGGAAGGTTGCAAAATGTTTCCAGATGTATTCCATGGTGTGATTTTTCTTTGAAAACGAACCTGTTCCAGAGAAAAACGTATCGAAAATCCACTGGGATTATCATTTTGCAACCTTTCATTCCTGAACGGCATTTTTATGATAATAATGATGATTTTAAACAGTCGTTCCGTTTGCTTTTTTGCGTTTCTTTTTCCGGGTGCTCTCATACTCTCTCAGGGATTGAAGGGCCTGACCTGAGAGGGGATAGAGAAACAGAATGTTGAAGATAGTCATCAGTCCGATTCCCACATCCCCCAGATCCCAGACAACTGTGTAGGCAGCCAGTCCGCCGATAAACAACATAACCAGAGCCAGGAGCTTGTATCCTGTCTGGAAGCACCATTTGTCTCCAAAAAGATAGGAGAGATTAGAGCGGGCATAAAACAGGATTCCTATAAAAGTGGAAAAGCTGAATAGGCCTAGAATAATGGCGATAAAGACAACTCCAAAGGTTCCAAGATGGTAATTCATGGCAGCCTGGAGAAGATTCATGCCTTCCAGCCCGTTTGTAATGGTTTCGGGAACCAGAAGCATGAGAAAGGCGGTACAGCTGCAGATTACAATGGTGTCGATAAATACGCCGAGAGCCTGGGTAAGTCCTACTTTGGCAGGGTGATCGGTCTGCGCAGCAGCTGCTGCACAGGGGGCAGAACCGGAGCCGGCCTCGTTGGAGAAAAGACCGCGCTTCACTCCGTTCATCAGCACAGCGCCAAAGCCGCCGGCCACTACCTGACGGAAACCAAAGGCTTCCTGGAAAATTCGGGCCATCACCTGCGGCAGTTGTCCAATATGAAGGAGGACAAGAAAAATAGTGACAGCAAAGTAGCAGGCAGCCATGATAGGCACCAGGATGTCTAATACTTTTACCGATGCATTTTTTCTCAGAACGATCAGGGCAGCCAGTACTACCAGAAAAATGGTAGTGTAGAGGGGCGGAATGTGAAACGCATTCTTAAAGGCAGAAGAGACCGAATTTCCGATCACTTGGCTGATGCCGCACCAGCAGATCAGGCCGGATAGAGCGAACAGTACGGCCAGAATGGAGCGCCTTGGGGATTTGCTGCCTCTCTTTTGATTTACATAGTGATGGATATAGTAGGCTGGACCGCCGCGGTATCCGCCGTAGAGAGGATCCTTTTCTTTGTGAAGCTGCGCTAGGGTGGCTTCAATGAAAGCAGTGGAGGAGCCGATGATGGCGGTGAGCCACATCCAGAAAACAGCTCCGGCTCCTCCGGCGGAGATGGCAGCTACCACGCCTACCAGATTCCCCATGCCAACCCTTGTGGCAGTGGAGACGATCAGGGACTGCATGGTGGAAAGGCTCCCGGATGTTTTCTCCTTTTTTTCGGTAAGCGCGCGGATCATATCAGGAAAAAGTCGGATAGGAAGAAAGCGGGTGCGGATCGTGAAATAGATTCCCGTGGGAACTAGGAGCAGAACCAGAAGAGAAACTCCCATTTGTCCGCCGCCCGGCAAAGGGATAAAAAACAGATCTCCCCAGAGAAAGGAATAGACTGTTTCGATGATTGTGACAAAAAAGTTTGAAATTGAAGAAAGCATAGATACCTCCCATGTTTATCATTCGTCCGGCATCAGTGTGCAGAGAGCAGTAGTATTGCCCACGGCAGCCTGATGCGATAAGACATCACGGATACTATTATAATCGTTCTTTGCCAATCTGTAAATTATTACTTTAAAGTGTTAGAGAAAAATTGAAAAACAGATTGACTTTTTTAAAAAGAAGTGTTAAAGTGTTAATAATTCACTGAACCAAAATGCGAAGATGAGGAGTAGTACCTTTCCTGCCAGATACAGAAAACTGCCGGGTGATGCGAGACAGCGGAGGAGAGAAGGGGAACTGACCTCTGAGCGGCTGCCCCAAATAGGACACAGGTTTTAGAGTAGGCGCAGACGGGTTCCGGCCGTTATTCGGGAAGGGTATATGATCTGGTTATGCAGATCCGTATCCGATGAGTGCGTGAGTGTTTCACGAACAGGAGTGGTACCGCGAAAGATTTAGAATCTTCCGTCTCTTGTGGCTGTAAGCCATGGGGATTGGGAGTTTTTTTTATTTCATAGGAATTTTTTTCTATGAAACAAAAAGGGGATGTTGCGAAATCAATGCCAATAAGATAAGGACATTGATTGCAAAATACCTGCGGCGGTACTCTTTCAGGTGATTTTTCTCCGAAAAATAATATCTTTTAAAAGAAAAACACACCGAAAATCCACCGAAATGAGCATTGTGCAACATCCCCGCCGAAATGAGTTGTAAAAAATGAAAACATGGAGGAATGTTAGAATGATGAATTGCAGGAAGTATACCAGACAATATTTTATGCCGCCGGTTACATCCAACAAGTGGGTAGAAAAAGAGTATGTGGATCATGCTCCTATTTGGTGCAGCGTAGATTTGCGGGACGGAAATCAGGCACTGGTAGTGCCTATGTCCCTGGAACAGAAACTGGATTTTTTCAGCCTTCTGGTGAAAGTAGGATTTAAAGAGATTGAGGTGGGATTTCCTGCTGCCTCTGACACAGAATATCAGTTTTTAAGAACGCTGATTGAGCGTGATATGATTCCGGACGATGTGACGGTGCAGGTACTGACTCAGGCCAGAGAACACATTATCCGAAAAACCTTTGAAGCTTTGGAAGGGGTCAAAAATGCAGTAGTGCATGTATACAATTCTACTTCCCTGGCTCAGCGGGAGCAGGTGTTTGACAAATCAAAGGAGGAGATTAAAAAGATTGCGGTAGACGGGGCAAAGCTTCTGAAGGATCTGACAGAGGAAGCGGGAGCGAAGTATCGCTTTGAGTACAGCCCGGAGAGCTTTACAGGCACAGAACCGGAGTATGCCCTGGAGGTGTGCAATGCCGTTTTGGATGTCTGGCAGCCCACAGCTGACCGAAAGGCCATTATCAACCTTCCCAGTACAGTGCAGCTTTCCATGCCCCACGTGTATGCCAGCCAGATTGAATATATCAGTGAAAATCTGAAATACCGGGATAATGTGATTTTGTCTCTGCATCCTCACAATGACAGAGGCTGCGGCATTTCTGATGCAGAGCTGGGGATTTTAGCGGGCGCAGACCGGATTGAGGGTACTTTGTTTGGCAATGGAGAGCGAACTGGAAATGTGGATATTGTGACGCTGGCTATGAATCTTTATGCTCAAGGGGTAGATCCGGAACTGGATTTTTCTGATATGCCTTCTGTCTGCGAGCAGTATGAGCAGTATACAGGAATGAAAGTGGATGAGAGAAGTCCTTACAGCGGCGCTCTGGTATTTGCAGCTTTTTCCGGTTCTCATCAGGACGCCATTGCCAAGGGAATGAAATACAGGGAGGAGAGAAAGGAGGAGCTGTGGACAGTTCCCTATCTTCCCATTGATCCTACAGATATCGGCCGCTGCTACGATGCGGATGTAATTCGTATTAACAGCCAGTCCGGTAAAGGCGGTGTGGGTTATATTCTGGAGCAGCACTATGGATTGCGGCTGCCCAAGAAGATGCGGGAAGCTATGGGCTATGCAGTGAAGGCAGCTTCCGATACTGGACATAAGGAAATGATGCCGGAAGAGATCTTCAGTCTCTTTAAAGAAAAATTTGAAAATGTGTCAGTTCCCTATCAGATTACGGAGGTTCATTTCAAACAGCACAATGGTATTATCGCAGAGGTGACGACTACCTTCCAGGGCAAAACCAATGTGATTATTGCTTCCGGAAATGGCCGTCTGAATGCAGTAAGCAATGCCATTAAACGTCATTATCGTCTGGAATATGATCTGGTCACTTATGAGGAGCATGCGTTAGAACAGAGCTCCAGCTCCAGAGCAATTGCCTATGTGGGGATCCGGGAGAGAAGTACCGGAATGCTCTACTGGGGGGCTGGATTGAACGTAGATATTATCCGGGCATCCATTGATGGACTGCTGACAGCGGTAAACAATATGGTAAAAGATAAATAGGTAAATGTTACAAAAATATTAACAAACGTGCCAAAAGCCGAAAAATGTCGAAAACAGACGGCCTTTGGCATTTTTTGTTGAAGAAAAAACCGGAAAAACAGAGGGATATATTACAAAAGTGTGAAAAATATATTGACATTATGATAAAAATTTCTTATAATTATAGACAGTTGCAGAGGCAGTATAAATAGGGGGACGCAAAGAATCGGCGATAGTACGGGGAGATGCTATTAGAACAAATAAACAGGTTAGGAGAGTTTATGGATCTATTAGTGAACGTATGGAAAAGCTGCCGAGGTTCTTTACAGAGAATCTTGCAGCAGCAAATCAGAGATTTGGCGTTGATTTTGTCAGGCATACTGCTGACAGGAGTATGCGTTCTGGTGGTATCTGGTTTTTTCGCTGGGGGCCAGGGCGTGGTGTATGCAGTCAGTGATGTTTCTGCTCAGAGCGGCGGATCTGTACAGGCGGGACTTATGGGAGTGGTAAACGGTGTGGCCTGTATGGAAGCGTACTACAAGGCAGGACAGACGAAAGATGTATCGAATGCGAATGAGGAAATACTGGTAGGAACGAAAGAAGTAGATTTAGGCGTTGTGAACCGAAATGCCTTTCTGGAAGGTGTACAGGCAGCGGGAGCCTTGGGACAAGATGCGCTGGAGACAGTAGCGGAGAATCAGATGTCCTACAATGATTACTATACGCTTTTACAGATTGTGGAGGCGGAGGCTACCGGAGGAGATGAGACCAGTAAGCTTCTGGTGGCAAACGTAGTTTTGAACCGTGTTAAGGATTCGCATTTCCCGGATACCGTCTATGATGTGGTTTGGCAAGTGGTTGACGGCTCTGCACAGTTTTCTCCCACAGCGGATGGCAGGATTTCTTCCTGCGAGATTACCGGCTCTACGATTCGGGCTGTAGATCGGGCGTTAGCGGGAGAAGATCTTTCACAGGGAGCTTTGTTTTTTGTGGCAAGAAGCTCTGCGGCTTCGCAGAATGTAGATTGGTTTGATTCTTCACTGGTATGGCTTTTCGAGTACGGTGGCCATGAATATTATACTTTCCGCGAGTACTGTGAATAAAGAGCTGCCGTAAAATGGACAGGATTTTTTTCAATATCAGAATTTTCTGATGTGGGAAAGGAATTCCTTCCATTTTGCGGCAGCTCTTTTTCTTTTGTCTTTTCAAATGGGAACAGGTATGGTATACTCAAAAGCAATGAATAAAAATCAGAAATAAATCAAAGGAAGATGAGGTTGAACACATGGAACTGTTTTATAGAAGTACAAGAAGTCATGAAACAGCGGTGACAGCTTCCCAGGCGATTTTAAAGGGACTGGCAGAGGATGGCGGTCTGTTTATGCCGGATTGTATTCCCAGTCTGGAAGTGCCTCTGGAAAAGCTGCAGGAATTAAGTTACCAGGAGACTGCCTATGAGGTGATGCGCCTGTTCTTTACAGATTTTACGGAGGAAGAATTGAAAAGCTGTATTGCAGGGGCTTACGATGAAAAATTTGATACAGAGGCGATTGCGCCCTTGCGGGAGGCGGCTGGCGCCTGGTATCTGGAGCTATTCCATGGTGCTACTATTGCATTTAAAGATATGGCATTATCCATTCTGCCTCATCTTTTGACAGTTTCCGCTAAAAAGAATGGAGTGGAAAAGGAAATTGTGATTCTCACCGCCACTTCCGGAGATACAGGAAAGGCCGCGCTGGCAGGATTTGCGGATGTGCCTGGTACCAGGATCATTGTATTTTATCCCAAGAACGGGGTCAGTCCCATTCAGGAAAAACAGATGGTTACTCAAAAAGGGAAAAACACCTGGGTAGTGGGTATCAAGGGGAATTTTGACGATGCACAGACCGGAGTAAAACAGATGTTTGCCGATGAGGAGCTGAAACGGGAACTGGATTTGGCAGGCTTTCAGTTTTCTTCTGCCAATTCCATCAATATCGGCCGTTTGGTTCCCCAGATCGTATACTACGTCTATGCCTATGGCCGTATGGTAAAAGAGGGGAAACTAAAGGCAGGAGAGGCCATGAATGTGGCAGTTCCCACAGGAAATTTTGGAAATATTCTGGCTGCTTATTTTGCAAAACAGATGGGGCTTCCAGTGGCAAAGCTGATCTGTGCTTCTAACGATAATAAGGTGTTGGTGGATTTTTTCCAAACTGGAGCCTACGATCGGAATCGGGAGTTCATCCTTACCACGTCTCCTTCCATGGATATTTTGATCTCCAGCAACCTGGAACGGCTGCTCTACCTGATTGCAGGACGGGATGCTGAGGCGACAGCAGCGCGGATGGGACAGCTCTCTGCAACGGGGAGATATGAGATCACAGAGGAGATGCAGCAGAAGCTGCAGGATTTTTATGGCAATTATGCCTCTGAGGCAGAGACAGCAGCGGAGATTGGCAGAGTCTACGAAAAGACAGGATATGTGCTGGATCCCCATACGGCTGTGGCTTCCTGTGTATACCAGAAATATAGCCGGGAGACTGGGGATGAGACAAAGACTGTGATTGCATCCACTGCCAGTCCTTATAAGTTTACCAGAAGCGTGATGGAAGCGATTGATTCAAAATGCGGAGAATTGCCGGATTTTGCACTGGTGGATCGATTATGTGAATTGTCCGGTGTGAAAGTTCCGAATGCCATTGAAGAGATTCGCACCGCGCCGGTGCTTCACGATTTGGTGGTGGAGACCGGACAGATGAAGGAAACGGTAAAAAGAAGCCTGGGATGTCGGTAAACGTTCAAAGCAAGCGGAGAATGGAAAAAAAGGAACACGGAAAGGTACTGCTTGGAGCCAGGCAAAATTTTCCGGAGCAGAGCCGGGAGATCTTTGAAACTGCTGCAGGAAATGAAAGCAGGCAGATGGCAGCAGAGTGAGTTTAAAGGAGATTTTGAAAAAGATTTAGGAGGAAAGAAATGGAAACCAGTATGATGTTTGGGCTGATGGATCTGATTGTTTTTGGATGCGGCCTGTATATTATTTATGCCTACTATTTGTTGGTGGCAAAAAATGAGATCAAACAGGGAATTTTAGTTTCCCAGAAAACGGATGTGAGAAAATGCAAGGATCTGGAGGGCTATAAAAAGTACATAGGTATCCGGCTTTTAGCCTTTGGGCTTGCGGCTGTCTTAAGTGGTGCAGTGGGGCTGTATCAGGATTATGTGGCTCCCGTTCCTGCAGTTTTGTACTATGCGTCAATGGTGCTGTTTTTTGCGGTGATGATCTGGTATTTGATGGCAGTGAAGAAGGCGGAGAAAACCTTCTGGTAGGAAAAGACAAAACCGCTTATTTTCACAGTACATTTTTCCGTTGGATGTTTTGCAATGTTTCGTATACAGTCACGCATCCCGATTTTATTCTGCAGGAAGAAAAGCACTTTTCTGTCACTCTATAACATAAAAGGGCTGCGGCAAATCAAGAGGAAGAGCGTTTCCGGCCAGGTATTACCTGGACAGAAGCGCTGCTTCTTGGAATTGCCGCAGCCCTTTTTGCCTTCAGCTGCGCAGCTGTTTTTAAGCAGGTTTCAGGCAGCCTATCCGGCGCTGAATGCAGAAATTGCTCATGGATTTCCAGAGATATATTATCGCCGTGCCATTGGGACATAATCCTGTTCTTCTGCAATGCTAAGGTAAGCAGGACGGATGATCTTTCCGTTGTTTGCCAGTTCTTCAATGCGGTGAGCGCTCCAGCCTACGGTGCGGGCAATGGCAAAGATAGGGGTGTACAGCTCAAGCGGAAGATTCAGCATGCTGTAAACAAAGCCGCTGTAAAAGTCCACATTGGCGCTGACGCCTTTGTAGATCTTTGCTTTCTCTGCAATTACCCTGGGAGCCAGACGTTCTACCATGCAATAGAGGTCAAATTCTTCTGAACGCTGTTTTTCTTTAGAGAGCCGTTCTACAAAAGATTTGAGAATCTCTGCGCGGGGATCGGAAAGAGAGTATACCGCATGGCCGATACCGTAGATTAAACCAGAATGGTCAAATGCGTCTTTGTTTAAAAGAGCCCGGAGATAATTCTGTACTTCCTCCTCATCCTTCCAGTCTGCCACATGCTCCTGAAGATCTTTCATCATCTTTACAACCTTAATATTGGCTCCGCCGTGTCTGGGACCTTTCAAAGATCCTAAAGAGGCTGCGAAAGCAGAGTAAGTATCTGTGCCGGAGGAAGAGACCACATGGGTAGTGAAGGTAGAGTTATTACCGCCGCCATGCTCCATGTGAAGTACCAGAGCGATGTCTAACAGCCGGGCCTCCAGTTCTGTATATTTTCCGTCTTTTCTCAAAAGCCACAGAATGTTTTCTGCAAAGGAAAGTTTGGGATTAGGGGTATGGATATACAGACTCTTTCCGTTGTAATAGTGCTGATAGGTCTGATAGCCGTATACGGAGATCATAGGAAGAAAGCTGATCAGCTGCAGACACTGGCGCAGCACATTGGGGATAGAAATATCATCGGCCTGATCGTCAAAGGCGTACAGAGTCAGTACGCTGCGGGCCAGTACATTCATCATATCCGGGCTTGGGGCATTCATGATAATATCACGAACAAAGTTAGTGGGAAGCTGTGTACGGTATCCGGAGAGAATATCAGAGAAAATCTTCAGCTCTTTCTCGTCCGGCAGTTTTCCGAACAGCAGAAGATAAGCGATTTCCTCGAAACCAAAGCGGTTGTCTTTGGAAAATCCCTGAACCAGTGTGCGCACATTTTGTCCGCGGTAGAAAAGTTGTCCTTCGCAGGGAATTTCCTCTCCGTTCACCTTTTTTTTGGCTACCACATTGGAAATCTCTGTAAGTCCGGCCACCACACCTTTACCGTTTAGATCTCTAAGTCCCCGCTTTACATCATATTTGGGATACAGTGCAGGATCAATATAGCTGATCTGTTCGCACTGTTTGGAAAAATTAAAAATATCGGGGGTGATTTCGGAATAAAGTTGATTGTTCATAGGCTCCTCCTGAAAATATTCATTCAATATGGTCAATGGAAATAAAAATGATATATAGTGAAATAATATCTGACGAAAGACCCGGGCTGGTTTTATCCTGTTGGGAAGAAAATTCCAGCAGGATAAAGGAGAATAAAAATGATATGCTACTCATTATAACACAAAATACTCAGGAATAAAAATTAAAAAAAGTTAAAATTTGTAAGAGCTTCTTTAGAGCTTCTTTTTTTGGAATTTATTATTGTAAAAAATCATATACTGGGTTATAATACTGTTAGGTTAAGAACGGCAAGGTGATGGAGTCATTTCTATGTGCCGGAGTATACGGACAAGTGAATATTGCCTGGGGTGTTCGACAATCCTATTATTTTGAACCTACATTTACTTTTATGGGATTCTTATATCGCCATTGCTGATGTCAGGCCTCCCATGAGTGGAAGACAGAGGAGATGGCTGCGGTTACCCACCTAGCTTTGCTAGGAGTCAAAATATGGGAAACGGCACTTTGGGTATTGGGAGAGGACATGTTTCATGTCCTCTTTTCATATACTTATTTAGAATAAGAACTGTCTTTGCAACAGCATGTTTTCTGTTAAAGGAGAAGTGATTTTTTGGAAAAAGACTGCAGCAGACCGCGGGGAGGGAGTATATGAAAACAAAAATCTGGATCTGTGTGATCACGCTGGTACTTGCCTCAGTGATTGTAGCTGATACCATCCAACAGTCCCAGGTACAAAAGACGGCAGGAACACAGGGGAAGGTTTTCAAAGCTGGCGGGGAAAAAGAAGAGACAGAGGGAGCTTCGGAGCTTTTGGCTTTCCAGGGCATTACGGAGCAGATTCAAGATACGAAAAAAGAAATGAATGATATGACGAAAGAGGATCAGAAACAGGAAAATGCGGAAAAACAAGAAGATATTCCTGAGGCTGTCCGGGTGCTGATCAAGGGAGACGATTTTTCCGGACTCTATCATGAAAATCCTCAGATTACCTGCACCACAGATTTTTGCGTTCGTGCGGGAAAAGATCTGCAGCTTTTACCCGCAGGCAAGACAGTGACTCTTGGAGAGAAGAAGTGGATGAAGATTTATCCTGTCAGTGAGGATGGGCAACTGCAGATTTTGAATTTAAAGCGGGATCAGACACCGCCTTCCTACGGTGGGTGTCTGGAACTAAAAAAAACGGATCAGGGGATCCGAGTGATCAATGAAGTGTCGCTGGAGGAATATCTGCCTTTGGTTCTTTCCAGTGAAATGTCCGCTTATTTTCCGGAGGAAGCGCTGAAGGCCCAGGCAGTGTGCGCAAGAACCTATGCCCTGAAGCGGATGGTGGAGAGCAAGGATCAATATTACGGGGCTGATTTGGATGACAGTGTATCCTTCCAAGTGTATAATAATAGAAGCAGTACAGAAGAGAGCCGGAAAGCGGTGGAGAATACCAGCGGGCAGGTGCTGATGCGACAGGACGCGCTGGCGGATATCTACTATTTTTCTACTTCCAGCGGTGCGGGGAAAGAAGATCATCTGGCACAGGAGGCAGATTTCCAGAGCTTTATCAGCGGTGTGAGGCTGACAGATTTTGAATATCAGGAGCCGTGGTATCGATGGCAGGCTGGGATTACTTCGACGACCATTCTTAAAAATATGGAAACCCTCGGGATGGAGACTCCGGATATTGTGGAGGAACTGAATGTACGAGAGCGGGAGGAAAGCGGTCGGGCGAAAGTGCTGGAGATTACAGGCGGAGAAAAAACGGTAATAGTGGAAGGGGAGTATGAGATTCGCCAGGTACTCTCTCCGAAAAAAGAAGATCTGATTTTGCAGGACGGCAGCAGTACTTCTGTGGGAATGCTGCCCAGCGCTTGGTTTTACGTCCAGGAATCCCAAGAGACAGAGAAAACGATCACTTCAGAAGATCAGAAAATAAACGATGGGACAGAGAAAAAAAACAATGGGGCAGCAGGGCAGAGGGCGAACTTTGGACAAGAAGAGACTGCTGTGCAGGAGGAAGCAAAAGCAGACGTTCTTTTTATACTAAAGGGAGGCGGCTACGGACATGGGGAAGGGTTGTCTCAGAATGGAGCCAAAGCTATGGCGAAAGCAGGAGCGAACTTTGAGGAAATACTGAGCTATTATTACCCGGACTGCAGCCTGGAGGAATATCCGGAAACGTAAGAGAGGATTTGAAACGTGAAGCAAAGAAAATGGAACGAAAGCAAAGCCGTTCAGTTTATCATAAAGTTTGATAAGAGAATGCGCTACGATAAAATTAATGTGTATGCTGCTCAGGCCAGCTTTTATCTCATCATGAGCGTGATTCCGATCCTCATGGTGATGTTTACCCTGCTTCAGTACACCCCGCTGTCACAGGAGATGGTGATTGATGCAGTGGGAAAGATCCTGAATGAGGATATGCTGGCTACGGTAAAAGAAGTGGTCGGAAACGTTTATGATGGCTCCATTACTTTGATTTCTTTCGTAGCCGTATCTTTGATGTGGGTGGCAGGAAAAGGCATTATGGGCCTGATGAGCGGTCTAAACAATATCCGGGGCCTGGAGGAGAATCGAAACTATCTGATTCTGAGAGCCAGAGCCTCCCTTTATACTATTTTTTTGGTGATTGCTTTTATCGTCGCTATGGCGATCCTGGTGTTTGGTTTCCGGTTTCAGGAATACCTGTGTGAACTGATTCCTTTGCTGAGCCGCCATCAGAATCTGCTGATTTACATTCAGACCCTTCTGGCTTTGTGTCTTTTGACCCTGATTTTCGCTGCTTTGTATGTGTTTTTGCCGAACCGCAGACTGCGGTTTTTGAGTCAGCTTCCGGGGGCAGTGTTTGCCACCTTGTCCTGGTGTGCTTTTTCTTACTTCTTTTCCATATACCTGGACTATGCCAAAAATATGTCCGTAATTTACGGCGGTCTTGTAACACTGGTGATCATGATGCTCTGGCTGTATATTTGTATGTATCTGTGGTTTATGGGCGCAGAGCTGAACGTTTATTTTGAAGATCCGGAGAATTTCGTGCCTCATGGGAGGTAGAGACATTTGCTTTTTGACATGGGTTTCAACATTGGTTCCCCTCTGTGGACAAGGGGACGTACGCGTCCCTGTCCACGGAGGGGAAAAAGAAAATAAAACAGGCGCCCTGAAATAGGGCGCCCTTTCTGTTTTGAAATGAAATTATAACTGAGGTCCAGCGGATACCAGAGCCTTACCAGCATCGTTTCCTTCGTATTTAGCGAAGTTCTTGATGAATCTGCCAGCCAGATCCTTTGCTTTCTCTTCCCACTCGGAAGCATCAGCATAGGTGTTTCTGGGATCCAGAATGTTGGTGTCAACGCCAGGAAGAGAAGTGGGTACTTCAAAGTTGAAATACGGGATCTTCTTGGTCTCAGCCTTTAAGATATCTCCGCTTAAGATCGCATCGATGATGCCGCGGGTATCTTTGATGGAGATACGTTTTCCGGTGCCGTTCCATCCGGTATTTACCAGATAAGCCTTAGCGCCGCTCTTCTCCATTCTCTTAACAAGCTCCTCTGCATACTTGGTGGGATGCAGTTCCAGGAATGCCTGGCCGAAGCAAGCGGAGAAAGTAGGAGTGGGCTCGGTGATTCCGCGCTCGGTACCAGCAAGTTTTGCTGTGAAACCGGACAGGAAGTAGTACTGAGTCTGCTCCGGAGTCAGAATAGATACAGGAGGAAGTACGCCGAAAGCATCTGCGGACAGGAAGATTACTTCCTTAGCTGCCGGAGCTGCGGATACGGGACGTACGATTTTCTCAATGTGGTCGATGGGATAAGAAACACGAGTATTCTCGGTTACGCTCTTATCATCGAAGTCAATCTTGCCGTTCTCATCCAGAGTAACGTTCTCAAGAAGAGCATTTCTCTTGATGGCATTGTAGATATCCGGCTCAGACTCTTTGTCCAGATTGATAACTTTTGCGTAGCATCCGCCTTCAAAGTTGAATACGCCGTTGTCATCCCAGCCG
>ENA-ORTM01002641-ORTM01002641.1-human-gut-metagenome-genome-assembly--contig:-NODE-2641-length-14117-cov-11.079434_pt1 | contig 14117 bp, 8 predicted proteins | sample MGYA00241909_ERZ509182 | MGnify/ENA primary metagenome ERZ509182 (study PRJEB26280, sample SAMEA2338855) | human gut metagenome | biome: human gut; feature: human-associated habitat; material: faeces...
TTACTGCCCTCAAAATCAGGCAGCATATCGTTGAGCATACGCTGGTCAAGAGCCAGTTTTCTTCCGTCATTCGTGATTTTCAGCATATTATCTACGCTTGCGTCCACACCGCCGCCACGCACCTGCTCGGCTCTTTCCGCAAGAGAAGCAACCATTTCTTTCTGCATTTCCGACGGCTTTACCGCAATGTTATGGTACTTTGCTTCCGGTACTGGCAGGTTCAACATATCCGCTGTCTTAATATCCGCTATCTCCTTGAACATCGCCATAAGTTCAGGCAGGTTATAGAATTTTGCGAACCTTGTCTTTGCTCTGTATCCAGTTCCTTCCGGTGTAAGTTCCACTGCCGTAATGGTTTCTCCGAATGTGGAAGCCCAAGAGTCAAAGTGCTGCAATCCATTTTTCACAAGCGTGTTGTACTGCAAATATCGCTGTATCGTGTAGAGTTCCACCATACTGTTTGAGATAGGTGTACCCGTTGCAAATACGGTTCCTCGCCCTCCGGTAATCTCGTCAAGGTAACGACACTTCATAAAGAGGTCGGAAGATTTCTGTGCTTCCGTCTGTGCGATACCGCCCACATTACGCATTTTTGTATAAAGATAAAGGTTCTTATAGTAGTGGCTTTCATCAACAAAAAGCCTGTCTACACCAAGTTCCTCAAAGGTTACAACATCATCTTTTTTCGTCTGGTCATTGAGTTTATCAAGTTTCTGCTTAATGGATTTCTTTGACTTTTCAAGCTGTTTGACTGAGAAGTTTTCTCCTCGGTTTCGCTTGAGTTCCGCAATCCCAACGGTAATCTCCTCAAGCTGCTGTTCTAAGATTGCCCTCTGTCTTTCAATGGACATCGGGATTTTCTCAAACTGTGAGTGTCCGATAATAACTGCGTCATAATCTCCGGTTGCAATCCTGCCGCAGAACTTTTTACGGTTCTTGGTTTCAAAATCTTTCTTTGTTGCGACAAGGATATTCGCCGCCGGATAGAGCTGCAAATACTCTGCCGCCCATTGTTCGGTCAAGTGATTGGGTACAACAAACAGTGACTTGTTACAAAGCCCAAGCCTTTTCGACTCCTGTGCTGCCGCTACCATTTCAAAAGTTTTTCCTGCTCCGACTGCGTGTGCAAGAAGTGTATTTCCTCCGTAAAGTATATGAGCAACCGCATTTTTCTGATGTTCCCTGAGTTCAATTTCAGGATTCATACCATTGAAGATGATATGACTTCCATCATACTCACGAGGTCTGACACTATTGAATTTCTCATTGTAGGATTTGCAAAGCCTTTCCCTTCGTTCAGGGTCAGACCATATCCAGTCCTGAAATTCCTGCTTAATCATTTCCTGCTTCGACTGAGCAATCGCTGTTTCCTTTTTATTCAGGACAGCCTTTTTCTTTCCCTCATCATCTTCGATATAATCAAAGATACGCACATCTTTTAAGTTCAGCGTTTCCTCAATAATCTTATAGGCATTGATGCGGGAAGTTCCGTAAGTGTTATATGCCCTTACATTTCCTTTGTCGTAAGATTTGCCCTCAATATTCCACTCACTCGTAAATGGAGAGAAGTGAACTTTGATACTCCACTGTGCATAGCGTGGTGTTTCAAGCAAATGAAAGATAAACTCCTGCACATCGTCCGATGGCAGCCAAGTTGCACCAAGTCGCACGGAAATTTCACTTGCAGTCAGGTCTTTCGGCTGCACCTTTTGAAGTGCTTCTACATTGACCTTATAATCTTCCGGATAGAGTTCTGCCGAGTTCTTTGCAATCCTCAGCTTTTCCCTGACATTACCCGAAAGGTATTCATCAGCCATCAGATACTTCGGTTCGTAAGAATTTCCATACTCATAAAGCGGGTTTAGGAAGATAACACCCTTTAAGTCCTCAAAGATTTCATTCTCCGATTTACCGGAAAGTTCCATCATATAGTCCATATCAATCGTGGCTTTTTCTCCAAGAGATACCGCCAATGCTTCGCTTGCCGTATCAACAGAAGTAACCGGAGTATGCGGCTTAATTGTCCTCTTAGAAAACATATCAGCCTTACGCTCCAGTTCTCCGTCCTCTCCGATTATCTCCAATGCGGAAAGCAAAGAGAATGAACTGTCCTGCGAAAAAGCAGAGGTATTTGCACGGCTGTTAATGAGTCCGTACTTATCTGAAAAGGTATCATAAAGTCTGTTTAATCTCTCCTGCTCCGCTTTGATTTCGCTGTCAGGGTAATCTTCTGTCTGCAATTCAATCAGCGTTCTGACGGAATTTCTAATGGCAATCATACCCTTAATTCGGTTCTCTGCGGTTGCCGACACTTCCACCGGAGTCATACGGGAATTTTCTCGATAGTAGATTTTATCGTCCACCACCGTATAGGAAAAGTTTCGCACTGTTGGGTCTGCCGGAATAGAATTATCTTCCTCCTCCAGTTCTTCCTCGGCTTCATATTCCGTGATTTCTCCGTGAATATTTGCTACCGCTTCATCAAGCTGTGCTGCAAGGTCTGCATTTTCATACGGCACACAAGTGGCTTCCATACCGAAACGCCCCGATACCATTTTCATTTCTCCAAGTATCATTTCGGGGTGCTGCACAAAATAAGAGTTCATCTTAATTCCGTTCTCATCGGTATCAAGATGAACCCAATCCGGCTCAATATCTATCAGTCTGTCACGCTTTTGCAGGATAAGAATATCCGAAACGACTTCCGTTCCTGCATTACCCTTAAAGGTATTATTCGGCAATCGAATTGCTCCAAGAAGCTCTGCTCTCTGTGCAATATACTTTCGTACTGCTAAAGTTTCCTTATCCATTGTGCCTTTGCTCGTTACAAGAGCCATCACACCGCCGGGTCTTAACTTATCAAGGGACTTGGCAAAAAAGTAATCGTGTATCAGGAACTTATGCTTGTCGTACCTTTTATCTAACACCTTAAAATCTCCAAAAGGCACATTGCCAACCACTCCATCAAAGAAGCTGTCCGGCAGATTGGTTTCTTCAAATCCTTGTGCCGCAATGGTTGTTTTCTGATAAAGCTGCTGTGCAATCCCTGCGGAAATCGTATCAAGTTCCACACCGTAAATCTTACTGTCTTGCATTGCGTCCGGTAGCATACCGATGAAATTACCGATACCGCAGGACGGCTCTAACAAGTTGCCTTCCTTAAAACCCATCTGCTCCATTGCCTTATAAATGGCTGTGATAACTTCAGGCGGCGTGTAGAACGCAGTCAACGTGCTTTCTCTTGCCGAAGCATATTCCTCCGGTGTTAACACCGAAGAAAGTTCCAGATACTCCGTTGCCCACGCTGAATTATTTTCATCAAAGGCTTCTGAAAGCCCACCCCAACCAACATACTTTGATAAGATAATCTGTTCTTCAGGAGTGGCAAATCTGTTTTCTTCCTGACATTTTTTAAGAAGCTGTATCGCCATAATATTTCTGCGGAAGCGTTCCTTTTTACCAACCGTTTCAACCTCATTTTCTCTAAGATTAAAGGTGTGACGGTCTGCCATAGGCACATCAGGGTGCAAGTCAAAGCCTTTGCCTTTTTTCTTCTGCTCCCAAGCGGGAACTAACGGCTCAGGCTCTTTTTCATTTCTTTCTTCGGCAGGTTCTTCCTTTACAATCAAATGCTCATTCATCGGATTCTCTCGCACTTTTCTGTCAAACTCTGTGCGTGAAAATTCCTTATTGAACAGTGGCATATCATAGTCATAGAGCATTACTCTCTCATCATCAACAGATAAGATTTCATACTCAGAAGCACCGATATACACCTTATCGCCAAGATGATATTCATACTGCACATCTTGCGGCTGTTCTGCTTCTTCAGGTTCTTTTTCGGCTGGTTCAACCTCCTGCTCCGGTGGTGCATTAGAGAGTATCTCACGATTTCTTTTCATTTCCTCGATTTTGGCTCTGCGTTCCTCTTGACTTTCAAGCCACTGAGGATAACGTTCTTTTTCCTTTGGATTTAAGTATCTGTCCATTCGGATAAGTTCCCCGATACGCTTCTCCACCTGCGACCACGAAAGTGTGATATGTGGATTTTCTTTACCGATGCCTTTCGTAATCGTAATACCTTTTCCATCGTGGCTCTCATCAATGCCTGCCCCGATTATGACGGGATAAGAACCGCCCCAACCATATTCATTTTTCAAGAAGTCGGCATTTTCTTTTGCAGAAAGACTTTTTTCAAACTGCTCATAAATACGCATTTTCCCCTCAGAAAATCCGCTTCCATTCGCAAGAATAGCGTCGATAATCTCCTGAGAAAAAGTAAAGGCAGAGGTTTTCTTTTCCTCTGCCCGACCGTCTAATATGAATGTCATCTGACCGTCCATTGACGGTAATGGTTTTATGCTGTCACTTAATTCTCCCAGTAATCGCATAGCTTCAAAGTGTCGGGCAATAACAGCCCAATCATAAAAGCTCTGTGCGGTTCTGCTGTCGTATTTGCCCTCCCACAAATGCAGGACGTTTTCAAAGGTCTTGTACCCTACTGTCCTGCCGTCCTCTAAAGTAAGCTCAGTATAATCATTATTGAAAATACTCTTTATATACTCTGTGCGGTCTTTGTTATCTGGATTGCGTTCATAATAATCTTTGATTTCTTCCAGACTTGCTGACAAATGTGGTGTCGTTCTGAGAATTTCATTGATTACTTCATCACGTCCAAAGAACGGAAGGCTTTTATCCTCGTGCGTTCTGTCGTAATACTCTAAGCGAATATCACTTCCGCTTTCACGATTTCCTGTGCCGAATTGCGAAGGGAGTTCATCAGACGAACCCATTTCATCATATCCTCCGCTTTCATCTGTTCGGTCACTCCCTCTTTCTGTGCCATCTGGCTCAGAATTGTTTTCTCCATCTTGCTGGCTCTCTGTTCCACTTCCGCCAAGTGCTGTGTCAGTTCGCCCCTCGTCAGGAGATTGTAGTAAAGGACTCTGTGATGTTCCTTCAGAAACTCTCTCCTCATCTGAGCGTATCTGCCCAACGTCACTTCCGGCTGCTGTGGAAGTTTCAGGTTCGGAAGGCTGTAATCGCCCACCATCGTGTAGGTCAGTTCGTTCATTGTCCAAACTCCTTTCGTCGTTATTTTCAACCTTATTGTATTCATTTCTGTCCTGACCGACAATTATGCGATTTTGACGGTTGAGTGCAGTAATTGTTTTAGATATTTCCGTCAATCCCATTTCTGCAATATCACTGGTAGCAAATCCAAGTGCATTGAGTGTTTCCTGCGTATTGAAGTTGGTAACATCTCTGAAATCATCAAGTTCAAAATAACCGTCCGTATCAACGCCGAGCCTTGACATCATCATATATGCCACACTGTTTGTCACGACATTTTTATAAATGAAAGCCACAATATCCTCTTCCACTTCCTCAAAGGAACTGCCCTCGGTTGCATAGTAAAGGTCTTGCAGATAATCAGGGATATTATCCTCTGCCGCATTTCTTGCTGCTCCCATAATTGCTTCGGCAAGACTGCTCTTATTCTCAATCTCTCCGAAAGTGCTTTCCAATGTTTCAATCACATCAGCTTCGTATTCCTGACGCATATCCCAAATCGGGACTGTTCTTGAATATCTGCTTTCGTGAGTATCTGAAATATCAAAGTAATGTGTCAGTCTTTGCCGTGAACGGTTCTCATCAGCAAAAACAGCAATACCTCTAGCACCTCGGTTGACCCATCTGCCAAAAATTTTGTTCCACTGCTCTATCTCAAGAACCGCTGTTGCATCGGGTCGCTGTGCATATACAAGAAGCTGTTCGTCATAGCGTAACTTATAATTTCGGCAAGCCGAAGCTAAGAATGCCTGCCAGTTCTGAGGATTTGACACAACCGTTTTGCAGGTGCGGTTGTAAAGCTCAGAAATAAGGTCATATTTTCGTGCCATTACTTTTGCACCTCCTTATCGCTGTTTTTCTCTGTTTCTGGTCTTGTTTTTTGACGGTTCGGATTGATTGACAGGTTCAACTTTGCTTCCACTAAGCTCCATTTTTTCAGCAAACTCGCATATATGATAGCAGCAATTTCCGACGTACAAATGGTAGTCATCAATATACTTGCACACTCTGTCTGCTGTGTGTCCATCACGAAAAGTAATCCTGATTTTCCCTCCATCGGGAATATAGAATTTCAAATTGTAATGACTGTCTATAAATCGAATTTGCTTTTCCTGCGGCTCTGCTCTATTCTCCTGTTGCTTCATTTTCCTTACCTCTCATTTTTGTTGCTTCATCAGAACCGCCGCCCAAATACGAAAAGAGTTTACCGGACTTTGTATTCTTCTGAAGCTCCATAATCACACCCATATCAGGAATCGTGATATTCGGGATTTTCAGGATTGCTTCCATATCAAGCTGCTGCAACTTTTTCTCCGTATCACAACCGGAGTCAAAGAGTTTATTCAGCACCTTGACCTTATTCTGAAAAGTTGCTTTGTCTTTCACGAAAATACCTCCTTAGCTAATGTTGATTACAATAGAAATACTGCCGCTCTGTTCTTCTTTCTGCGGATTACGTGAATACTCAGGAAAAAGGGACTGTACTCTCTGCCTTGCCCTGCGTATGGTTTCAAAACAAGGAAGTCCGTATGCTCGGTAATTAAATACAATATCCTCAAGCGGAAGATTTCCGGCAGGTATATATCCGTACCGATTGTAATAATGCAGAATAAGAAGCATATCATCATACCTCGACATCGGGCATTCCTTTAAGATTTCAAGCACTCGGCTCTCCACCGTTTTCTGTTGTTTCATAATGTTCCTCCAAAAAATTAAAGGGACAGAGTTTTTACGCTCTGCCCCGACTGGTTAATGTTCGCTTGTTACTTACTTCTTACGGTTTTTAACCTGAAGAAAGATAAAGCCGCCGACAATAACGGCGACTAATGCGATAGCGATAATTGTCTTTGCTTCCATTACTCGTTACTCTCCTTTTTCTTCTTTTTATGTGCAACAACAGAAGTTACGGCGATACCGACAGCAGAAAGTCCGGCAAGGACATACCAAAGTTTCATATTGGTATCATCTCCTGTTTTCGGCGTATCTCTTAACTCATTGTGCATTTTTACAACGGCTGTTTCATCAAGTTTGATAGTAACATTCTGGTCGGCAGGTGTGATATATGCGGCAGAGGCATTGTTTGCCACTTCTGATACGGTATATTCGCCAATACGAAGTCCCTCAATCACGATTTCGCCATTCTTATCTGTTTCAAATGTCATATCATACCCGTTTGCTCCGGTTACTCTGAACGCAAAACCTTTGACCTTACCGTCTGAAGATGTCTTGACGATTTTCAGTGTTCCACGCATAGCTTCATTGATAAATCCAACTCCAGCCTTATTCTCAACGGAATAAGTTGTTTCGTCTTTCTCAATGAAAACAGAGTATTCTCCCTTATCAAGCAGGAAGCCCTCCGGTGCTTTTGTTTCACGGACAATATATTTTCCGTAAAGCAGCTCTTTCATCTCATAAATTCCGGTTTCGGTTTCTTCAAGATTTCCGATAAGTTCATCGCCATCATCAATCTTTCCATTCTCATTGGTGTCCTTATATACCTCAAAGGTTGCACCCGTAAGCTTGTTATCCGGATATTCAGCGTCCACCTTCGTGAGTCTGATATTGCCGTGAACATACTCATTGACAATCTCAATTTCAACTACCTGCTCGGCTTTGCTGATATTGACCTCATACGCTTTTTCATCAAGAACAAATCCCTTTGGCTGCTCGATTTCTCTTACAATCCATTTGCCATAAGGAACTTTTGCAAAAGAGAAACTACCGTCTTTTGCAGAGGTAGTCGTCATAAGTGCAGTATCCTTTGTAAATTCTGTTTCTTCGGCTTTGAAGATACCGATAACAGCACCCTCAAGTGCTTCTCCATTCTCGTCAATCTTCTTACCTGATACAGAACCATAGATAAGTTCATTCTTGATTTCTTTTCCGTCATTTACTTTGATTTCAACTGTTGCGGTATCCTGACCTGCATATTCAAACACAACCGGATATTTCGTATCAGAGAGAACATAATGCTCATCGGTTGCAATCTCCTTGACATAGTATTTGCCAAACGGAAGGTCTGACTTCATAACAGCAGTTCCATTTTCATTTACGCTGACAATCTCAATCAGTCCATCAGCCGGAATAACTGTACCGCTTGCAGATACAATATCTTCTGCGGCATAAAGACCAAAGCTGATGTTTTTGATTTCTCCGTTGTCGCCAATACCAAATGTCTTATCCTTTTCAATGGCTTTTGCAAGGCTTATCTGCACTTTCTGTCTTTCGTTATAGAACGATGTGGAAGTTTCGGTAACAGAGATATTCTGACCTGCATAAGTAAGCTCAACCGTATGTGTTTCGCCACTCACTACCATTCCATCAGGTGCGGTAATTTCCTTAACCTCGTATTTTCCGAGATAAAGTTCTTTGCTCTTAACAAATCCATCGGAGCTTGTTGTGATAGTATCTACCACTTCGCCCTTTGAATAGCGGAGTGTACCGTCCGGTGTACTAATATCTTCCGCAGCACGGACTTCATAAACTGCACCCTCAAGTCCTGCCACTTCATAAACAGGCTGATAGATAACATCACTGTCCTCAGAACCACTTACATTGACACCACTAAATACTTCTCCGGTCTTTTCAACCGTGATAGTACCTTTCTGTGCCATATTCGGCTTATTGACTTTCACAACAGTTACGCCGCCTTCCTCTGTGGAATTTTCTTCGGTAATATCAAAATATACCGGAGTATCATCAAGTACATATCCGTATGGAGCTTGTACCTCTACGATGGAATATCCCTTGCCGTAATCTAATTTCTCAGGTGTTACAAGAGAACCATTTGCGTCGGTATAGAACACATCAATCGTGGTCGGTGTCGGATAAGTAAAGGTCATTTTGACCTGATTGCCCTGTGGGTCGTAAATCTTAAATCCTGCTCCTGCATACGGAATACTCTTTCCGCTTTCTGCGTCCACCTTGACTACATTGACAAAGCTCTCAAAGTTACGGTTATTGATAAGATAACGGTAGGTCTGTGCGTTCTGTGAAATGAACACATCAAAATCGTCCATCATCTCTCTGCCTTCCCAACCGGAAGTCTGGTGTACGGTATAAATACCATACGGCATATCTTTTGTCTGACCGAAGCCATTTTCATCGCATACGATAGTATCTCTCTCGTCTTTATTGGCTGCGTCATAGCTTCCGGCAGATTTCAGGTAAATCTCAAAGGAAGCACCCTTTTCAGGTGTTTCAATCTTTGTTTCTCCATCATCAGTGTGTTTAATGATAGCCACATTGCCTTTGATTACCTGCTCGGTTACATCATTGGAAGTAAGGTTGTGTTCCACCTCATAAAGTTTCGGGTCTGCACCTACCTTGTGAATGGTCTTATCAAGGAGATAGCCTTCACTCGGTGTAATTTCTCGGATTGTCCAGTCGGTATCACAAACATATTCTTTAGTAGTGAACTGACCGTTTTCATCAGTAACATACTTATCTACAAGCGTTTCGCCCTTATAGATACCGTAAACTGCTCCCGAAAGTTTGGCATTGCCCTGTGCTTCGCCCTTCTCAGCGTCGCTCTTTGTGACTGTTACAGTAAACTTCTTCAAAATGTTATTGAAGTTTCTTGTGGTTACTTCTTTCCACTTCACTGGTGCAGTCTGATTTTTTGGTACGACATAACGGATAGCTGTGTCCACTTCTTCAAGAGTATATGGTTCAGAACCACTGATAAGCACATCTTTGAAAGTTGCCACACCGTTTTTGTCTGTAACTGCATACTGGTCAACAGCATCACCGGAAAGAGAAGTACCGTAAAGATGGAACTTCACACCTTCAACAAGGTTATCTTCTGAGGACTTCACTACCTGAAGGTCGCCACGCTTCAATTTGTTATTGAAAGTGACCTTTGCAACCTGTCCTGCTACAACAGTAACTCTATGTGTTTCCTGCGGCTCGTACTTATCGTATGCCTGCTCAGTTACGGTATAGATACCCGGCATAAGGTTATCAATCTGGAACTTACCGCCATTAGCTGTTGTAACCGTCTGATTGATACCGTTTCCGGTAATCGTAAAGTTGATACCGTCAACCTTGCCGTCCTCACTGGTCTTTACAATCTGACAAGAACCATAGCTGACTTTCATCTTCACAAAACCGTTGATACTGTCGCTTACTTCCTGAGCATAGCTGACAACATCCTGCACACTGGAGTTCTGACCGTGTTTACCCTCTGACCATACAACCACACCTCTTCGTACTGCATTTTTCTTGGCTGCGGTAATCGTAAATTCCTTACTCGGTGCAGTATCCATAGAAACAGTAAGTTTGTTACCATTCACTGAAAAGCTCACTCCACTGATGCTTGCCTTGAAATTATATTTGGACAGCACATTATTGGAATCTGTCAGAGTAGTTGTGTACTTACTTCCGTTCCATTCAAGCTCATTTACCTTTGCAGAACCGCTTGACCTTGTGCAGAAGCTCGGCACTTTGGTGTGATTCTGAACACTTGTTACCATACTGTTGTAGTACGACAAGATTTTACTGCGGAGTGGGTGTGCAGAGCTTACACATTCAAGCACAGCATTATACCCGCCGGTAGAAACGTGATTAAAGCTTGCGTCTCTTTCGCCGACAATCGTTTCCCAAATTAAAATCTGAGTGGCATAAGCGTGTGCGATACAGTTTGCGTCGCTTTCGTTTTGCGACTTCCAGCTTGTCGAAATACCTCCACGATATCCGTACTGCAAGATACGACCGATAAGCAGGCGAATATCATCGCCGGAAATAGTACCGTTCGGGCTGATGTTATTGAAGAAGTTCTCGTCCTTTTCAGTAAGAGTATCGCCAGTCCGCTGACCTGTACCCGGTTCAATACAGTAGGCGATATTACCCGAATACGAACCCATTGCACGAAGTCCCGTATATTTCGTGGACAAGCCTTTCCAACCGTTCATATAGTTGAGATTGCCGTGTCCCCATTCGCCGTTGTTATTGGTATCTCCGCTTCGGGGATAATCGACGAGGTACACATCGGCTTTTTCTCCTACGGCTGCAAAGGCTGTCGTTGCCCCAATGCCCATAAAAGCAGTAAGGCTCATAACCGCCGCCAACATAAGCGAGACGGCTTTCTTGAATTTTGTTTTAACCATTGCGTTTTCCTCCTTGAAATGCAAAAACGCACCGATTTTACTCAGTGCGTCTGCTTAAAATTATTTTGTTTTAGCAGTAGCCGATATAGATGTTGTACTCCGTATCGGATAGCTTTTCTGTCCATATCCACACAGCGGTAAAACCCTCGCTGTTCTTGTATCGGTTCAGTCTGCTTTCAATATCAGACTTGATACCGCTTCGGTTAGGATTTGCGGATATGGGGTTGTCCCAACATTCTGTCGCCGTGCTGTCAAGAGAAAGCCCTATGCTTACCGCATACTCTTTTGCGTAACTAACATAAGGGCTGACATCGAATGTCTGCTTGGGCGGCTCTGTCGGTTTCGGTTCTGCCGGCTTTTCAGTCGACTTTTCAACCGGCTTTTGTTCGGCAGTTGTCTGTTCTTTCGGCTGTTCCGGTTGTTTTTCGGGTTCAGCCTGCGTGGTTGTCTGCTTCGGTGGCTCTGCCTTTGGCTTTTCGGTTGCAGGAGTATCAGCCGTTTTTTCTTCCGCCGGTTTTGTCTGTACCGTCGTAACCGTCTGACTTTCAGCGGTTGATTTGCATTCTTCTGCCGTAATCGGTGTTTCCTCCTGAACTGCCGTGCTTTCCGGTTCTTCTGCCGTATCTTCCTGAGAATTTGTTTCAGTATTACCAGCCGGAAAAGAAGTCTCCGTTTTCGTTATCTCCTGTGCAGCTTCTTTGGCTGTGTTACCGTTACAACCTACGAGGAAAATCATCAGGCAGGCAAGAACACAAGGTATCAGCCTGTTTTTCATATCCATCGCTCCTTTCTGCTTTAATCGTAATCAAAACCGGTCAAAACATCAAAGGTGCGATTGGCTGAACTTTTTATCGTAGCAGACATTTTGCTTTTGCTCCAAATGTGCGAACCCTTTTATAGACAGCTATATGTTATTAGAGATAGATATACTCAAGGGAGATAGGGTATATTTTTTCAGCAGGTTAATAGCCGGTATATATAGGGGTTAGAGTGTGAGAAAGGGGGAAGGCTATCGGCTGTCACGGTCGGCTCTGCTTCGCAGGAACTTGTTGTAATGCTCCAACGCCTTGCACACAAAATCCTCCGTTTGGCTTATGGGAATGTTCTTCGGGATAAGCTGTCGAACCCTGTCGCCCCTCAAAACAATTTTCTCCCTTTGGTTTGGTTTTTCCTCCGACATAATCGCTTGGATTGCTTCGGTTGTGAGCTTGCCCTCCTCAAAGAACTTTCGCATACGGATTGTTTGGTCGTGGGACGGGGTTGCGTCGTTCAGGTCGATTTCATCAACCACATCACGCTGACTGTCCTCATCGAGAAAAGACAATTCAACCGCCGGTCGCATTTTAATTCGCCCCTCATCAACATAATCCAAAAGTTCGGGAACAAGGTTGGTAAGGCGAATATATCTGTGAATCTGATTTCTGCTGTCGCCACATTCTTCGCTCATTAAGTCAAGACTTTGCTTTCCTCGTAAATCAATCCCCACTGGGGATGAATTATTTTGAGACGGTCTGCCCGCTTGCCTTTTCATAGCTTCCAGCCTCATCTTATACGAAAAAGCTTTTTCACTGGGCAGTATCACAGAGCGCTGCAGGTTCGATTCCACCATTAGAATGATGGCCTCGTCGCGGGTCATCTCCCGCACCTCAGCCTTCACGGTGTCAAAGCCGGCAAGCTCACAGGCCTTCTTTCTGCGATGCCCTGATACGATTTCGTACCGCCCGTCTTCCTTCGGTCGGAGCGTGACAGGTGTGATGATCCCGCGCTCCTTGATGCTCTGGACAAGCTGATCCATGTCCTCATCCAGCTTCACCTTGAAGGGATGGTCAGGGAAATCGTCGATCTCCGAGAGGGGGATATCATAAATGCGCGGGAGTTTATTTTCCTTTCGCTCCGCGTCATTCATGAAAAGCTCATCGTACCCGGTCAGGCCCAGATCGATTTTTTGCACGCTCTTCAAGCTCTGTCACCTCCTTTGTGAGTGCCTCATACGCTGCTGCGACCTTGCCGTTCCTGTCATGGGAGAAGATGCTTTCTCCGGAAAGACTGCACTCCGCAGCTCTTACCGAAAAAGGAATTTCGGAACGGAACACGCGAATGTTCTCTCCCACGGTGGAGCGGAGCGAGGAAATAATCGCCTTGGCGTTGTTGGTGCGGTTATCCACCATCGTCAGCAAAATGCCGTCAATCTTCAGTCTTGGATTGATCTGCCGCTTGATCTTTGAAATGGAGCGCAGAAGCAGGTTAAGACCTTTGGTTGACAGGAAGTTCGGCTGAGACGGGATAATCACACTGTCTGCCGCAACCAGCGCATTGACCGTCATCATACCCAGAGAGGGCATACAGTCAATCAGAATGTAGTCGTAGCTCTTTCTCATGCCGTCGATGGCGTTCTTCAGAACATACTCACGGCTCATGACATTGAACAGACCTGTTTCCATACCGGAGAGCTCAATGTTCGAGGGAAGCAAGTCCACACCCTCCTGGTGCCGGATAATTGCACCCTCCGCAAGCGGCTCATCATCAATGACCGACTGCATAAGGGAAGACAGCGATACATCCAGCTCGTCTGGGTTCTTTATGCCGAGGCTCACCGTTAAGCTGCCCTGCGGATCAGCATCCGCCAGCAGGACCCGTTTCCCGGAGCTTGCAAGTCCCACACCGAGATTGACTGTGGTCGTCGTTTTGCCAACGCCGCCCTTCTGATTTGTGATGGCAATCACCTTACAGTTTTCCATGGGGTTTTCCTCCTTTCTCTGAATTTGAATCATTTCTGATCCACGAAAGCCTCAAAATACCTTTTGGGGCTTTCGTTGCTGCATTTCATTTTTCCTCGAACCCTAAATGCAGAAAAGGAAGTCATCAGATGCCCGATAGCGAATCGGATCCATGGGAATCTCACCCCCGCCGGGTACTCCGCCGGTTCCGTAGAAAAGT
>ENA-ORTM01002642-ORTM01002642.1-human-gut-metagenome-genome-assembly--contig:-NODE-2642-length-14104-cov-3.224785_pt1 | contig 14104 bp, 8 predicted proteins | sample MGYA00241909_ERZ509182 | MGnify/ENA primary metagenome ERZ509182 (study PRJEB26280, sample SAMEA2338855) | human gut metagenome | biome: human gut; feature: human-associated habitat; material: faeces...
CTGGTACGGAAGGTAAAGTTTCCGGGAGTGATCTCATTTCTGAAGGACTTTCCAACCTGTCCGATACCGAAGGGAACTTTCTTTCTGGAGGTTCTCTGCACATTCTTAAAGTTTACAAAAATTCCCTGAGCAGTCTCCGGTCTTAAATACACGGTATTTTTTGCATCCTCCGTTACCCCCTGGAAGGTCTTAAACATCAGGTTAAACTGGCGGATATCGGTAAAATTGTGCTTTCCGCAGGAAGGGCAGGGAATGTTGTGCTCTTCCACAAAATTCTTCATCTCTTCCTGACTGAAAGCGTCAATGGGCTTTTCCAGTTCAATGCCTTTTTCCTGACAGTAATCCTCAATCAGCTTATCTGCACGAAAGCGCTCGTGACATTCCTTACAGTCCATCAGAGGATCTGCAAATCCGCCCAGATGACCGGATGCCACCCAGGTCTGAGGATTCATCAAAATAGCGCAGTCCACGCCTACATTGTAGGGATTCTCAGTGACAAACTTCTGCCACCAGGCCTTTTTTACATTATTTTTCAGTTCCACACCCAGGTTTCCATAATCCCAGGTATTTGCCAGACCGCCGTAAATCTCGGAGCCGGGATATACAAATCCTCTGCCCTTTGCCAATGCAACGATCTTCTCCATGGTCTTTTCCATAGCTCTCCTCCTAAATTTAGAATTCATAAATAATATATAAATATGTTTTTTCCAGATCTGTCTGAGTCAGGGCAGCGCCATCCTTCTCTTCCACATACACTGCGGACGAGGGCAGCACCAGACCTTCCTCCTTCGCTTCTTCCGCCTGAGCGTCCCGCTTTACAGACTTCTTTCCTGTGGGTGAACCATTGGCGCTGACATAGAGCACGTTTCCCGGAACCTCCACCACATGGTCGCTGTTGGTCACCAGCACCTGCTGCTCCTTATGTTTCAGAGGCTCCTCATTGGAAATAGCAGCCTGATCCGCCTGGCCATCCTCCACCTTCTTAAACTGATTATAGAACAGGTATCCCTCCATCTCTGCTCCCAGCATGGAACCATTGTAGAATTTTACATTATTATACTCTGCATAGTCCTCTGCTGACTGGTAAACCATTTTCAGAGAAATCTGGTTTCCTTCCCACAAAAGCTCCTCCACTTTTACTGCGTCAGTGCCATGAAGCTGATTATACTCGCTGACAGAGCTGTTAATCATCGTCTCCAGATCTTTGCTGTTGTAATAGCTTTGATCCAGCTTATCAATCACTGTCTCTGTCACAGTCCCATCCTTTTCTATCTTTAAAGTCGTCTCTGTAGGCGCTTTCTCGGATGGAAATTTCTCCTCCAGCATCTCGCAGCCGCTCAGCATCAGACTGCACAAAATCACTGCAGCCAGCTTCCCGGTTCTACCTGTTCTCATTCTGTATCCTCCTAAAAACCGACAAAATTCGTCAGTTACCAAACCAATCCAATTCATTATAGCCTTAAAGCCACATATTTTCAATAGAAAATTTGCGGTTCCGGCATATCCACCATATCCTCCAGGATTTCCAGAGACTTCAGTCTCCTGTCGATCTGTCCCTCCCGAATTTTCTTCTGACGCTGCTTCATTTCCTGCAGCACTTCCGGTTTCACCACAAAGGTGTACAGTTTTTGAATGGGAGCCTGGATCACATACTGGAAAGCAAACCGGGCCGCCTCCTGCAGGGTGGAATCATAAATCACATCCTGGGGAAATTCTCCGTTGATCACCATAAGTTTGACCTCAAACACCCAGCGCACCAGCTCATTGGGAAGTTTGGCATTTTCCAAAGCCCGCAGGGAAGCGTAAAGCAAATTCAACATTGCGGAGGCATCCAGATTCTCCCGGCCATAATAGTCCGCAAATTCCATAAAATAGAAGCCGTAGTAAACACCTTCAAAATCCGCTTTTAGCTCTGAAAAATAGTTGGAGATATCCGCCTGCACCAGGGTGTAGGCGCTTCTCCCCTCATAGAGCGTAAAAATCCCAAAAGAGAATGGGCTGGCTGCCGCCAGCAGCGAACTGTTTGGCTTTCTGGCTCCTCTGGCAAAGGCAGTAATCTTTCCCCGCTCCTTTGTCAGAAGCACTACCCGCTTATCATATTCTCCTGACGGAACTGCCGACAGCACCATGCCGGTCAGCCTGATTCCCTGACTCATCTAGATTTCCTTCTTATTGTATCCGAAATTCTTGATCATAAAATCGCTGTCTCTCCAGTCTTTCTTCACCTTCACCCAGAGCTGAAGATTCACCTTCATTTCCAGCATATTCTCAATTTCCCGACGCGCCTGGCTTCCAATTTTCCGAAGCATGGCGCCTCCTTTGCCAATAATGATGCCTTTGTGGGAATCCCGCTCACAGATAATGGTAGCTTCGATATCCATAATACTTCCGTCCGGCCGCTCCGTCATTCTGTCAATAGCCACTGCGATACCATGAGGGATCTCCTCCTCCAGGCACCGCAGAGCTTTCTCCCGGATCAGTTCTGCTGCGATCTGCCGCTGCGGCTGATCCGTCACAGTATCCTCATCGTAGAAAGCCGGACCGTAAGGCAGGTACTTGAAAATAGCATCCAGCACTGCCTTCAGATTCTTTCCCCGGAGGGCGGACACTGGAATCATGTCCGCAAAATCATAAATTTTCCGATAAGCCTCTAAAAATCCAGGTACTTTTTCCTTATCCACTGTATCTACTTTATTCATCACCAAAATCACCGGCGTCCTGGTTTTCCGAAGCTGCTCTGCGATATGCTGCTCCCCCTTGCCGATAAAATCAGAGGGCTCCACCAGCCACAGTATCACGTCTACCTCGCTTAAGGTGCGCTCCGCTACCGTCACCATATATTCGCCCAGCTTATTCTTTGCCTTATGGATTCCCGGTGTGTCCAGGAATACGATCTGTCCCTCCTTGCAGGTATACACTGTCTGTATCCTGTTTCTGGTGGTCTGAGGCTTATTGGAGGTGATGGCGATCTTCTGTCCGATCAGATGATTCATCAGTGTAGACTTTCCCACGTTGGGCCTGCCGATCAAGGTGGCAAAACCGGATTTAAATTTTGTATTTTCCATAAATTTCTTCCTTATCTATTTTCTGAAACCTTTTTCCCAAACGCGCTTCCTGTTGCTTCCTTTTTCTGTATTTGAACGCTCTACTTCTAAGTAAAAAAGTGGGGTTGCAAAATAATGGCTCCGGTGGATTTTCGGTGTGTTTTTCTCCGGAAATATGCTTTTTTTCGGTGAAAAATCACCCGAAAGGGTACCGCCGGAGGTATTTTGCAACATCCCCTCCGCCTGCGGCGACATCTTCTCTGTTCGCCGCAGTGCGATCCTGCGGAGCATTTTTGTTTCATAGGACGGAATTTCCTGTGAAACATGGAAAGCTGCGTCCCGCAGCCAGCTGCTGGGAATCTGCCCCTCGCAGCATGCGCCAAATATCCGCACAAGCGCGGCTTCCTGGCGCATAGCTTGCAGGAATTAGGCTTTCTAAAATTCCTCCAGCTTCATAAACAGATCTGACTCTGCTTTCAGCTTCTCCTCATTGCCCAGAACACAGATACAATTCTGGTCAAGAACCGCCTGCATGAAAGGCGCCAGCCTGTGGATATCCTCCTGGGAGGCGGAAAGCACCTGATCCCTCTCCTGCTGGATACGCTCCTCTGTGAGGCCGCAGATCCATGCATTCATGGATCTTCTGCCAAGAGCTGCAGGATTCAGGGGCGTATCCATCTCACCAATGGTTCCGATGACATACTTTGTCATATCCCTTTCTTCCACTGTAAACTGCTCCAAATAAGCCGGAATCCCTTCATAAACCTGATTGGTGCCCCTAAGATGAGGATCCCTGAAGGAGACAAAATTCGAATCTCCATTTCTTCCAAAGCTGCCGCTGCAGCCATAGGCGCCTCCCTTAACCCGAATATTCGTCCACAGATACTCGTAGCTCATGATCACCTTCAGCACGCGAAGCGCCCCTGTATAATCAAAGCCTTTTTCTTTAAAGTTTCCGCTGCGGGCTACATACTGTACCTTGGCAGGGGTAAGAAAACCTTCATTTTTCTTTTCTGGTTTTAATCCGGTCAGATACTTCAAAGAGGAGCGCTCTGGTTTCCTGTCTATTTCTGCCTTTCCTTCCTCTGTTTTAGCCTCCCCGGCCGCCTGGAAGCCGCCCTCCAGGTGTCCGTCAGCAGCAAATTCTGCCATCTCTTTTGCCAGGCTCTCCGTCAGCGGCCGCAGCTCTTTCAGCACAGCTTCATCTGCCGTCACATCCAGAATTATTCCCTGAGGCTTCAACACCTTTTTCAGCACCTTTTTCAGCTGCTGCTTTAAGAATCCCTTTTTCTCTTCAAAATGTTTTTCCAGATCTTCCAGTGTCTGATAAAATTCAATTCCGCTAATGCTGTCATTTAACACATACACCGGTGAAAAATAGGACATGGAGCGGACTGCCGCCGTAGCGCTTCCGCTGGAATTAAGCCGGGCAGAGGTCCTGGATTTTAATTTACTTACAATCTCCTTCAGCCGTTTTTCCTGCTCTAAATTGGATGTAAAGAGGATTTCCCGGATCATCTGGAAACAATACTCCAGCTTATCATAGAGTGTGCGCACCTGCACGCCAAGGGCTGCCCGAACCAGCTCCTTGTTCTCCTCATTTGGAAATACGCTGATTCCCGGCGTGATTCCTCCCGTATTCCGGTTGATCTCATTGTACAGATCCTGATACCCGTAATGCTCCGTGTCTACCATACCCAGTACATTTTTCAAAATTCCAAAATAGGGCAGCTCCTCCCGCTCCAGGCTGGAAGCGTCAAAAAGCAGGTTCAGGTAAGCGATTCCGTTGGTGGGATAATCGTGGTACAGCACCTGGGTGCCGTTCCAATTTTCTTCTCTTGTCTTAAAAGGAGCCGCTTCTTTTTTCAGATCCTCTCTGGAGAGCATGGGAATGGCCTGCAGCTCCTCCTGGGTGGAGGGAGTCTCCTGAAATCCACGAAGTTTTGCTGTTTTTTCTATCAGCCCCCGCACCTCGGCTTCGCTCATCCCCTCTTTGATCTTCTGAAGCCTGCGTCTGGTATCTTCCTCCATCCTGGCTGTCAGCCCCTTTTCCGGAGCTACCACAACCAGGGAGGCGTGGGGATTGTCCAGTATCCAGGTCTGTATCAGTTGCTCATAATATCCGGTACCCACCTGCTGTTTCAAAAATTCAAAATCATCCAGCTGCTTTAAATAATCAAAGGGATGCCGGTCGCTGTAAAGCCAGCTGTCAAACACATCAATTCCATACATCAGCCCCTTAGGGAAGCTGCCGTAGTCTGCCTCCCGGAACTTAAACTCCATAATATTAATGGCGGCCTGGAGAGCATTTTCAGAGATTCCCTCTTTTACGATTTTCTCCAGCGTCCCTCGGATCACCTCCAGAAACCGCTCTTTGTCAGAGGCATTTCCATTCTTTGCGATCACCGAGAACACGGGCTGGCAGATCCCGCTGTCATAGGAGCTCATAATATCCTTTCCGATTCCTTCATCCAGAAGGTTCTCTTTCAGAGGCGCTCCCGGAGCCTCTAAAAGGGCGTACTCCAACACCGCAAAGGCGCTGGCCAGCTTCGTATCCAGGCTGGTTCCCACCACAGTGCTGAAGGCCAAAAAGGTATTGTCCTCCTCCGTATCTCCCTGGGCAATGGAATACTTCCGATAAACTTCCTGCATATTTGCAAAAGGCTTCTGGAGTTTTATCTCAGAATCTACCGGATGATACGCAAACTGGCTTAAATATTCCTGATCCATCCAGTTTAAGCGCTCTTCAAAATCCATATCACCGTACAGATAAATGTAACTGTTGGAGGGATGATAGTATTTTCGGTGGAAATCCAAAAAGGCCTCATAGGACAGCTCCGGAATCACCTCCGGATCTCCCCCGGACTCATAATAATAGGTATTATCCGGAAACAGGGAACTTAAAATCTCCCGCTCCAGCACATCTTCCGGTGAAGAAAAGGCCCCCTTCATCTCATTGTAAACAACTCCGTTATAAACCAACGCATCCTCCGGCTTTTCTATCTGATAGCTCCAGCCCTCCTGGCGGAAAATTTCCTCTTTCTGATAAATATTGGGGAAAAACACCGCATCCAGGTATACGTGCATCAGATTTGCAAAATCCCTGTCATTGCAGCTGGCTACCGGATACATGGTCTTATCCGGATAAGTCATGGCATTCAAAAAGGTATTCACGGATCCCTTAACCAACTCCACAAAGGGATCCTTTGAAGGAAACTTTCTGCTTCCGCACAGCACGGAATGCTCCAGAATATGGGCCACTCCCGTACTGTCCCCGGGGACGGTGCGGAATGCGATATTAAACACCTTATTCTCATCCTGATTTTCCAGCACCATCACTCTGGCGCCGCTTTTTTTATGCCGCAGCAGATATCCCTCTGACTGGATATCCGGAATCGTTTCCTTTAAGACCAGCTCATAGGCTGGAAGATTTTTTAGATCCATGTTTCTGTTCCTTCCTTAATATAAATATAGTAATATGGTAAATAGTGATATACGAACGGTCTGTGTCTCTTGACGATCAACGATCTGCTGTTATTTACACGCTTTTCAAAATTCCAGAAGCGAAAGCTGTCGTGACACTGCCGCTCCTTATCTCCTGCCCCGGGATATTACCCGGTCTCTGTGTTTTCTTGCCAAAAACAGGCACAGGGATCCTGCCAGCAGAATCACCAGCAGCATAAACACCGCACAGTGGAAAAAATAAGCGTCCGGCAGAATCAGGATCACCGGATCTGTCTTTGGATCAAACAGCCAGTAATCATTTCTGAAAAATACATGGTGAAAGGTGACAAAAAAACGATCCCAGTTCCAGATCGCCGCTACCCCCAGCGCCAGCGGAATTCCCAGTGACAGAAGCCCTGTAATCTTCAGATAGCCATATTGTCCCCGCCTGGCCTTTTTTATGATCCAGATCACAGAGCCCACAAAACTTGTCATGCACAGCACCTGTACGGCCACAAAAATCTGCTTCACTTCCTGAAAGTGAATGCGTCCCGACTCTGACATAGACAAAGTAGGGAAAGAAAGCTCCTTCCAGTACCAGAACTGATTGTAAAGGATCAGTGTATCATAATTCGCCTTAATATTTTCCACCGTCATTCCGGACTGTTTATCAATATTCAGCATAGTAATGTCTATATAGTATAGCCATTTTGCATTTAAAACCAACACCACTGCAAAAGTAAAAATAAACGTAGTCAGTACCAAAGCCAGTCCGACATTGCTCAAAAAACCGGAGGACTGCCTCCGCTGCCTTCTTGCTGCCATGTCCTTCCTCCAAATCGTAAATTTTCAGGATCTCTATTTGACATTCTATAACAAATCTATTCTACTTGGTTCTCTCCTCAGAATCAATACCCATTTCCCAGTCCAGGAAGTCATTTCCTACGAAAAAAGAAGCGCCTGCCCGACGCGGAATCTGTCTGTGGCAGTGTGGCGCTTCTTTTTCTGTCAGTCATATCAGCTTATTCCCAAAATCTGCTTTACACAGATCAGTTGGTAAAGTTATCAAAATATCCCTGCACCAGGATAATGGGAGTTCCCTTGTCTCCGGAACCGCTGGTGAGATCGCAGAGAGAACCGATCAAATCGGTCAGTCTCCTTGGGGTGGTCCCCTGAGAAGCCATGTTTCCTACCAGATTATCGCTCTTTTCCCGGATTCTCTTGGAGATAGCCTCCTGAAGCTCTCTTCCGGAAAGATCCTTAAAGTCATTGTCTGCCAGGTACTTTAATTTCACCTCATTGGGAGTTCCCTCCAAGCCCGGTGTGTACGCCGGAGAAACCACCGGATCTGCCAGCTCCCAGATCTTTCCTACCGGATCTTTGAATGCCCCGTCACCGTAAACCATTACTTCCACATGTTTTCCGGTTCTGTCCAAAATCTGTCTCTGGATATCCAGAACAAAATCTGTACACTCTCTCGGAAACAGCTTAATGGTATCTTCTGTAGACTTGTTGGAGCCAAGAAGTCCGTATTTTTCGTTGCAGCCGCTTCCGTTTATCGGAGCGTTTAAAAGATCATCCAGGCCGCACACCCGTTTGGCCCCTGCTGCATAAAGCATTCTTTTTGTTCTGGCTCTTGTATGGATATCACAGGTAATAATGTTCTTTGTATATTCTAAGATGGCTTTTGGCTGATTAGCAAAGATCACGTCCACCTCTGCCCCTGCATCCCGCACTACCTGGCTGTAGTAGTCCACATAGTCCACCCCGGTGAAAGGATGCTTATTTTCTCCAAACAGCTCCTTGTAGCGTTCCAGCGTCAGCACATCACTGTAAGGATTCACCCCTGCCTCATCCAGACGTTCAATGGAAACCAGCTCATTTCCCACTTCATCACTGGGATAGCTCAGCATCAGAACCACTTTCTTTGCTCCCATAGCGATTCCTTTCAGGCAGATGGCAAAACGGTTTCTGGAAAGAATGGGGAAGATCACGCCTACCGTTTCTCCGCCCAGCTTATTCTTTACATCCTCTGCGATCGCCTCCACACTGGCATAATTCCCCTGAGCTCTGGCAACCACAGACTCTGTCACAGAGATCACATCCCGGTCTCTCAGAGCAAAACCTTCGCTCTCTGCTGCTTCCAGAACGCTGTCCACCACGATCTTAGCCAGGTTATCTCCTTCCCGGATAATCGGACACCGGATTCCTCTTGATACTGTTCCCACTTTTCTTTCGCTCATGTCTATCTCCTCATTTCTGTTTTTCAAATCTCTTGGCCGCCCTTTCAGCGGCTTTTTAGACATTACTGTGCGATCCCGCGGAGCGTTTTTGATCTCACTGGAAATAATTTCCTATGAAATAAAAATATCCGGGGGGCGCACTGCGCCCACCGGAACTATTATAGTGCAAAAACTTAGATTCAGCAAGGAAAACCTCAAATTATCGGAAATTTATCTCTTTTGCTACAAATTGCTCCCATTCTCCCGGTTCTCTTTCATAAAAAAACCACTGCAAAGTGGGAGCAACGGTTCTGAAATCAGCCGTCTCCTTACCAGGAGACGCACTGTCCTATTTCAGAAACCTCTCTACCCCACTTTGCAGCGGTTCTCTATTTCATACGAATCAGATCGCAATAACTGTGATCACTAATCTGTCTGCCGATTACTCTTCTGTGCCATACAGAGTGATCAGCTTATTCAGATACTCATATCTTTCCTTATTGCACTCTGCGTTCTTAGCAAACAGCTTCTCTGCTCTCTCCGGATTAGCGCGCTTCAGAGAGTTGTAACGAACCTCACCATTCAGGAACTCCATCAGATCTCCGGTAGGAGCCTTAGAGTCCAGAGTGAAGGCTGCCTTGCCCTCTGCCTTTGCAGCCGGGTTGAAGCGGAACAGATGCCAGTAACCAGCCTCTACAGCCAGCTGCTCCTCAGTCTGAGCCTTGGACATACCCTTCTTGATACCATGGTTGATACAAGGAGCATATGCAATGATCAGAGACGGTCCCGGATAAGCCTCAGCCTCTGCCAGAGCCTTTACAGTCTGATTGTAATCAGCACCCATAGCGATCTGAGCAACGTATACATAGCCGTAGCTCATAGCGATGGAAGCCATATCTTTCTTCTTCACTTCTTTACCGCCAGCTGCGAACTGAGCCACTGCACCAGGCTGAGTAGCCTTGGAAGCCTGTCCGCCGGTGTTGGAGTACACCTCAGTATCGAATACCATTACGTTGATATCCTGACCGGAAGCCAGTACATGGTCAACGCCGCCGAAACCGATATCGTATGCCCATCCGTCACCGCCGAAGATCCAGTTGGACTTCTTGGACAGATAATCTTTGTTCTTTAAGATCTCCTGAGCCTTGTCACATCCGCATGCTTCCAGAGCAGCAATCAGCTTCTCAGTAGCAGCGCCGTTGGCAGCGCCTACTGCGTAGGTATCTAACCAAGCCTGTGCGGCTTCTTTCACTGCAGCGTTGTCGCCGTTAGCTACCAGATCCTCAACCTTTGCTTTCAGTCCGCCTCTGATGGCATTGTTCGCCAGCAGCATACCGTAACCAAACTCTGCGTTATCCTCGAACAGGGAGTTGGACCATGCAGGACCCTGACCCTTCTGGTTTACCGTGTAAGGTGTGGAAGGTGAAGAGTTACCCCAGATGGAGGAACATCCTGTTGCGTTGGCAATGTACATTCTGTCGCCAAACAGCTGAGTGATCAATTTTGCGTACGGAGTCTCACCGCAGCCTGCGCAGGCGCCTGAGAACTCAAGCAGCGGCTGTTTGAACTGAGAGCCCTTTACCGTGTTCTCTTTGAATTTCTCTACTACATCTGCCTTTGTAGGAAGCTCTACAGCGTAATCGAAGTATTTCTGCAGACCAGCGTTTGCTTCCATGTTCTCCATAGCCAGTGCCTTTGCACCCTTCTTGCCCGGGCAGACATTTGCACAGGAACCGCATCCGGTACAGTCAAGAGCGGATACTACCATAGCAAACTTGTAGTTCGCCATACCAGTCATAGGAAGTGTCTTCAATCCTTCCGGAGCTGCTGCTACTTCTTCCTCAGTCATAGCGATGGGACGGATAACTGCATGAGGACAAACGTATGCACAGCGGTTACACTGGATACAGTTCTCCGGATTCCATACCGGAATATCTACTGCGATACCGCGCTTCTCGTAAGCAGCAGAACCGGAAGGTGTGGTTCCGTCTACATAATCCTTGAATGCAGATACCGGCAGGTTGTTTCCTTCCTGAGCGTTTACTGCATGCTGGATGTTATTAACGAAGTCTACAACGTCCTGTCTCTTTCCGGTAACATCCTTGGCAATGATATCCTCGTCCTCAGCATTCTTCCAGCTTTCCGGAACCTGGATCTCTACTACCTGCTTAGCACCGGCATCGATAGCGTCATAGTTCATCTGTACGATGGCATCACCCTTACGTCCGTAAGTAGCCTTTGCAGCAGCCTTCATCAGCTCGATGGCCTGCTCCTCAGGAATGATGTTCGCCAGTTTGAAGAATGCAGACTGCAGAACAGTATTGATACGTCCGCCCAGTCCGATCTCTTTACCGATCTTGATACCGTCGATTACATAGAATTTAATGTTGTGTTCAGCGATGAATTTCTTCACCTGTCCGGGAAGATGATGCTCCAGTCCTTCCATATCCCACGGGCAGTTCAGAAGGAAAGTACCGCCGTCAACCAGTTCCTGTACCATGTTGTACTTACGTACATAGGAAGGATTGTGGCAGGCAACAAAGTTTGCCTTGTGGATCAGGTAGGTGGACTTGATGGGGCTCTTACCGAAACGCAGATGGGACATGGTCACACCGCCGGATTTCTTGGAGTCATAATCAAAGTATGCCTGAGCATACATATCCGTATTATCACCGATGATCTTAATGGAGTTCTTGTTAGCGCCTACTGTACCGTCTGCGCCCAGACCCCAGAATTTACAGTTGATGGTGCCTTCCGGTGTGGTAACCAGAGGAGCGCCCAGTTCCAGAGACAGATTGGTCACATCATCTACGATACCGATGGTGAATTTCTGCTTGGTGGTATTATTGTAAACAGCAACGATCTGAGCCGGTGTGGTATCCTTGGAACCAAGGCCGTAACGTCCGGTGAAGATCGGAGTATCGTTGAACTTACTGCCCTTCAATGCTGCAACAACGTCCAGATACAGCGGCTCACCCAGTGCTCCAGGCTCTTTGGTACGATCCAGAACAGTAATCTGCTTAACAGTCTCAGGAATCGCTGCAATCAAAGCTTCTGCGCTGAACGGTCTGTACAGACGAACCTTAACAACACCAACCTTCTCGCCGGCTGCCATCAGGTAATCAATGGTCTCCTCAATGGTGTCGCATACAGAACCCATTGCGATAATGACCTTCTCTGCATCTGCTGCTCCGTAGTAGTTGAACAGTTTGTAATCGGTACCGATCTTAGCATTTACCTTATCCATGTACTCCTGTACGATAGCGGGCATTGCATCGTAGTAGGGGTTAATTGCCTCTCTGGCCTGGAAGAAGATATCCGGGTTCTGAGCGGAACCTCTCTGGCAGGGATGATTGGGATTCAGGCACTGATCTCTCCAAGCCTGAACTGCGTCCAGATCGGTCATCTCTTTCAGATCTTCATAATCCCAGGTCTCGATCTTCTGAATCTCGTGAGAAGTACGGAAACCATCGAAGAAGTTAATGAAGGGAAGACGTCCCTTGATAGCTGCCATATGCGCTACCGGAGTCAGGTCCATTACTTCCTGTACGCTGGACTCACACAGCATACATGCGCCAGTCTGACGGCAGGCATACACATCAGAGTGGTCACCGAAAATAGAAAGTGCATGGCTTGCAAGAGCACGGGCAGAAACGTTGAATACGCCCGGAAGTCTCTCACCTGCAACCTTGTACAGGTTGGGGATCATCAGAAGCAGACCCTGAGAAGCGGTGTATGTAGTCGTCAGAGCACCAGCAGAAAGGGAACCGTGTACGGTACCTGCTGCACCTGCCTCAGACTGCATCTCGGTTACCTGAACGGTCTGTCCGAACATATTCAGACGGCCCTGGGTAGCCCACTCGTCAGTGGCTTCTGCCATTACGGATGACGGGGTAATCGGGAAAATAGCTGCCACATCGGTATACGCATAGGACGCATGAGCTGCAGCATGATTACCATCCATGGTCTTCATTTTTCTTGCCATTTGTAGTTTTCCTCCTTATTTTTAGAACTGCCGGAAATCCGGAAATTCTGATTGTACATTTTGCACCATTTTGCCTGAGGCGCAAAGCCCCAGACATCCATAGTACAGATTGCCATATAGGATCATTGTACCACACCATCATATGTTTGTCTATTTCTCTAAACAGGATTTTTTTGTATTTTTAAAGGTACAGAGACAGAAACAAAAACTTCAGCCCTTGTCAAACACGCAAAAGACTGCTATAATCAGACCCATATGAGGGTGTTGCAAAAGCCTTCCGGCGGTACCCTTTCGGGTGATTTTCCTCTGAAAACGAACACGTTTTCGGAGGAAAACACACCGAAAATCCACCGGGGCCGTATTTTGCAACACCCCACAAATCCTTAAGGGAGTAATCAGCAGTCTTTTGTTGGACCGTCCCCCACCCTCTTTCGACAGAGTTTTGGAGCAGTCCGCCAGTGCCGCCGACAGCGGCTTCTGAAAAATGGCTGCAGTATTATCGACACACTGGTGCGCTGCACCCGGTATTACTTGAAATGATGAGACTTGGGGAGTCAGGAAAACTATCTTTCCGCTTTTTTCGGACAGACTTTTCTGACTCTTCAGGTCTTTTTTTGCAGCTGCCGGCTCTTAACAGCTGCTTTCATTTCTATTTTTACTACACATACATAAAGGAGCGATTAATTATGGGAATTGGAGAACTTTTCGTATTAGCAGTGGGACTGTCCATGGATGCCTTTGCAGTGTCCGTCTGTAAGGGCCTTTCTCTGGGATGTATCCGTCCAAAGCATATGGGGCTTGCCGGACTGTGGTTTGGCGGATTTCAGGCGCTGATGCCTCTCATCGGATATTTTCTTGGACGCTTTTTTACAGACAGCATTACCCGGTACTCCCACTGGATTGCTTTCGTGCTGCTGCTGTTCATCGGCATCAACATGATCCGGGAAGCCCTGGGAGAGGAAGAAAAACTGGATGCTGCCATGGATGCCAAGTCCATGCTGCTTTTGGCTATTGCCACCAGCATTGACGCTCTGGCTGTAGGTGTCACCTTCGCTTTTTTGCAGGTGAATATTCTGGCAGCCGTATCTTTTATCGGTGTGATCACCTTTGCCGCCTCTGCCGCGGGAATAAAGATCGGCAGTATTTTCGGCTGCAGGTACAAATCCAGGGCAGAAATCTGCGGAGGGATCATTCTGATTTTTATCGGCTTAAAGATTCTTTTAGAGGGAATTGGAATTTTGTAAGGTTTTGCTTGCATTTTCCAACAGTTTCGGTACAATAGAAGCAGTGCGGCCATCTGGCCGCTATCCCTTATGAACAGGCACTCACAAGGAGGATGAACAATGATCAGTGCAAATAATGTAACTCTTCGAATCGGCAAGAAAGCCCTGTTTGAAGATGTGAATATT
>ENA-ORTM01002644-ORTM01002644.1-human-gut-metagenome-genome-assembly--contig:-NODE-2644-length-14098-cov-3.799117_pt1 | contig 14098 bp, 13 predicted proteins | sample MGYA00241909_ERZ509182 | MGnify/ENA primary metagenome ERZ509182 (study PRJEB26280, sample SAMEA2338855) | human gut metagenome | biome: human gut; feature: human-associated habitat; material: faeces...
ATCATCTAAAAGACGGAACCCCCTAAGGCGTTGTAGATCTTCTTTATGCTTTTGTTCAAAATTCAGTGTTTCTTCTGTATTATTCATTGTAAAAACACCACCTGCTTTCCTTTAGAATGGAATATAGTAAACATGAATTTCTATATCATTATTTTAACATGGCAAATAGTAATCCTCAATACCCGAATTTTGAAACGACAAATGCCGATGAAAAATAACAGCCTATAAATCTTTTTCATTTTCAATCTGTTGTTCCTGCTCGTGATTCTTCCCAAGGATCATATTAATATTGGAAGACACGGTACGAAGCTCCCGTTCATAATCCCGGTGGTTAGAAAAATCTTCCCGTTGTGTATCTCGCAATTCAATAAGCCGGTCTTTTTCAGCATAGAGGGCTTTCATGGAAGGCAGCTTACTTCCGGCAGATTTTTCTTTCAGTGTTCGGAGAGCTGTATCATAAAGGGAAAGCTCTGCCCGGTGTTCTTCGTAGAATTTATCCTTATTGCGGCTCTTACGGTAGTCTGCATATATGTTTTTGTATGCAAGGTACTGTCCGGTAAAATGTATTTGTTCATTCACATCTTTAAGTTGTTGTTCTGTATCTTTTAAAGATTTTCTGGAAACACTGGTCTGATCGGATGCCTGGTCAAGTGCTGCATGGAAATCTTCAAGAGAGTCGTATCCATGTTCCTGGATATAGGCAACCGTCTGAGCCATCTGTTTCAGATTGGAGAGTTTGACTTTTTGAGCATAGGCTTCACTCTGCTGTGCTTTGATACAGGTCTGTAAATCTATCACAAGCCGGAGATCTGATTTTATGAAAATGAACGGTACAGGAATATCGGAAGCATCAGGAGAAAGTGCTGTCGGCAAATCTTTCACAGTGTTTGGAACTTGTGGTTCTTTAAATTTCATTTTCCTATCAGAGAGTGATTTTGCATTTTCCTTAAATGTCTGTAATAGAAAATCCTCTTCATATCGTGTTCCGAGATTTCGTCCAGTGATATATTTTTTTCTGCCTGGATGAAGATAGCTATACCGGTTTCTGCTGATCTTGAAGATGATATGATATTTTTTATCGAGGATTTGTGCAAACTCTTCTGGTGACTTGGCGGTGCTTGCAGCATCATCAATAGCATCCCGGAGAAACTGTTTCTCTGTTTGATAGCGAGTCTCTTTTGGTGTGATACCATCTTCAAGCATTTTCTGGTTGAGCTTATCAAGTTTTTCCTGTCCACGACGCTGTGCCCAGTATTCTTTTTCCGTGATTTTTCTTTCAGCAGGAGAGAGCAAGTCAACTTGATGCAGGCCCTCTTTCTGACACATGTCCATAACATCTTGTTTTAAGTGAGCAAGGTAGGCTGTGCTTAGGTGGTGTTTATATCCGGCTTTTGATTCACAGTCAAATTCCATATAGGGTTCTTGGGGTACGTCATATTTCCGAAGGCTGTTGATCACAATATGTACATGGATATTGCCGCTTTCATTATGACCGTCTGTATGTGTGCAGACTAAAGCCTGATGACCGGGAAAGTTCTTCTTTGCAAAAGTTAGTCCCAGCTGCTGTGCCCGTTCACCAGTCAGTCCACATTCCTCTCTGTCTTTTGGGTCAAAGCTGATAATGTAATGATGAGACTTGATCTCATTGAAATTTTTATTTTTGTGGTAATAGCTGTTTAGTTCCTGACATTCAGATGCAAAGGTAAAAGGATCACAGTTCAGACCATCCAGGTAATATTCATCTCGTAATATCATATGCCCCTCATCATCGAGGATTGGCTTTTGGGTGTATTCATTATGCTGAAAGATGAGATACCGTTCAGATTCTCCATAGTCAGCATTTTTGCTTGCGATATGTTTAATCACTGCCACGGAAATCACCTGCCATTCTCATCACTTCATATTTCATTTCATAAATATCCCGGAGAGATTTTTTTATCTCTGTTCTCATTTCTGAGGAGATAATTCCACCCTGATTAAAATATCGGGCAATCTGATTGAGGTTGCTTCCTATCTTACCTAATTCCCCAATCAGTCTTTTTATTTCTGGAACATCTGCAGTGATTTCATATTTGATAATAACATTCTGACTGTTCAAGGCATTTCGGATAAAATCAGAAACAGTCATGTTTGTTGCAGTGGCTCTTTCCAGAAGAATCTCATATTCCGTTTCATTCATACGCAGGTGAACATCTTTAGTTTTGGTAAGTGCTTCATCTTTTTTTGGTCTTGTCATTCAATGCTCCTTTCTGCATAAAGGTTCCGCATAGGAAAGAAAAAATCACAGCTTGCTGTGAAAGCAAGTGATGGAAAATCATCGCGCTGTGACCATGTAAATGGGAACCAATACGCATATCTTTGATTGCGGTCGAGGGTATGGGGAAACGAAATCCCCATCAAGTTGCAAGTGGCCAGTAACCCCGGATAGGGTTATTGTGCTACATTGCGAAACTTGCTCTAAGAGAGAATCCCTTCCCATAATCATGCGTGGGAGACATCAAAAAGACAGGTAAAAATATAAAAAAATAAAAAAAGTGAAAATTCATCTGACATTTTGCCCTCTGCCAGCTGTGATTAGTAGAAAAAGAGAGATCACAGGAGGTAGCCAGATGAAAAAAATAGAAATGCCTACACTGGAAGAATTGCAGGAAATGGCAGCAGTGGACATCCGTACCGTAGATAGAAGTACGTTAGTAGAGCTGGATGATGTGGAGATTCATGAAGAATTACCGCAGGCAGAAAGAATTGCAGATTATATCAAGCAGATTAAAAATCCGTATTGCTATAAATCACATGGGGTAGTTGTGAAGATCAGCTTTGCAGGAAAATGCTCTCTGGAAGAAAGCCTGAGCAGATGTATCTCCATGTAAAAGAAAAATCGTCCAGAAAAAATAATCGAAAAAAGAAAGAAAAAGGTATGGTAGTAATCCAGAAGTTATGTTAATATGGATGTGGGTCAAAATTTAAAAGCATTCAAGGAGCCGTGAATTTCTTGGTTTACACCGCCACAGAGCGAGTAAAGTAGGAGGTTGATGGCTTTATGTATTTCAATCAAAAGTCTATTTTAGCAGCGGATTATCTCCGGTTATCCAGAGAGGATGGAGACAAACTGGAGAGTGACAGCATCCGCAATCAAAGAAGTCTCATTAACGATTTTGTAAAACAGCACAAAGAGATTCAGCTGGTCGAGGAATATATCGACGATGGATACAGTGGAACGAACTTTGACCGTCCAGCATTTCAAAGAATGCTTGAGGATGTGAAAAGGAAGAAGATCAACTGTATCATCGTAAAAGATTTATCCAGATTGGGAAGAAACTACATTGAAACAGGAAGGTATCTGGAAAAGATCTTTCCATTTATGGGTGTACGGTTCATCGCAATCACAGACCATTATGACAGTGCTGCAGGATCGGATGATGCAGATCAGATCATTGTTCCGTTTAAGAATCTTATCAATGATGCTTATTGCAGGGACATCTCAATTAAAATCCGAAGTCAGTTAGATGTAAAAAGGAAAAACGGGCAGTTTATTGGCAGCTTTGCAGCCTATGGATACTTAAAAGATCCAGAAGATAAGAACCATCTTATTGTTGATGAATATGCGGCAGATATTGTACGGCTTATTTTCAATCTAAAAATAGATGGGTACAGTTCACAAAGAATAGCAGCCCGGTTAAATGAAATGGGAGTTTTGCCGCCATTGGAATATAAGAGAAGCCGGGGGATGAATTATAACAGCGGATTCCGTTCCGGTTCTGATCCCAAATGGGCAGTCACTTCTATCAACCGTATTTTGCAGAATGAACTTTACATAGGCACAATGGTTCAGGGCAAAAACCGAAAGATTAATTATAAGGTGAAGAAGAGTTCGCCTATCGCAAGAGAAAACTGGATACGAGTAGAAAATACACATGAAGCAATCATTCCAGAAGAAAGTTTTCAATATGTGCAAAGTCTGTTGAAAATAGATACCCGGATCGCTCCGAAAAGAAAATCAGTTTATTTGTTTTCTGGATTTGTACGTTGTGGGGACTGTGGTGAGAACATGGTCAAGAGAAGCACAACGAAAAAGGGGAAAAAATACTGTTATTATCATTGCTCCACTTATAAGAACAAAGAAGGATGCAGTTCCCATCTGATCAGTGAAAAAATGATTTATGATGTAGTTCTGGATTCTGTAAAAAAACAGATCGCATTATTGACCGAAGCAGAAAAGATCATCAAGAAAAATGGAATGGATACTTACAAGAAAGTGGAGAGCCGGTCTTTAGAACAGCAGTTAATGGCACTTTATGAGGAAGTGGAAAGATATAAAGACTTAAAGGCGAGACTGTATCAGGATATGGTAGATGGTATTGTCAGCAGAGAAGAGTACCATGAATATAATCAGAGATTTACAGAGAAGATGCAGAAAGCAGAAAAGGCAAAACAGGAAACGGAAGAGAAGAAAGAAAAGTTATCTGCGGAAGAAAAACGGATGCATCCATGGATAGAGGATTTCAAAAAATATGAAAATATCCAAAGCCTTGACCGGAAAGCGGTTGTTACATTGATAGAGCAGATCATTGTATACAGCAAGGAACAGATTGAGATTCGGTTCAGGTATAGTGACGAGATGCAGGAAATGATAGAAGCAGTGCAGATTATACGTGAGCGGCAGGAACGGAAAGGAGAGTTTGTATGCGGTGCGTAAGTTATACCAGAACGACTTCTTGTAAAGAGGACGGAAAGATCCCGGCAGATATTATAAAACAGCAGGATCAGCATATACAGGAATACTTGAAAAAACAGGGATGGACATTATCGGCAAAGTATTGCGACAGAAAAAAAGATACAGAAGAGAACACAGCTTTTGAAGAACTGACAAAAGATGGGATCGACCGCAAATTTGATATGGTAGTTGTAGACAGCATTGACAGATGCAGCAGGACAATATCCTGTGCAGATGATGTCTTAGTAAAAACATTTGTCCCGGCAGGAATACATTTTGCAGTTGTACAGGATGAATTTATCAGCATTGGAAAAACGAAAGAAGAATTATATGAATATATAAAGAAAGCAAGGTATGAAGCAGTACAGTTAAAAGGCATGAGAGAGTATGCAATCAGAGAACAGCTGGAGGGACTTTATACCGTGCATGATGAAAAGTATGGCTACATTCTTTCTGATGACCGCAGGGAATTGCTTATTGATGAAGAAGCGGCAGTTGTTGTGCGGGAGATCTTTCAGATGGTATTGGATGGTATGCTGCTTACAAATATCGTGAAAATATTAAATGACAGTGAAATAGAATCTCCGATGGTGCATAATGCACGGGTCGGTCATAAGGTATGGCCGGTATATGACAATAAATGGTTATTCTGTTCCGTAAGGAGAATCCTTAGATGCACAGCGTATGCTGGCTACTGGCAAAAGACCATCAACAAAAAAATCTGTACACTTCCCATCGCTCCAATTTTGGAAGAAGGCATATTTGAAAAAGTGCAGGAGATTCTCGATAAGAGAAAAAAGCCAAGGAAAGTAAGAACAGGTAAAAGGGGATTATTTGTAAAAAAGATATTTGATGCTGAGACAGGAAGAAAAATATCACAGAGAAATTTTAAAACGGGGGAAACGGTTTTTCTTTTCGCAAGTGGGACGAATCAGCTTCCGAGAGATAAAAGTACCTACATTTCTTTTGAAACCGTGATTGCTGAAGTAAGAAAAGCCATACAAAGAGAAATGGAACTGGCGGAACAGATAAAAAAGAAATTGTCAGCCAGAGAAGCAGAATCAGAAAAATATAAATGGTTGAAGCAGTATTCACAAAGAGCGTGGGCGATCTTTGAAGAGATGGAGCAAGTGGAAAAAGAGCGTATTCCATTATATCAGAACTACCAGACAGGAAAAATTAATGAAGAAGAATATTTGGCGGGAAAAGAAGAAATACGGGATCAGCTTCGTATGTATGATGGAGATTTCAGTGAACTTATGGAAGCGGTATCCGTTATAGAAAAGACATATAGCAATAAAAATGAATGGTTAGGGACTTTTAAGAAAGAGAATCTTCCGAAAGAACTACAGCCAGAGCATATCAATAAATGGATTGAGAAAGTATTGATAAGAGATTTTAAAGAAGTGCAGGTATGTTTATCCAAACAGGAATGGAAAAAATACTTTCCTGCAGAATGGATGGAGGAATAGGGATGGCAAGAAAGAGCAGAAAAAACAGAAACGTAGAATCTAATATACAAACGGTTGTCAAAAAAGAGAACTTACTGGATACGGCTGCGTATATTCGCCTGTCTGTTGAAAACGGAGGAAATGAAACGGATGAAACATTAGTTGTGCAGCAGATGCTTGTAGAAAGATTTATAGAAGAGCATCCGGATCTGAGATTGGAAGAGGTATACATTGATAATGGATTTACAGGCACAAATTTTGAACGTCCCGGATTTATGAGGTTGATGGAAGATGTTCGTTCTGGCAAGGTGCAATGTATCGTTGTAAAAGATTTGTCCAGATTCGGCAGAGACTATCTGGAAACAGGATATTACCTGGAGACTATATTGCCAAAGTTAAATGTACGCTTTATTGCGATTACGGATGATTATGATAGCTCCAGAAAGGAGGACAGGGAAAATATAAGTGTTCCCATCAAAAACATGGTAAATGCCATGTATGCAAAGGATATGTCTAAAAAAATCCTGGCGGCAAAGGAAGCACAAAAGCGGAACGGAAATATTACGTTATCTAAGGTTGCATTTGGTTATGTCCGTTCTGAGGATAAAACAAGACAGGTCGTAGATGAAACGGTTGCCTCGGTTGTGCGTATGATATTCCAATGGACATTGTTGGGAGTCAATAAAAGAGAAATTGCTGACAGGCTGAACCTGTTGGGAGTTGCGACACCTGGACAGAAAGAAAAAAGAAAGATAGCAAGAGTGCCACTTGAGGAGACAAAGTGGAATGGAGGAACTGTCAGAAAAATATTAGAAAATCCAACCTATACAGGAGATATTGTCACAGGAAAACTGAAACAGTCTTTGTACAAAGGAGTGAAACAGTACCATACCGAACCAGAAGAGTGGGATGTGCAGAAAGATATGCATACTCCTCTGGTTGCGAGGGATGATTATGAAGAATTGCAGGAAAGCAGAGAAGAGATTCATAAGGTAACGAAGAAACGCCAGTCCAGATATACGAAGGACAGAGAAAAATATCAGGATAGTTTTCTGGGAATGGTTCGCTGTGGAGAGTGTGGGAACGTTATGTATTTCAGACGATATACCCATAATTATACAACCAATGAAAAAATGGGAAGCGATTACTATTGTGGGAATAAACAGTGTTCCAGAAATTTGATAGAAGAAAACTTACTCAAGATCCTGGTGATGGATCAGATCCAGATTTTGATCAAGAGTATGTGTGACAGGAAATTGCTTTTGCAGAAAATGAAAAGTGCAACAAAAGAAAACAATATTTTTTATAAAGCAGCGGCAAAAGTAAGGACATTGGAGCGTAAGATCACACAGACGGAAGAACGCAATACAAGACTATATGAAGATTATGTAGCAGGTATTGTGGATAAAGATGATTTTGATATGATGAAGGAACGCTATATAGGGGAACTCCAAAATCTCCGGGAAGAGCTTCAGGTACAAGAACAGAATCAAAGAATCTTGGAAAAGAAAGCAAACCGATATATGGATATGGTAAATCATATGGAAAAATATCTGGATAAAAGAGAATATAATGAGGCACTTGTACAGGAACTGGTGGAATATATAGAAGTATATGCAAATGGGAGTATCCATGTGTGCTTCAAATGTAAGGATGAATTCCAGCAGATAGCAGAAGAAATGGAAGGTGTTCAGATTGGCTAATGGATTGTATTTAAGACTCTCTATAGCAGATGGAGATTTAGGGAAAGAGAATAAAGATGAAAGCAACAGCATTGACAACCAGAGATCGCTTCTTGTCAGTTTTATCACTGACAGAGAGGACATGAGTGATGAATACATAGAATATGTGGATGATGGGTATTCCGGAACAAATTTTGACCGTCCGGCATTTAAGAAAATGATAGAAGATGCGAAGGCAGGAAAAATAGATACCGTCATTGTAAAAGACTTTTCACGATTTGGGAGAGATTATATTGGAGTTGGAGATTATCTGGAGCAAGTGTTCCCACTCCTGGGAATCCGCTTTATTTCATTAAACAATAATTATGACAGTAAAGAGTACATAGGAAAAACGATGGGATTAGATATGGCAATCAATAATCTTGTCAACAATCTTTACAGTAAGGATATATCCAAAAAGTTAAAGAGTGCCTTAAAAGTGAAATGGAAGAATGGAAAATGGACAGGCTCGAAACCTCCATTTGGTTATTTAAAAGATGAAGAGCATGGATGCTGGAAAATAGATCCGGTAGCAGGTAAATATGTCCGTATGATATTTGATAAAGCGATGGAAGGCTGCAATACTTCTCAGATCTGCTATTACATGAACGAGCAGAAGGTGCCAACACCTGGAAAATATAATCGGATGAACGGATTGCTGCGGCAGGGGAATTATAAAATGCCAGATAAGGAAGTTGTTTGGGATACCGGAATGATCCGTACAATTCTTGGAAGATTTGAGTACACAGGTGCTTTAGTTATGGGAAGGCGGCATACCGTAGCGGTTGGGAGTAAAGTAACAAGAAAGACAGCAGAACGAGATGTCGTTATCCGGAAGAATATCAATCCGGCAATCATTACGGAAGAAGAGTATGAAGTGGCAAGTGCATCTATTATGTTTATGACAAAGCCAGAATATCGTGGTGCGAAAGACTTCCTTCTGAAAGGAAAAGTGCGGTGTGGAAACTGCCACAGGTCATTAGCTTATACAGATGGCGGTATTCATCCAAAAATATATTGTCCCCATAAAGCTCAGGCAGGAAGATATTCTCATTGTTCTGAAGATGCGTATCCGGTATCTGTGATAGAGGGACATATCTGGTATTCTTTAAAAAGGATACTAAGGATATTGGATTCAGTGCAAAGAGAATCCGAAGAAAAATATACGGATAATAGTTTTACAGGGAAAAGACAACAAAGAGTGTTGGAGTCGGAACTGGAAAAATTAAAAAATGAACGTATCCATCAGTATGAAGCTTATGCAGAAGGCGTACTTAGCAGAGAAAAATATATAACAGTGAAGAAACAGCTGACAGAAACAATCGAAAAGATACAATCCGAACAAAAAGCACTTGCCAGTGTGATCATTGAAGAAGAACGATACAGAAGCCGGATAAGAACAGCAGTCCAACAGTTGGAGGTACAGATAGAAAGAGGAAAGCTGACGAAAGAGATTATAGATACAATGATTGATACCGTGTATGTGTATGATAAAAAACGAATCGAAGTAATTTTAAGATTTGATGATGTTTTACAAAAGGTGATCTCAGAATATATGGAAGGGGCGAAGGGTGCATGACATTTAAAGATTTTATGTATAAAGGGGTATTGATGATAGCTGTGCTGGCATTGATCGGATGGCTTGGAAAGTATCTGTATCTGGTAGATGGAGAAATTGACTGGTTCCGGCTGATGCTGGTATATGGTGTTCCGGTAGGAATCCCCCATATGTTTTTCATGGTTCCATGGCATTGGGATTTATCAGGAATACTTGGAATGATGACGTTATGTGTGATTGTTGGAAGTTTATTCGGCAGTTTTATTGCAATCTGGTTGTTAGTTCGGGCAGTGGGATATGTGATTGGGTATCCTATTAATTATATGATAAAGAGCATAAAGGGCAAAAACTAAATAAAAATAAGTGAACCGCAGATGTCGTCTGCGGTTTGTTTTGTATTTATCTATATAGGTATGTATGGTAAAATAATAATAAATAATACAGAAGGAGAGCATTATGGAGAGAAAATATTCATTTGAAGCAGGATTAAATGTATTTACTTCCTATAAAACAATTATTCCGGTCGAAGATTTCAGTATATTAAAAAAAATAGATCCGCATCGTTATCATATTTATGGAATACTATCATATAATCAATTTTTCATTAGAAAAAAGGATATACAGAAAAGAAATGACGGAATAAAAGTAACTCTTTTTACTATTATTGAGGATAAAGAAGTTGATTATGAGTTACCATTTCTTGAATTTATAGAAGGAGCTGATCATCGAAAGATTGAGATAAGAGTTTCCTATCCGGGGACTAAGATGATTTTGGTTATAAAAGATGAGGAGTTTTTAAGAAAAAATCCGAAAGTGAAAAGAATAGTAGAAATTAAAGCACAAAACTTATATATGTTTTCTGCTAAAAGTATAGTATCAAGAGAAGAATATGAAATTCTATATATAGGTCAATCATATGGAAAGAAGGGAAGGAGAACAGCTTTAGATAGACTTGAAGCTCATTCAACATTGCAAAAAATTTTGACAGAGTATAAAGAGGAACATCCAGATAAGCATATTTATATATTGTTGTTAGAGATGGAAGCTAGATTAGCAATGTCATTTGATGGTATATCTAAGAAATTTACAAAAAGTGAAGACGAGAGTATGGAACATTTAAAAAAGGTTTGTAGTGATTTGCCAAAAGAAGAGCAAATTATTAACATAGTAGAAGCAGCAATGATAAACTATTTTAAACCAGAGTATAATGTAAATTTTGTGGAAAATTTTCCAGACAAAAACCATAAAGGATATAGACAATATTTTGATTTAGATTACAATATGCTTACTATTGAAATTGATTTGAGTTTTGATGATGCTCCCAGCGTACAATTTTATACTTCTACAAATAAAGTGACAAGCTCTCTTGATTTTATACGATATAAATTATTCAATGACAATACTCGCAAAAGTATGTATGATATTTTTGAAAAAGATGCAGAGTAAGGATATAAATTTTATATTAAAGTTATTTTATATATTTGCATGGTGAATATATACACCATATAATAGGTATGAATTTAAAATATGTAAAGGGGATTACATAGGTGAAAATAGAACACTTTTATTATGATGAGCAGGAAAAATGGCTTGCTCAGATGAAGGCAGCAATGGAAAAACACGATGCAAAACTGAGTGAAGAAGAGAGGACATTAGAACAAAAAAAGAGCGATATGGAGTTGCAAAACATCATCCAGAATGCTGAGAGAGAAGAAAAACAGACATATAGAATCGTGAATACAGAAAAGTATTGCTGGTTTAAGAATATCACAAAACGAGTAATTCAATTTGCACAGCTTTCGGGGTGTAATATAAAAATTGAAACATTATCAAGTATGGATGCTGTGATTAAAATGCAGACGGGATGTATCTGGTTGCTTAGTGATGGAGAAGCTGCTCAGCAAGATAAAAGAGTGATACAGGAGTTGATAAATCAGGCAGAGCATGTTTACATAGGAAATAGTGAACGAGAAGGTAAAAAAAGTATTGGACATAAGATATTATGTTTTTAAATGTTATATTATGAAAGGATTAAATTTATTGATGGATTTAGGAAAACATTGACTGGCTGGGGTCTGAATTTGGAAAAGACTTACTCTTTTAAAGGGAAATATCTGGAAGAACAGAAAATGTTTGTTTTTGGTATAAAGGATGTAGATTTATAGAAGAATCATTGTTGAAATATTTTCCTTGTGATAATATAAATATAGATGTATTTAGAGTGATGGAATTACAAAATTAAATTGTACAAGGAGAACATTTATGAACATTCAGGAATTGACAAGACAGATGATAATAGATGAATTACTGATGATTGGCTGTGTCGCTGGTCATATGGGGGTTGCTGAATTTGTGCGAAAAGTATATCCTAAGGCGAATAGTTTGCCTACGACGGATCACAGATTTGGAATGACAACGGCTATAGATGATATTCGGCAACACATGGATCGAAATAATGATTGGAGTTTTGAGGAACTTTTTTATTCATATCTTGATTTTTTGAAAATTAATGATGAAGACTTTAAATATTTTTTGACACAGTATGTGCATCCATCTATTAGAAGATTTCAAATTAATGATGAATATGAAAAAATTTCCTTTAGCAATTCTGTTTGTGCTGAAGCAATAAACAAATATTTAACTTCAGATGGATATGAACTTAAACAAATAGACACAACTGCAAATATGCCAATATATAGTGTGGTTCCTTTGACTCCAGGAGTAAATGGAAAGTTGAAAAATATTATTTTTGCTTCTAAATACAAACCAGAAATCGTTTTGTCAGATGCTCTTAATAATAATGTGACTATTGTAAATAATGCAGATCAATGTCTTGTATATGATGAACCAATAGGGGGACATGGAATTACATGGAAAGAACTTCAAGACTGGTATGATAACGGGTTATATGAGTTGGATATGGTGACATTCATGAAAAATTCATTGGGGGATTCCCCAATGGAAAAATTGTTTTTTGATACATATTTAGAAATGGTAGCAGGGAGAGAAGGAAAAATACCAGCATTGTTTCCTCAGGTATGGCTGTATTATGATCCAAAGTTGCAAAAAGATAGAATTAAAAAGATTTTTGAACATCAGCGTATGGATTTCCTTATGCTTTTTTCTGAATCACAAAGAGTGGTTATTGAGATTGACGGAGTGCAACATTATGCAGAATATGTTAAAGGTAATAAAAAACATTATGCATCAGTTGATAAATATGCTGATATGATGGCAGCACAACGAGAAATGAGTTTGGCTGGCTATGATGTTTATAGATTTGGAGCAAAGGAATTATACAATCTTACTATTGGAAAAAGAAAAGTGTGTGCATTTTTTGATAGATTATTTTCTAAATATGGTATATCAGTATAAAGATGGAGATGTGTAATGACTTTTCAACAGTGGTTCGATAATAATTGGCATTCTAATTGTTTTACGATTATAACGGAATAGTATCAGGAATTATTTCATTAGTTGTTTTAGCGGCATATTATCATTTTTGTATACAGACACAAGAAAGGTATTATCAATGAATTAAAAATTAAATGAGAACGAGTTTTGTCAGAATCTTATGAAAATGCTTCTAAAGAAATACTATAAGTATGAGGGGAAATTTATAGTTGAAATTGATAAAAAAGCAGAGGCTGAGTTTGCTTAAAGGAAGTTAATCTTAATAAATGGGCAATATAGCATTATGTGAATCAAGAAGAATTAAAAAAATACCATATCATTGAGAATAAAAGGTAAAAGTAGATGGGAATAAGAATAACGGGTGTTTCAACACCGATAGGCGGAATTTCTTGGGAATTTACAGAAACAAAGAAAAAAGGAATCAAAGATTTATTTCTTTTTCTTGAATCAAAACGAATTTTGGTTAATCCAAAAGAAATGGAGGTTAAGGAATGGAGTGAACAATCAGTTATAGAAATAAAAAATAAACTTGTATCTATAGCAACAGAATATGAGTATTCTCAAAACACGATGGAATGTTTCAAGATGATGATAGACACCTGTAATATTTTTTTGGATAATATGCATCAAGTTAATATATCAGGAATCATCTATAAGAATCAAAAAGGAGATTGGATTCATAGTGGCTATGCTTCTGCTATGAAGGAATTTCGTAAATCTTTTAAATATAATATACAAAGACTTTCAGAGGAATATCAATTAACTTTTTCAAAAGAAATACCAGAAGAATATTGAATAGTATCTTTGAAACGGCGGTTAGTTGATGTTAAGATGATAATAAAGAGAGAAGGTGTTACCGATGAATGAAAAAAGTAGTCTTGATTTCGAACAGAAACATGAGAAAGACCTTCATGGATTACGTGGTTTTCGGCTTTTAGATAATGATTTTATAAAAGAAAGATGCACAGGTGGCTCTGAACAGAAAAATGAATTGCCAGAAAACAGAGAAAGGATTTTTGTTTAAAGGAATGCTTTCCATGGGATTTTTTTACGGTTTGTTGCGTACCGCTTACTAAGAAACTCCCTACAATATACATCATATATCAAATAGGTCATGTGTTGTAGGGAGTCATTTTTTGTTATGCCGTTTTCTGTACAGCCAGAGCCTTGATTTCTTCTAAGGTTAGGTCTGTAAAAGCGGCAATATCTTCATAAGTGAGTTTGCCGGAGACCAGCATAC
>ENA-ORTM01002660-ORTM01002660.1-human-gut-metagenome-genome-assembly--contig:-NODE-2660-length-14011-cov-5.793565_pt1:2500-14011 | contig 14011 bp, 13 predicted proteins | sample MGYA00241909_ERZ509182 | MGnify/ENA primary metagenome ERZ509182 (study PRJEB26280, sample SAMEA2338855) | human gut metagenome | biome: human gut; feature: human-associated habitat...
GTGTTGAGTACATTACCCGCACCGTTTTGCAGGAAGTTGACCACCTGGGTGATAATCTCCCGCCAGTCGATAGAGGTCAAATCCAGATTCAGGTTCAGCTCCTCCAGCCATACTGCCGCCTGCGGCATCCAGTTCATCAGCTCCTGTGCCCATTGGTTGAGCATCAGCGGAAAATTGCGCAGGTTGTTGACAATGGAAGAAAAGCTGCTGACCGTTTCCGGCACAACAATCAGTGTGCCGACGCCGATGACACCAAGGACCAGCAGCAGGCTCAAAATCAGGCTGAGTGGTCGCTTGGCGCGGTACCAGAACGGAACTTTGTCGAGTGCTTTGGCTGCTCCTTTGCCTGTCGGCTTGGCAGCTGCCTGTGCGGCAAGGCGCTTCTGGTAAGGCTTGATAAAGCAGGTGTTCTCCAACGCACGCATCGGAACGTTGACCACAAAGGCAATCACGCCACCGATCAGGAAGGGCTGTAGCAGTCCCAGTGCAAGAGCAATCAGGCTTTTGATAAATTCTGTGTTTTTTAATCCCCAGCTGAGCAGAATGGCAAAGCTAATCAGCCCGATGATTTTTTTTATTGTTTGTTTGTCCAATTCCATTTTCTCTACTCCTCCTTTTTCTTTTGGATTGTGATTACAAGCAGAATAGGGAAAGGCAGACCGATGTGAGTATCATATCTGCCATCGCTTTTACAAGTTGCCGCAGACCTTCCCCGGATGCTCCACCGTCAGGATGCGGGAAAACAGCTCGGGTGAAAGGCGGTCGTGCAGCGTCTGCATCACCGAAAAATCTCCCCAGAAGTGGATGGGAAGGATGTTTTTTGCAAACACCCGGCTGTCAAACGCCAGCAGTCCGCGCAGGCAGTCGCTGTGTAAACGCGGATCCACCGGGATGCAGGCAAGGTCAAGGTGATTGCCGTCCAGTGCATCTGCCAGCAGCTGCATTTGCTGCTGGTAACGCTTTGCCTGATCGAGGTTGAATTCCTCCTCTTCGCCCTCCCAATGCCACCAGTTTAAATCTCCGGCGTGGTAGATGCGCTTGTCGTCCACCTCCACCAGATACGCCAGTCCGATGTCGGTCGACTCAAAGGTGGTCACTGTCATGTCCGGCAGGCGGTAGGTTTGGTTGGGTGCGGCAAATAAATCCCCCTGATAGATTTCATCAAATTCTTCGGGCAGAACAAAGCGCACCCGCTTTAATCGGTCGCGCAGGGAGAAGATGGCAGGGTCAAAGTGGTCGGGGTGCTCGTGGGAAACAAAGATGACCACATCCTTGTCCCGCAGCTCATCAGGATTTACAAACCCCTGTGCCAGTCCCATCCCTTTTGGCGGTTGGAGCGTTTTGCCAAACAGGTCAAACAGCAGCAGGTGGTTGTTGGTTTCCACAGCAATCGCACTGTGGTCGAGATACCAGATCATGTTACCTTTCCTTTCTGTATTACCGTTCTCTGTCCAGAAAAAATGCCGCCAGTTTCGGCGGCACCTTTTGCTTTATTTTGGGTTAGATGGTTTCTTTGTCAGCTTCGTCCTCGATTTGAGCATCCTCGACCGGCTGTTCTTCGCAGCTTTCACAGGGCTGCTCGGTGCAGCAGGTTTCTTCACAGCTTTCACAAGGCTGTTCTGCGCAGGTTTCTCTGCATTCTTCGCAGGGTTGCTCGGTGCAGCAAGCTTCTTCGCAGCCTTCCGATTCACTTTCTTCATAAAACTCTTCAGACACTGGTTTCTCTTCAGGCTTTTGCGCAGGCTCTTGAACAGGAGCCTGCGGCGGGTTTTCGCCCTCGCAGGGACATTCGGTGTAGTCAGCGTCCAGATTGCTCTTGCGGTCTTTGATGACCTTTACGCACACAGCGGCGGCTCCGGCTGCGGCAGCGCCCAACAGGGCAAGCAGTGCAAATTTTTTCATTAAAAAAACCCCCTTTGGATGGTTGTGATGACCCTTTTCTATGATTCTATCGATTATAATCATATATATCATAAAATGAAACGTTTGTCACTACTAAAATGGTAAATAAATTGTGTATTTTTCTTGTCCCATCAGGCAGGAAGCCGGGCCGGAAGAATTTTGTTGAAAAGATGCCTTTATTCCTGCGGGGAAATGCGTTATAATGGAGTGCGTTGCAGAAAATATAAAGATTTACCTTCAGAAAGGGGTAAGGATATGAATATTCTAATCATTGGCTGCGGCAAGGTCGGTTCCCGTCTGGCGGATGTGCTGTGCCAGTTGGGGCATGACGTCGCCATCATTGCCCAGAAGAGAGAGAGCTTCGACCTGCTTTCGGACGATTTTTCCGGTTTCACCATCCAGGGTGTGCCCATCGACCTAGACATTCTGCGGCAGGCAGGCATCGAGGGTTGTGACGCCATCGCTGCTGTCACCGAGGACGATAACACCAACATCATGGTCTGCCAGATTGCAAGGGAAATTTTCAACGTTCCTCGCATTGTTGCCCGTATCTTCGACCCGCTGCGGGAGGACATCTTCTCCCGCTTTGATATTCAGTCGGTCTGTCCGACCAACATCACCGTTTCGTCGGTCTATGCGATGCTGACCAAACGCACCCAGACCAGACACATCACCGTCGGCAACGAAGTTATGTCGGTGTCCACCATGGAGCCGCCGCACGAGCTGGTGGGACTGACAGTGGAGGAAGCCGCACGCCGTTTGCAGCCGGAATCGCTGATTGCGCTGGTGGACCAGACCGGTGAAATCAGCATGACAGTGGACCTGCTGCTCGACCCAAACCATTTCAGGACCATCCGCGCCACCGATAAGCTGCTGGTCAGCACCGATATTCGTTAGTGGCAGCTGCTGTTGGAAAGGAAGAGAGAGTATGAACGTAATCGTAATCGGCGGAGGTAAGGTCGGCTTTTACCTGTGCAAGACATTGTTGGAGCATGGGCACCAACCGCTGATCATTGAAAAAAATAAACGCACCTGCGAGTATGCAGCCAATCAGCTGGACATCGCTGTGGTCAATGCAGACGGCTCCACCATCGAGGCGCTGACTACCGCCAACGCCTCCCGGGCAGATGCAGTCATCGCGGTCACCGGTCTGGACCAGGACAATCTGATTTCCTGTCAGCTGGCAAAGCGAATCTTCAAGGTGCCGAAAACGGTGGCAAGGGTCAATAATCCAAAGAATGCTGCCGTAATGAAAAAATTGGGAGTTGATATTCCAATCTCCAGCACCGATAATATCGCCCGTCTGCTTGAACGAGAGGTGGATGCAGCCCGCATCAAGTCGCTGCTTTCGCTCAACCGCGGTGAGGCGACTTTAAGCGAACTGCTCATCCCCGAGCGCTATGAGCTGGACGGAAAACGTCTGTTTGAGCTTGACATCCCGGAGGATGCGGTCATCGCAGCCATCTTCCGCAGCGACAAGCTGATTATTCCGCGAGGAAACACACAGGTGCTCAGCGGGGACAAGCTGCTGGTCATCGCGAAGGACCGGGTCATCCACGAGCTTTCCACCGCACTCAAGTTGAAATGATGCAAAAAATTTGCCACAAAAAATTCCTGTCCGCACTGCCATTGACATCGGGCAGGGAAAAGGATAAACTGATAATAGGAAAGTTTTGGTTTTTTTGACAGATGCGGCTGTTCGGCTCTGTCAAAGGGAAATCGGTTTTCAATCTATTTGCAAAAACAAACGGGGAACAACTCCCCAAGGAGGAATTTACGGTGGAAAAGACAAACGACAATCTGACCCAGCCGGCACAGGACCGCTTTAAGCTGCTGCGTGAGTATGCAGTCATCACAGCGGGATTGTTTTTGGCTGCACTGGCAATCTATTTCTTTATGATGCCAAGCAACATTATCTTCGGCAGCATCACCGGTCTTGCGATGGTGCTGGTTCACTTCATCCCGGTTTCGGTTTCGGTGATGACCTTCATCCTCAACCTCTTCTGTCTGGTCATCGGTTTTGTGTTTGTGGGAAAGGAGTTCGGGGCAAAAACCGTCTACACCTCGCTGCTGCTGCCGGTGTTTCTGTACATCTTTGAGGTGCTCTTCCCAAACAACCCTTCATTGACCAACGATATGACCCTGGATGCGCTGTGCTGTGTCCTGCTCATCAGTGTCGGACAGGCGCTGATGTTCAACGCCAACGCTTCCTCGGGCGGCTTGGACATCATCGGCAAGGTTATCAACAAGTATACCCATATCGAACTGGGTCAGAGCATTGCAGTGGTGGGCGCTCTCACCGTTGCCAGCTCCATTCTGGTTTACGACACCAAAACCCTGGTCATCGGCTTTCTGGGTACCTACTTCAATGGCATCGTCATCGACTCGTTTATCAGCGGATTTTCCAGACGTAAAAGGGTCTGCATCCTCTCCCAGCACCACGATCAGCTGGCGAATTATATCATGCACGACCTGCACCGCGGCGTGACTCTGTACGAGGCAAAGGGCGGCTACGACAACAGCGAAAAACTGGAAATTGTCACCATCCTTGCTAAAAATGAGTACGCACAGCTGATGGAATATATCCGCAATAACGACCCGAAGGCATTTGTAACGGTCAGCACTGTCAGCGAAGTGGTTGGTTACTGGAACTCGAATAAAAAACGATAAAATAAAAACAGCAGAGAGGCAGAACAGCTCTCTGCTGTTTTTATTTTACATTCTAATATAAAGCGTTTACTTTATATTAGAATGTAAAAAGAAGATATCATACATGCTAAACAAAATCAACTGGAATTTGTGCAGGTTTTTTTTAAGATATGATGGTAAAAACCATAATTTGTGGTATAATGGAGCAGAGGTCTTGACCGACTTTCGGAAAGAATAGATACATTGGAGGTTTTTACAGATGATTTCTAAAGAAATGGAAACCAGAATCGACCAGTTTATTGCAGATAATAGACAGAATCTTTTGCAGGATGTTGCCACCCTGGTCAACATCAAGAGCGTCAGTGTAGCAAATGACAATCCACAGGCCCCATACGGCGAAGGATGCCGCAAGGTTCTCGACAAAGCTTTGCAGATTTGCGAGGGCATGGGCTTTGCTACCAAAAACTATGATTACTATGCAGGCTCCGCTGTATACGGCAACGCAGAAAAAGAGATTGCTCTGCTGGCACATCTGGACGTTGTACCGGAGGGCGACGGTTGGAGCCATGACCCATACGATATGATTGAAAAGGACGGCTACATCTACGGACGCGGCGTTTCGGACGATAAGGGTCCGGCAGTGATTGGTCTGTATGCGCTCAAATGTATGAAGGAGCTGGGTATCCAGCCAAACTACACCTACCGCATGGTATTCGGATGCAGCGAAGAAACCGGCATGACCGATCTGCCACACTATCTGGCAGCAGAGAAGGAGCCAACCTTTGCCTTTACACCGGACGCAAGCTTCCCGGTTTGCATCGGTGAAAAGGGTCAACTCAGCGTGGTGATTGAACTGGCAGTCGATGGCAAGGTCATCACCGACGTTGTCGGCGGCACCGTCAGCAACGCAGTCTGCGCCAGCGCAACGGCAACCCTCAAAGGTATTACCGAGGAAGACTTGGGCAATTATGACCACAAGGTATACCATGTAGAAGCAGTAGAGGGTGGCATCAAGGTAACAGCTACCGGCAAAACTGCCCATGCAGCAAAACCGGAAGGTTCCATTAACGCAACCAAACTGTTGTTTGAGCTGATTTCCACCCTGCCACAGCTTTCCGAGATGGAAAAGAAGGCAATGGCAGCTGCAGCAGAGGTTCTCAAGGACAGCAACGGTGCAGGCATCGGCGCAGCGGTTGAAGATGAAGTATCCGGCAAGATCACCCATGTCAACGGCGTGGATTCGATGAAGGACAACGTCATCTCCCTGAAGCTGGACATCCGTTATCCGGTCACCTTCAAGGGCGACGAGCTGTTTGCCATGATGGAAAAATATGTAGCGGAGCACGGTGCAAAGGCAGTTCTGAGAAAGAACACCTCCCCGGTTTACAAACCGGCAGACACCGCAGAAATCAAAACCCTGCTGGCTGCACACGACTATGTCACCGGTGAAAAGGGCGTACCGTACACCATCGGCGGCGGCACCTATGCAAAACACTTTGAAAATGCCGTTGCCTTCGGTCCCGGCTTCCACGGCACACCAAACCCATGTCCAGAAGGCAAGGGCGAGGAGCATATGCCGGATGAGTGCAACAACATCGAGTGTATGTTTAAAGCACTGAAAATCTACATTCTGAGCCTGATTGGCTTGAACGAACTGAGCCTGTAAGAACAATAAAAAGGGACTCCACCGGGAGTCCCTTTTTTAAAGGTAAAAAACGGGAAAGCAAAACAAAAAAGCCACCGACCGGTCGGTCGATGGCTTTTGGTGCGAGTGACGAGACTTGAACTCGTACGTCGAAGACACACGCCCCTCAAACGTGCCTGTCTGCCTATTCCAGCACACTCGCATTCAACGTTCCTAATTATACCACCATGCAAAAGAAATGTCAAGCACTTTTTTTACTTTTTTTGACCTTTTTTTGACCTGCTTTTTTGGGCCTGACAATTTTACTGCCGCACAGCTATTATTCTTTCCACAGCCGCCGTTTCCTTCTTCCCTATATCCTTATCTGCTCTGCCAACGGCCGTTCCACTTTCTTCCTGGTAATCTCCACCAGATCCAGTTTCGTTCGGTCGATCACTCTGGTCAGGATGGGATCCATGGTCAGACAAGCGCTCAATTCCTCCAGCACCTGCTGTCTGGAATCTGCTTCCTGCATATTAATGAAATCCACAATAATGATGCCGGAAAGATTTCTGATACGAAGCTGCCTGGCAAGCTCCCTGGCCGCCTCCAGATTCACTTTCAAAATAGCCGCTTCTTTCTGTCTGCCCGCTTCGAATTTTCCACTGTTTACATCCACCACAGTCAATGCTTCTGTGGGCTGGATCACCAGATATGCGCCTGATTTCATCCACACCTTTTCCTGAAGTGCTTCCTTCAGACGTCGTTCCAGAGAATACAGCTTATCCATGGAAAGCATGGAATCCCCATAAAGCTGCAATTTCCCCTTCAGCAACGGATTCTCCTTTTCCAGAAAGCGCTCTGCCCATCGGAAGAGCTGTTCATCCTCCAAAATAATAGCAGCAAGCTCCTGAAACGGAAGTCCCAGCAACCGCTTCAGCCATAACGGTGGTGCCTGATAGAGACAGGAAAAACAGGTGCGGTAGGACGCACGCTCCAAAATCTCTCTTATCTGACAAAGCAGCTGTTCCAGTTCCTCAAACAGTCTCTCACCAGGCACATCTGCAGCATTGGTACGAACAACAATTCCCGGTACTGCAATCCTTTCTTCTGCTGCAGCAAACAGTTCCCCCTTTATCCGGAGGGATACCTTGGGCTTTCCGTTCAACAGCTCTGTTCCTGCCATCCGGCCCTCTTCCATCCATTGTTTTACCAAATTTTTTAACGCCTGCCGTTTCTTCTCCGGAAGCTTTCTGGATATCCCCACTCCCTGCTTAGCCAAATCCAGAATCACATATTTCCCCGAAAGACAGATCTGGGTGCTGACAGAGGGCGCCTTGGTCTTCATAGCCTCTCTTGATATCTGAACCACCAGCTCATCTCCCTGCTGAAGATCTTGAGAAGCTCCTTTTTTGGTAACGATAGGATTTTTTACCTCTTCCAAGGGCAGATAACATAAAAGCCCCGGCTGTATCTCCACAAAGGCAGCGTTTAGATTTTTCGCAACATTCTTCACCCGTCCCACATAGATATCACCCAGCTTTGGCCGTTCTTCCATGCTGTCGCAGTGAAGCCCCACCGTACGGTCGTTCTCATCCAGCAGGTAAGAAAAAATTTGATGGTCTTTTTTTGAGATACAATATTTCATCATAATTCTATCGGCGTTCCCAACTCATTTAAGGATACGAACCTGTGCTTTCCATTTTTTCCAATATCTGTGTATACTTCACAGCGATTCACTTCCAACGCGTGCGGTGCAAGCTCCAACCCTTTCCAGGACGCGTAGGCTTCCATCACAAGCTCCGGTTTTAAATTCGCTGCGCTTCCGGTGGCAAGCGTCATGGATACCACGCCTCCGCAAACGCTTAACTCATAGATCATAGGCCGAATGTCGATCTCGCTCTCTCCTTTTTTCGTCTCCTTTATCACCGGAATACTCTTTCTGGCAAAGAATCCGGACAGATCTGACTGCCAGTCTCCCTCAGGCGCCAGTCCTGGCCGAAACCGAACCGTATAGTCTGCCGCCGCTACCAGGGACATGGCCTTTCCTGCTTTTCCCTCCTGTATCTGGCGAAAATCCAAAATTTCCATTCCTTCCACCATCACTTTGTTCAGCCGTTCCAACGCTTCTCTGGTGGAAATCGGAGTGCGAAGTTCAATATCCACATATTCCCCATCACTGGTCAGTCCAACTCCCAAAGGAGCCGCAAAGGACATGATCATATGAGGGCTCATTCCCTCGGAAAATTTCACATCGATCTCTGCCCGGCGAAGCGCTTTCTGAAAATAGCGCATTACATCCAAATGGCCGATAAATTTCATGACACCCTGCTTGGAAAATTTAATCCTTACTTTCATTTCTCTGCCCTTTCTTCAATGCGTTCTCCCGCTTCTGGTGCTGTCTGTTCTTTCTCAAAGCCCTTGCCCGCAAAACCTTTTTCCAAACAGCAATTCTCCTTTTTCGCGCTGTCCCGATCCATGGTGCATACCCCTATGCCGTACCTGGCGGCTCCACAGCCGCTGCAGCCTGCAAAGCAATTCTCTGTGATCTGCTCCTGATGTGCTCGTTTCCACTCTCTTAACAGGAAGTTCCTGCTCACTCCAATATCAATGAAATCCCAAGGGAACTGCTCATCTTCCGCCCGCTCCCGCATGGTGTAAAATTCCAAATCCAACCCAGCTGCGTCAAAGGCTTCCAGCCATCGGTCATAATCCCAAAATTCTGTCCAGGCATCAAAGAGAGCGCCCCGCTTATAGGCCTCCAGAATAACCCTGGATGTCTTTCTGTCTCCCCTTGCCAATACTCCTTCCAACACCGTCACATCCGCCTCATGCCAGTTATATTTCAGGCTCTTCTGATTCAACATAGATTTGACTTCGTGATTAACCGTCTTTGCAAAGCCCAGATACTCCCCTGGCTGATGCATCGGCGCCCACTGGAAGGGTGTGAACGGTTTGGGAACAAAGAAAGAGGTACTGATGGTGATCTGGCACTTGCCGTTTCTTTGATCCTTGGGTATCTCATAGTACTTCACTGCAATCTCATTGGCCAGATGCGCAATGGCTTTCCGGTCCTCCTCCGTCTCTGTGGGAAGCCCCAGCATAAAATACAGCTTTACCTTATTCCATCCCCCCTGAAAGGCCTCCTCAGCCCCCTTCAGAATAATCTCCTCCGTCAACCCTTTATTAATCACATCCCGAAGCCTTTGGGAACCTGCCTCCGGTGCAAAGGTGAGGCTGCTCTTTTTCACGTCCTGCACCTTTCCCATTACATCCAGGGAAAAGGCATCGATTCGAAGAGACGGCAGAGAAATATTAATATTCTTTTCCCCAAACTCCTGAATCAGAAAATTCACAATTTCCTCCAGCTCTGAGTAATCGCTGGAACTTAGCGAGCTTAGAGAGATCTCCTCATGGCCCGTATTTTTCAGCATGGCCCTTGCATGCTCCTTCAGCACCTCCAGTTTCCGCTCTCTGGTGGGACGGTACAGCATGCCTGCCTGACAGAAGCGGCATCCCCGGACGCAGCCTCTCTGAATCTCTAGCACCACCCGGTCCTGTGTCACCTTAATAAAAGGCACCACCGGTGCTTCCGGATAGGTAGCCTCTGTCACATCCAGCACCACCTGCTTCTGGATCTTCTCAGGAATATCCTTTTCCTTCGGAACAAAGGACGCAATGGTACCGTCCGCATGATAAGATACTTCGTACAGAGAAGGAACGTAGATTCCCGGTATTTTTGCCGCCTGATGCAGGAATTCCCGTCTGGATAGGCCGGAGGCTCTGGATTCTTTATACAGCTCCAGAAGCGCATCGTATACGGTCTCCCCTTCCCCTATATAAAACAGATCAAAAAAATCTGCCAGTGGTTCCGGATTGTAGGTGCATGGACCGCCTCCAATCACCAGAGGATTTTCCCAGTCATGGCCTTCCTCTGCCCGCTCTTCTGCCGTCAGGGGAATCCGGCTTAACTCCAGTATCTGAAGAATATTGGTATAACACATTTCATATTGGATCGTAATCCCCAAAAAATCAAAGTCCTTGACAGGATCCTGAGACTCCAGAGCGAAAAGAGGAATCTGTTTTTCCCTCATCACCCGGTCCAAATCCACCCAGGGAGAGTACACCCGCTCGCACCAGGTATCTTCCCGCTTGTTAAACATATCGTAAAGAATCTGTATCCCCAGATGAGACATTCCAATCTCATACACATCCGGAAAGCACATGACAAATCGGATGTCCACTTTGGATCGATCCTTCATCACCGAATTTACCTCATTGCCGATATAGCGGGCAGGCTTCTCGATACTTAATAAAATCTCATCGCTTAAAGCTAGTTTTCTCATAATCTTCCTTTCAGTTTCTTGTGAACTCTATATAAAATCTGCTGCTCTTTTTCATTTTTTAACACAAGCTAATTCTTTGCGGCTGATGGCGCAGGACATGGATTTTATGGGATTTTATTTACAATAGGATTCTATTCCCCCAACCGCCTGACCCATTTGGGGCAAGCATAATACCTTTTATTATAAAATAGAAGAAGCTATCCTAAAACAGCAGCATCCGCGCACATGGAACAATACGGAAAATCCACAAAACTCATGGCTTGAAACGTGTTGCCTTATGTACACGGATGCTATACAAACCCAATATATTATATCTTTATTATGGAAAGAGTTCAAGCAAATCTTTCAACCCATACCCCCATTGATTTTATTATAAATGGGCAGACAGTCCTTTATAGAATCCAAATACCAGTATCGCCTGATAAAGATATCGCGGTCTGCATCCGAAAGTTTTCTAAGGAACGTCTCTATCGTATGGATCAACTCTTTTTCCGCCATCTTTTCCTCTACTGTATAAGAAGAACGCAACTCCTCCATCTCTCCGAATACGTTCGCAATATGTCCGTCCACCCGTTTTGCAGCATCCCCTCGCTTTATAGAAGCCCACAGCGCTCTATGCATATCTTTCGTATGCGCAAAACTTTACATTACTCTTCTTTTTCAACGAGTCCGTAAACTTCATACAGGGATAACATATTCTGATACATCATTTTTCTTCCTAACAACTGCTGATACGTAACAGTTTTCACTTTTCCCTTTACTTTTAAGTCTTCCATCTTTTTCTGTATCGTATCGTATTCCTTCTGCACCGCACAGAGCATTTTTTCAAATGCCTTCCATCTAGTTTCATCCATAGCCTTACCCCTCCGAAAACAAGTATCTCATTATTTCTGATTACTTTTGATTTTTTGCAAAAAACAAAAAACCTGAAAACCGCTGATTTTAAAGGGGTTTTCAGGTTCTTCCAAACAGCAGATAACGGGAATCGAA
>ENA-ORTM01002662-ORTM01002662.1-human-gut-metagenome-genome-assembly--contig:-NODE-2662-length-14006-cov-2.709985_pt1 | contig 14006 bp, 13 predicted proteins | sample MGYA00241909_ERZ509182 | MGnify/ENA primary metagenome ERZ509182 (study PRJEB26280, sample SAMEA2338855) | human gut metagenome | biome: human gut; feature: human-associated habitat; material: faeces...
TTATTGTATGTTACGGATTTTGCCATTTATCTATATTTATTTATATTAATAATCAATCTATTTTGTAAGAATTCAGAGTAGAATGCCAAGATATTTCCGGTATATGGAAATGCAGGATATAAAAAATCCTGCCATTGCATTAAAGAATAGAAGCTAACTAAACGATAGGAGAACCATAAGACAGAAGGGACAACCTTCTGTCTTATATATCAAGAGATTAATATCGTCTGGAACTATTATAACCACCCCTTCTTTCGCGATATCCTCCACTTGGTTTTTCAGAGCGAGGGCGGGCTACGCTTACTGAGATTACTTTTTTCTCAAATTCAGCTCCATTAAGAGCATCGATCGCTTTTTGGCCATCTCCATCGTTTACCATTTCAACAAAACCAAATCCTCTGGATCTTCCTGTTTCTCTATCCATGATAACTTTTGCAGATGTAATTTCTCCATACTCTGCAAATAAATCATTCAAATCAGCATCATTAATGCTATAATTTAAGCCTGTAATGTAAATGTTCATTTAAAATTTTATTTTTAATAAATACTAATTAGGGTATGAGGAGGAAAATTAATGGAGAGGCCTACTTAATAATAAAGAAGAACTATACGCTAATAATACGTAACTCAAACTCTGACCCAAAGATAACACTATTAATCGAACCAACAACTATTACAAGCTATAAATTCTCGTTTTTCTTGTTAAGACTGTCAAAACATAATTTCTACCCGGATCAGAGCTCCGTTTCACAGAGGTTGTTATCATCTCAAAAACTCCTAAACCGGACAATCAGCAAGAGTCTTTTCCCGACAAAGACACCCTACCAAATGATCATTTACAAACCCTGTAGCCTGCATATAAGCATAACAGATCGTAGAGCCAAAAAACTTAAATCCTCGTTTCTTCATATCCTTGCTCATCACATCAGATTCTGGGGTTGTAACCGGAATCTCCTTCAACGATTTGAAATTATTTACAATCGGTTTCTGTTCAGGGAAAAACGATAACGTATAATTATAGAAACTGCCAAATTCCTTTTGAATCGCGATGAAACATCTGGCATTCGTGATCGTGGATGCAATCTTCAGCCGATTCCTGACAATCCCATCGAAAAGCATCAGCCGGTCAATATCATCCGAGGTCATCGCAGCTACTTTCTCAACATCAAAATTATAAAATGCTTTTTTATACCCTTCACGCTTACGAAGAATAGTAATCCAAGCCAATCCAGCCTGGGCACTTTCCAGAACAAGAAATTCGAATAAGGTTTTATCATCGGTAACCAATTTTCCCCATTCCTCATCGTGATATTTCACATATAAATCGTCCGTACCAGCCCATCCACAGCGTCTATTTACAAGATCTTCCATCTTTCATAATTTATGATCTTCAAAGATATTTATTAAAGATGAATATACAAGAAAGGTTGTCTAAAAACTTATAGGCAAATACATTGAACATCACATTCGTTAATACGAAAAAAAATCCCGAAACTTTTGAATTTCGGGATTTTTCTTTAATTTACTATTTGCTTTCGCGGTGCGTACGGGACTAACGGAGTCTTTAATCAAGTCTGATATTCAGCCTGCTATAATAATCCTCCAAGAAAAGCACCCACTTCTGCACCTGCTTCATTTCTATGTTTTTCCGATAGGAATTTGCCTTGTTCCAACGAAACAAAGATACTCATTTATAGCGATATAACAAAATTTTCATGGAATTTAAATTCATTTTCCTGAAATATCAAACTTGGGTACTATTATTATTTTCTAATAATCAGTCATCCTTATTTCTTGCCGCAATCATCCGGAAAAACGACTATTTTTGCGGCAAGAAATATCATGCAAGGTACGTACCATTATGGAAACGGTACGCCCACACAGAGGATTTTTGTGGAGAAGCCAGATGCTGGTAGCCAAAGGTCTCCTTTACTGAACACGATTGTATTATCACTAAACATATGGACTTATGACCTATAATAGAGAAGACTCACGTCCGCAGCAGATTGTCTATCAGGGAAAGCGGACCATCAACATGGACAGCAAGGGTACCGTTTACCTTTCAAAGACCATGTCTATCGAATTGGGTATCCTTGGCGGAGGAAGGGTAAACTTCGCATACGATGAGGATACCGGAGAATGGTACATCTGTCATACCACAGACGAGGATGGCTTGACGGTCTGAAGGGATAGAAAGTGTGCAAGGTTTTCGCAGACTTCATCGTACTATTTTCATATCATTCTTTGATAATGACATACTTCTGGTTTTGGCTATTGGGCTTATCAGGAATGGTCATTTGAAGTTTTGTACCAATATAGGGAGCAATATATTTCTTTCTCACCCATCTTCTATCATTCACTCCAAGCATTTCAGCTATTTCAACGATACTTTTCGGTGATTTACAAAACTCAAACACCTTATCTTGGGGTGTAATGATATTCGACTGATCATTTGTTTCATTATGACTTGAGGTGGAATCATCATCACTTGGGGTGTGACTTGGAGTGTGCGAATCTTTCACTTGGGGGGCAGATGCTTTTACACCCCCAGTCAGTGAATGCTTAAACCATATTGTGAGATTCACAAACGGTGGAACAACTTTGATTTCCGGAGTAGGAAGAGTCTGCTCTTTACAACTCTCCATAATGAGACCTATACCTCGCCCCCAAGCCTCCATCGTACCATGTCGATAGAATACATTTGCTATAGTTGGGTTGGCAGGTAAAGAACCAATGTGCTCATTCGCAAAGTCCTGCCATGTCATACCAAGAGGAAATGATCCCGGATTCTGGAATACAATTCGGTCGTCGTAAATAGCCAGACTTGGAGTTGTATTTTCAGCATTCCATGAACGATGGCACAGCATGTTGATTGTAGCCTCCTTTATAGCTTCATAAGGAACGGTAAGTGTATCTTGTCTGAATTTACTATCCATTCTGCCAGATAGATTCAAATGCTTCAAACAGAAATCCATAACAGCATCATACTGTTCAAACAGATTTCCTTCGCAAACAGTCTGATCACGAAATACTCTTTTATCTGTTCCTTCAAAGCGAGCCAAACGAATTTTACACTGAGGGTGTAATAAGGAAGGCTCTTTGCCGAACAATACATTTGCGGCATTCAATATCATACCGTTCTTTCTTGCAACTCCAAGTTTAAGCATAATCTTCATAGGGTCTTGCAGAGTCATTGCCGAAGCATGAATACGCCTTGACCCTATTCCGTCATGCAAGGTCTGATATAACATTTCTGTATCAATATCATCAACTATTATTTCAGAATTGGGCGTATTTTCCCAACTGAATCTCTGAGGATTGCTGATTTTCAGACGTTCTTCGTACATTTGCCTTGGCATCAATGCTGTCGTGCTTTCCACTTTATAGAAAGCTCTTCCATCAAACGAATATGGTCCATTCTTGAAATTATTGGAGTCGAAGTATATGGCAATAACATAATTATCAGGCTTGTCTGGTAACTCAACATATTCAACTTCGACATCTATTGCCGGTTCAATCTTACGGAGTGCATTTGCTACCTCCTGCCTTGTATTATCAGTAACATTTTGCCCAATAATCTTCAAAGACGGAGCAATGCCAAACATCAGCCAGCCACCATCGGAATTCAGAAATGCGCAAGCCGTTTCCATACCTTTATAGAGTTCGCCTGTTGTTTCCTTCAGTTCCAAAGTTCTTGTCTCGTCCTTAGCTATCAGTTTCTTTATATCGTCAATCGTTGTCATACTTTTTATACTATTGTGAATATACATCTATTTTTCCTCTCTAAAGAATAACTGATAGTAGTACATTCCTCGTCCTTCATCATAGCCCCTTTCAATATATTGCTCTCCGCCGTGAATATGTATATCAAAATTTTTATCTAGTTTGATTGTTGTCATTGTACCTGTAGCCTTGCGCTTAATTGCGTTAGAAGCAGTAGCAAAATGATCATCTATTTCAATGTCTCGTTCTTTCTGATAAGTTTCTTTGTATTGCTTAAACTCTGATACTAATTTTGGTGTTCCAAAAACTTGTTCTGCAAAGGTATCTACATTAATAGATTCCTCTTTCAAAGCCGCTAAACTTCTATTCATATATGTTGCTTTCTCTATTTTACCGTTTTCAGCAGGTAATTGAGAAACAAAACTTTTGCATAGAGAAAACATATTTTGGGTTTGATTGAAACTATCTTTCCTTGGGCGTACATGAAGGAAATCATCAGTCCAATATTTAGCTTCCGCACCTTTATTGGTATTATCCACAACAGCAACTACATAGCCATTCTCTCTTTCAATGTTGAAAATTAAACAGCCTTTATCTAATTTATTTAAACTAATACCCTTTTCACTTTCAATCATAAATCCATTTGATTTATGTTGTATCTTTAAATATGTATCTTTATTTTCTGATTTAAATAGGCCGATTGCATTCGTACTTAGGCCATCAACTATACAATCTTCAAAATACACGACATAAAATTCTCCTCCCTTTACTTTGGGATGTGTACTTTGTTCATATAAATGCTTTGATAAATCAATAGATTGATGCAATATTGTATTTGGATCTGAAAAAATTTCATGAACACACATATATACTTCATTCATTGATTTATCTATATTGTGATAAAAAGAATAATATTCTTCAGATTTAAAGGGTGAAAAAAAATACTCTATAAGAAATTCATGAATACTATCATAGTCATCATATTGCTTTTCGGATAAAATACATCCTTCATCTCTTAATTTATTACCTACACGATGTATTACACATGCTTTAATTTTTGCCTCTATAGATGAAATCATAACTATACCTTATTAAAGGTTCTTAACTTTTCTTTCACTAATCTATTGAACTCTATTTTCAATTCTTTTTCTATCGATTGGATACTTTTGACTTTTTCCTTACAGTTGTTATTGATATAACATTTGGGACTGTAGATAAATATGCCATCCGGATTTGGCTTATTTTTTAATGCATCTGAGAAATTGATAACTACAAAATAATTTCCATTTATATCTCGTATCTTAAATTTATAATTTATAGATATTTCTTCGCAAAGTATTATTGATTTTAGTGTCGGGTCTTGCAACTCTCTGATTGAGTCTAAGTTTTTACCCTTTAATTGAGTAATACATTCTTTACCCTTTTTATCTTCATATTCTTGCGGCAATGTTGCACTTTCATCAAACATATATTTAATTGATTTCGCATTAAAGTCGGTAAAAATATTTGATGAATCAATATTTGTAAAGCTTAACAAATAATTTGCTCGCTCTAAATTAGAAAAACTTGAGAACAACACCTCATCTGCTTTATCTTCAATCACATTATTTTGTATCAGTTGTTTCGTTATTCCATCTACTATCCTATCTGAGTACACTCTTGCAGGTCTAGAATTATATTCTTTTGTAAATTCGAGTTTTTTAGTCCTTGAATCTATGCTAATTGTAACTTGAGATATGCTACTTGTGACATTAACTAATGCTTGCTTATTAGGGTTAGTTTCTTCTAAATAAGTTTTTATCGTAATACTTCCATTACCGTTCTGTATGGTCTCAGATGAAACTACTTTTGCTTTTAAATTGTATTGAAAATTATGAGGATATATATTATTTATAGTTTGACTTATGACATCTTTATAGTTCACATCATCGAATATTTTATATTGTTTTGAAGTTGTTGATAAGGGCTTCTCGTTAATATTTACAAAATTAACAAGAGAATCAATATCAACAGAACTAAATAGCATACTAGTCATCAACTGGATAATTTTGGTTTTATCTGCACTTTTTAAGAAAATGCCTTTGTTGGATAGGAAGGCTTTTAAATCTATTGACTTAACAGCGTCCGAAGCAAGAAAAGGTTTCATAGAATCACCATATGGCAGATACTCTATCAAGTGTGGTTTTATATTTAGACATTTATTCCGATTTTCATTGTATGATTCGTCAATAAAAGTTTCAGTGCAATCAGCCGGGATTAGCCTCAAGCTATCGGCATTTAAATTTGAAATTCTTTCGACTCTCAAATTTAAATCATTATTGTTATAACTACGTACAACCTCAGTAACTACACCTTGTTTATCAGAATCATAATCTGGGAAATACAAAATATATTCGTTAGCTAATCCACTTGTAAGTCGTAATGATAACCAAATCATCTGGTAGTAATGCGCAGGTGGACGGACAGGGTTTCTTTAAGCTGGCTGCCGAGGAGGGCGAGTCGTTATTGCTTCACCTGGAGGCGGACGGGACGGAAAAAGGATTCAACCTCTATATGGCGCACGATCGGGTGGCAACTGTTACCGGATATGATTATGCTTCCGTGCAACCGAACGAACCTTATCAGGAAATATTGGTTCCGGAGATGAAAGCGGGGACTTATTATATTCTGGCACAACAGCGTGAGTTCGTTTCCGGTGTGGAAAACAACTTTACCTTAGGTGAAAGCACTTCAGAAGTGGAACGTATGCAGATGACTCTTTCTTCAAAATTGCTTGAGTTCGGCATCTCCCGAATGGATAAGCCGGAAGGTGGCAATGGCGGATCGGCTACTTCCACTGTGTATGGGGCAAAGTTCGACAGCATCATGGATTACCGCTTGAAGCGAGATAACCGAGTTTTACCGGCTGAAGCCATCTATTTTCAAAACTCGTCCGAATCATTAGTAACTTTCAATTTGAATGAAGAGGCATTAGGGACATACGATGTGGTCGTGGAGAAGCAGGGTGGTACGACACGCGAGGTGAAGTCCGGATATACGGTTGTACAAGACAGCCCGAATAAACTGTTGACCAAGATTATCGCCTCTTCCAGTTTCCGCAGCGGTACGACCAATCCGGTAACGATCGAATATGCGAATGACGGACTGTCGGATGTGGTAGTTTCCGAACTGCTATTGGTCAGTGAGAACGGGCATCCGATCGGGATGACGGCCAAAGAGACGGAAAAAGGAGAGACGGAATTGAGGATTCCGATTGCGGAACCGGGCACGAATCAGCCGATGTCGGTCGCTCCCGGCGGAAAAGGAACGTTTACGGTCTATATACATGCAAGTTCGGTAACGACCGTCTCTTTACAGCTTTATGTGATTGAATAAAAATAAAATACTACGATATGAAAATCAGAAATGTATTGAAATGGGGGCTTGCGGCATGTTTGTGTGCAGTCGGCGTATTGTCGCTGCAAGCTCAAAACATCACCAAGCCCAAAATTGCTTGTCCGAACGGATTGTGGGTAAACAGTTACAACGGGGTCTTGTTTTTTACCCGGATAGATGCGGAGATGAAGAATACGGTATTGCCGATCTCGCTTCAGTTTTATTACAACAGTTCGTATAAGGATCGGAATTACGGATATGGATTGGGATTCTCAATGGGTGAAGAGATGCGTTATGCTCTTTCGCTGTCGGGCGACAGTGTCACGATTGAACGGGGAGACGGTCGAAGTGACCTCTATCTGAAAAAAGATCAGGGCTATGAGGCTCCAACAGGGGTGTTCGACCGGTTGACACAGCAGGGTGAAGGGCAGTTCGTGCTGACGATGAAAGACGGTACGATCTATCGTTTTGAAAATGCGAAACACAAGCGGGTGACGAAAATCGAAAACCGCAGCGGATTAGTCACCACTTTGCAGTATCAGCCGGATGGATTGTTGACGGGTGTTTCTGACAACGCCGGACGTTCTTTGGCTTTGACCTACACGGATGGCCTGTTAACTAAAGCGACCGGCTCGTTTATCCAAGGAGAGATTTCCTATCAATATGATAGCCGGAAGCGTTTGACGAAAGTGACAGATCCGATGGGGTATACCCGTTTTTACGGATATGACAAACAAGATCAACTGACCTCCGTAACCGATCCGATGGGAAATGTGACGGAGATCGGCTATACGCAACAGGGAGCTGTCTATCGCGTGAAGACAGCTGTCAGCGACAAGGTGATTCGCTACGAGGTCGCAAACAAGCAGACGGTTATAGTCGATTATACGGAACCGGCTGCCCAATTCTCTTATTACGTCTGGGATGACAAAGGACGCGTCATCGAAAAAAGCGGCCTTTGTTGTGGTATTCAAGAAAAGTTGGTCTATGATGAGGACGATAATGTCACCCAACGGACGGATGCCAACGGAAATATCCGTACCTATACGTATGATTCGAACGGCAATATGTTGACGGCAACCGATCCGGAAGGACATACGGAGACCTATACGTATGAACTGGCTTTCAACCAAGTGGCCTCTTATCGGGACAAAAATGGAAATGACTATTCATTCTCATACGATGATTCTGGTAACTTGACGGAGATATCTGGACCGGAAGGTTTCACGAACCGATATACTTATAATGCGATGGGTGCTCCTTTGACCATCACGGATGCTAACGGGAATGTGACGCAGAATGAATATGACCATCGCGGGTTGCAGATCTCCCAGACGGATGCGATGGGAAATATACGCAAATTCGCATATGATGGTTCGGGAAACTTGATTTCTTCGACCGATGCCCGGCTGTTCGTTACCCGTTACACCTATAATAGAAGGAATGAGTTAGTGCAATTGACCGATGCGTTGGGAGGAGTGCTGGAACTCAGTTATGACCGGAACGGTAATGTGGTGCGTATCAAAGATGCCAAAGGACGGATCACGGCAAACACATATGATGCCTTGGGGAATGTGCTGAGCACGATCGACCCTGCGGGCAGGACTGTTACCTATCGATATAATGGTAAGAGTATGCCGATCGAAATCAAAGATGAGGCGGGAAATATTACAAAATATGCATACGATGAACACGACCGGGTCATCCGGATGGTGAATGCTGAAAACGAAGCGACCTCTTACGCGTACGATATGAAAGGAAATTTACAATCCGTGGTGTTGCCGAATGGGAATACGCTGACTTATAGTTATTCAAAAAACGATTTGGTGATTGAAACGGCGGATGCTTTGGGAACAATCAGTACACAGACATATGATGCAAACGGGAATGTCCTGACACAGACGGACGGTGAAGGGCGGACGATAACGTATCGCTATGACGGCTTGAACCGTCTGGTCTCTTCCATGAATCCGAGCGGTAACAGTGATTCTTATGTGTATGATAAAAATTCTAACCGCCTTTCCTATACTAATCGGAACGGAGATACGGAGTCATACGAGTATGACGCGTTGAACCGGTTGAAGGTGGTGACGGATGCACTTTTCCAAAAGACTCGTTTTGAATATGATAGCGAAGGGAATTTAGTTACAGCTATTGATGCGAAAAACAACAGGACAGGATATACTTATGATGCCCTGGGGCAGAATACGCATATCACCTTTGCCAACAATACGACACAGGAATATACATACGACTTGGTGGGAAACGTGATCCAATTGAAAAAGCGGGATGGTGCAAAGATCAAGTTTACTTACGATGTGTTAGACCAATTGGTCGAAAAGTTATATCCGGATGGGACAACTGATCGGTATGGATACGATCCGTTAGGACAGATGGTCTCAGCGGTAAATCGAGGGTCGACCGTGACATTGGCTTATGATAAGATCGGTCGGATCTTGTCGGAAACGCTGAATGGGCAGTCGATCACGTATGCATACGATGTGCCGAATCACACACGTTCGTTGGTCTATCCGAATGGAAAGAAAGTTATACAGGCTTTAGATACCCGTAACCAAATTGTGGAGATACGGGAAAACGGTACGGTGGTGGTAAATCAAACCTACAATAAAGCCGGACAGATGACCTCCCGGAAGTATAACAACGGGATTACGACCGCATACGAGTACAATGCAAACGGTTGGCTTTCCAAAATAGCGGATGGCAAGATCTTGGATCTGTTGATGAGCTACGATAAGGTAGGCAATATGCTGTCTCGTCTGGATCAATTACATCCGGAGCGGAGTGAAGTGTATGGCTATGACAAAATCCAACAATTGACCTCGTTTAAACGGGGAAAAGAGCAGGGAGGAGCAGTCACACTTCCAACCCGTATGCAAACGTTCCGGTATGATGCCCTGGGCAATCGTATTTCGGTCGAAGAGGATGGAAAGACGACGAATTATGCGGTGAACAACGTGAATGAATATACAGAAATTCGTGGTGAACTGACGTTCACTCCGCAGTATGATGCCAACGGGAATATGGTGAAAGATGAGGCGCATACTTACCGATATGATTACAACAACAAGTTGGTACAGGTGGATGAGAATACGGCAACTTATACCTACGATGCTTTAGGACGGCGTATCAGTAAAAAGACAGCCGAAGGAACAGTGAATTTCTTTTATGCCGGTGATGATGTCATTGAGGAACAGGATGGTTCAAAAGCACTGTTAGCTACCTATTTGATCGGAAACGGAATCGATGATATGATCAAGATGAACCGGAAAGGAAATGATTATTTTTACCATACGAACCATTTGGGTTCGGTGATGGCGGTTTCAGACCGATCGGGTACTGTCCAAGAAAGGTATGAGTATGACCCGTTCGGAAAGGTCTCTTTCTATAATGGTGTAGGGACGCAATTGACAAAATCAGCCATTGGTAATGAAGTGCTGTTTACGGGACGGAGTTATAATGCGGAATCCGGGCTTTATGATTATCGAGCAAGAACGATGAAGCCAAACATTGGGCGGTTTGTGCAGGTGGATCCGTTGCTGTATGTGGATGGGATGAATACGTTGGAGTATGTGAATAATAACTCGATTGGATCAATAGATCCTATGGGGTTATTCTCAACGAAAGATTTTATTAATATGTTTGGATTTGATGTGTGTAAAACTCCAGAAAATGAATGTGCAAATGAAAAATTACCATTAAAAGAAGTAATGGATAATTTTAATGATGTGTTGGGAAATTTTAACGATGTGTTGGGATTTTTACAAGATTTAGGCATGAAAACCTATTGGGGAAAGAATGCTAAAAATAAATTTTCACCTTTTAGAAAAGGTAAAAATACGATGAAATTCTTTGATGTTAAGTTCTCTTTTAGTAATAGGCCTTCTCCTGGTTATAAAAGGTTTGATGATTTCGGAAAAAAATTTGAATCTGCAGGGTTGTTTTTTACAGGTCTTGATTTGCTTAATAAAGGATTAACAAATAGCTTATCATGGTGTGATGCCGCAGATTTAACCTTAGGTTTAGTGGCTGGTAGGTCTTCACATGTGGGAGCACTAACATTTGGTTGGGATATTGGTACTATTATTAGGGGGATTCCTGCTGGAAGAGGTCGTAATGTTGGTAATTATATAGATGCTGCATTAATGCCAATTTTTGATCCATATACTTCCGCTTTTTGGGAATTGAGATACAATGGACCAAGTTGGAATTTAGTAAATCAAATGATTAACTTACCTGTTTCTCCGGAACAAATGATTTTTAGGGCAGCAAATGGATTGATTGATTATGCTGTTTCAAATAATTAAAGGTAACTATATACCAGTTTGCAGAACATAAGTAATCTATTAATTTCTATTTATTGTACTATGTACACTATTTGTTTCATATCTTTACCATATTTAAAAATGAACCATTATGATAGATATAAAATCATTCAATTCATTGATAGAACTTACAGATGCTTTTCCAACAGAAGAAGTATGTTTAAAGTATCTGGAAAGTTTAATATGGGAAGATGGTGTGGTATCGCCTTTCGATCCAGAATCAAAAGTGTATGTGTGCTCCAATAATAGGTATATCTGTAAAAACACAGGTAAATCATTCAATGTTAAAACGGGAACAATCTTTGAGAACACAAAGTTACCACTAAGAAAATGGTTTATGGCTATCTGGTTGGTTCTTTCTCACAAGAAAGGCATATCATCTTTGCAGTTGTCAAGAGATATAAAAGTTACCCAAAAGACCGCATGGTTCATGTTGCAGCGTATTAGAGAATGTTTAATGTGTAAAAATGAAGGGAGGTTGGAAAATGAAGTAGAAGCAGATGAAACCTTTGTAGGCGGGAAGAACAAGAATCGCCACAAGGACAAGAAAGTAAAGAAATGTCAAGGTCGAAGTTTTAAAGATAAGACTCCTGTTTTGGGAATGGTTGAACGAAAAGGGGAAGTCGTTACAAGAGTTATCAAAAGTACGTCCAGAAGCGAAATAACTCCTATAATTCAGCAATTCGTAGACAAAAGGGCTGTTTTATATACTGACGAATGGGGAGGATATGACGAGATCGACAAATCCTATTACCATTACACGGTCGATCACGGCAAAGGACAGTATGTGAATGGAAGAATATATACCAATACGATAGAAGGCTTTTGGACAGGCTTAAAAAGAGGCTACATCGGGATTTATCATTACATGAGTCCAAAGCATCTGCAACGGTATGCTAATGAGTTTACTTTCCGGTACAATACCAGAAAGGTTAATGATTTTCACAAATTTAATTTGTTACTTTGTAACATTAAATATCGTATAACTTACAAACAACTGATTGCATGAGCAAGAAAGGAACGACAACCGGGGAAGAATTTGAGGATTTTCTAAAATTTGCAATGAAATACAGACCTCAAAAAAGAAGGGCTAAAAGCAAGCCAAAAGAAAGAACATGCTTTACTCCTTCCGAAGTAAGGGATATTTTCAAGCAAAACAACTTGACTGACGAGTCTTTGTACAAGAGATTGCTGGGAATGGGCGAAAGTTCCGATAATGCAAAAGCATTAGTGCAAAGAATCCTTCACCCTACCAAAAAGGATTTGGAATTGGAACAGTCGGTCAAAGAAAAAGACCTTTATTTAGACTGATCTTCTTCTTTGCTTGTTTCATCTTGAAGGTCTGAATCTTCTAAAATTACACCTAAAACGGGTATGACATCTTTATCCAGTACAATAGCAGAGCATTTCTGACACATATAACCGGAAGGAGTTTTTACCCACTTGTGCTTACAATCAGTTTTCATAAAACATTAAAAATCAACAAAATGTCCGTAAACGTAAAAATTATAGTAGATTATAACACTCTCCCTCAAGAAGAAGGAGAATTTATAAAAAGGACTGTTACCTTTATTGATAATCTTTCGGGTATTGAAACAAAAATTCATGAAGATATAGTTCCAAAGGACAAACCATTTAACAATATTAAGACAAAACACTTAAATGGTTTTATTGCTCGTTCTTTTCAGTTAAATGCTATAAAAATGACTGAAAAGGATCGTCCCTCCATTTAATTGTTATTATATCACATTTATCTGGGTTTTCTTCTAATATTTCAATTACATTACAATTGTTTACAAAAGCAGGAGGAGGTGGCGCTAAATAAAGAAAAGTTTCTTTTAACTCTTTAATAGTTATTCCAAGATTTTCACAAGCGACCTTTTTATCAAAAATTACAGTTCTCTTGTTGTCTATAGACGGTAAGTTTTTGATATAATTGAATACTTTTATAGTATTCTCATTCGTATTTTCCATAATATTCATTTTTAAGTTCGTGACAAATGTAATAGTTTATTCTTACATGTCAAAATATATTCTTACATTTGCGGTGTCCAGAGGGACTATTGTGGAATTTCAGGAAGTGCCTTTTTCTGTTAAAGTCGCCAATTTTTAACAACACGCAAGGCACAAGTGACTCGCTATATCAAGTGGGTTGCTTGTCTGCGCGTGTACAGGGGTTTGGCGACACCTAACAGAAATGCGGACAGCAGCCCACTTCTTTTTTTGATAATCATTCCTTTGTTGGCTGTTGGAAGGAGCAAAACAACAAAAGTGATATGGAAAAAGAAAAGGAACATTCTGATCACATGATTTTTAATAGCAATGAAATGATGGAAAACCAAGTAAACATTTTGGACGAACTTCGTGCATTGAAATATGAAATAAAGAAAAAGAAAACATGGGTAGCTTTTCTTTTAACTCTCTTTCTCGGACCCTTTGGTTTGTTTTATACAGGTAAATGGGTTGCTGCCTTAATAATGGTTCTTTTGGAGCTATATCAAATTTTTAATTATGCAGACAATGCATTATCATTAAATTTAATGTCGTTTTCTCACAATATTATGT
>ENA-ORTM01002663-ORTM01002663.1-human-gut-metagenome-genome-assembly--contig:-NODE-2663-length-13999-cov-6.213067_pt1 | contig 13999 bp, 16 predicted proteins | sample MGYA00241909_ERZ509182 | MGnify/ENA primary metagenome ERZ509182 (study PRJEB26280, sample SAMEA2338855) | human gut metagenome | biome: human gut; feature: human-associated habitat; material: faeces...
TCATCGTCCAATCTATTTAGTCGTTAAACAATCAGCCCTGCGCACTGGCTGTTATTTCTGTTCTCGAACGATGCAAAATTAGGTAGGGTTATGAGTGGTAAGGATGGGGACGGTACAAACTGAATATCATTGTATCTTATTGAATATCAGAAAATAAAAATACCACTCAAAAATTATTTTGAGTGGTAAAAGTGGAACTTTCGTAAAGTATCAGGATATATTACGGATTATCTGAATATATGTTCCATTTCCTTGGCGAAATTTTGGTTGCTGTCACTGGGGAAATCTGAAACAGGCTCCTTGTACTTGGATTTGTAGTAGCTGTCGTCAATATCCAGCAGTTTCAGTATTCTGTCTTTCCATTTGTCCCTGTCCTGTTTGGAGAGTTTCTCGCTCATCAGGAATATCAGATAGCATACACGTATTTTCTCTCTCGGTTTTATTTTCAGCTTACAGTTGCAGGGGTGAAGATTCATATTGGCATAGAAATCCAGTGCGGAAATTTCTTCGAACTGTTCTCCTATGCACACCTCATGAATGAGCGAAAGTAATTTCATGCTGAAATATTCCTGTTGTTCTTCTGTCGTTTCCTGCTGACTGATTGGCTCGCTTGATTTATTCTCTTGCTTTCCGTCAGGAATGTATTTCTTCAATATATCCAGAAAAAGGCAGCTTTGACGGTATATGTCCGCACAACAGTTCTTCATGTATTGGAATGCCTCTGTTCTTGCAGCCTTTTGCTGATCATAGAGTTTGTTCAGTTTGGCTTTTTCCCTGTCATATTCAGCCTTGCAGCGTTCATATTCTTTCTCTGCCTGTTTTTCCTCTTCGGCTGTATGCTCCCTGTAACCAATGGAATCATACCTGTTGTTGGCTTCATTCAGCGGCTTGCTCAGACTTCTTGTAACATCCAGCTGGGCTTCAATTTCCTGAGAATACCTTTCCATGTGCTGATAGCAAGCACGTTCTATGGCTCTGTCACTTAACGGGCGTATCTCATAAGCCTGTATGCTCTTTTCTATTTCAGTTTTCAGGCTGTTGAGTATCAAGGTGTATTGCTCTTTTTGCTTGTCAAGCACCAGTTCAAGGATAGCGGCTTCAAAGGATTTCATGTCATTATACTCCTGATAGAAATCCGATATGAATTTCTGCCTGTCAAAAGAAAAAGCGTAATTATCTATATAGTCTCTGTATATTCTGTTGAGTTCTCCATATTGGGGAATCATCGTCTGTATCTTTCCTGCCATATACTTTATATTATGGGTTCTTGTCCTTGTCAAGGAATAAGGTCAGTTCTTCTTCCACTTCTTCTATACTCGGTAGGGCAGATTTCAGATTTTCGGGTACTGCCTTGCTCAATTGATAGTCGCTGATACCTATCGGCTGGTCATATCCAGCCAAGGCATATTGTGCCACGACCTCATCCTTACCCCTGCACAGCAAAAGACCGATGGTCTTGTTATCATTTTCTCCCCTCAGTTTATCATCTACAACATTGATATAGAAATTTAACTGCCCTGCATATTCCGGTTTGAATGGCGTTGCTTTCAATTCCACGACAACATAGGCATGGAGCTTGATATTATATAGGATCAGGTCGGCGAAAAAGTCACTGTCCCCAATCTGGAAATGTTTTTGTCTGGCAACAAAAGCAAAGCCGTTACCCATTTCCAGCAAGTAACGGGTTACATGCTTTACCAACTGTTCTTCTATATCCCTTTCGTCAGCCTTTTCCTTTGCTCCTGCCAAGTCAAAGATATACGGGTCTTTTAACAGATAATTGGCAAGATCGCTTTGAGGTGCCGGAAGTGTGGCAGTGAAGTTGTTTACCTTGTTACTCTTGATTTGTCTGTCATACAGATTACTTTCAATCTGCATTTTCAGCACATTACTGCTCCAACCCATTTCTACAGATTGTTTCATATACCAATACCTTACGCCCAATGGTAGCGGATTATTGAGTATGACCATATGGCTTGCCCAATTTATTCTTGCAATCGGTGACGCCAAGAATAAATCTTCTATATCCTCTATTTTTATTTTATAGATGGTTGCTACTGTTTTTGCTACATTCTGAAATTGCGCAGGAACCTCCTGCGTAATTTCTAAAGATTGATTATCAGCTGATTGTATTTGCGCAGTAAGCTCCTGCGTAAATTGTCCGCTATTGAGCTTAAGGACTTCATTAGTAATGTTTTGAATATTTGGGACCGACAGTATTGAATCTGCTTCAATAAAACTACGAAGTACATTTAACGGATATAAACGGGCAAACTGGCACATATAAGTAAGATTACGTTCCGAATATCCCTTCTTTTCAGGATAATTGAATCTGATTGCCTGTGCCAATTTTTTGATAATTTTACCACCCCAGCTATGCAGGTTTTGGTGGTACAGTATATAATTCCCCATTTTCCAGTAATGGAACAACATCTGGGCATTGGCTGCGGTAATGAGTCGGACTTGTGCCTGTTCTATTTCCGAACCGACAGCATGGACAAAGGCATCAAAATGACCTTTCTTTATATTATGTTCGTTGTTATTTTCCATATCACTAACTATTACTTAACAAAGATAACTCTAATAATGGATAATCTGTGAAACTGACTGATACTTTTAGAGTTGGTTAAACTTGTTCATTGCATTGGCCTTAATATCGTCTGCTATGTCAATGTAAGGCTTCATGGCTTTATAATCACTGTGCCCTGTCCATTTCATTACAACCTGTGCAGGAATACCGAGAGCCAGTGCATTACAGATGAATGTCCTTCTTCCTGCATGTGTGCTGAGTAATGCGTATTTCGGTGTAACTTCATCTATACGTTCATTTCCTTTGTAGTAGGTTTCACGTATAGGTTCGTTAATTTCTGCCAGTTCTCCCAGTTCTTTCAGATAATCATTCATTTTCTGATTGCTGATAACAGGCAATGCCATGTGGTTTTCAAAATGGATGTCCTTGTATTTTTCAAGTATGGCTTTACTGTACTTGTTCAGTTCAATACTCAGACTATCTGCCGTTTTAACGGTGGTGACTTCTATATGGTCGGACTTGACATCACTTCTCTTTAGGTTACGAACATCTGAATAACGCAGACTGGTAAAGCAACAGAACAGGAAAACATCCCGGACACGTTCCAGATACTGTTTGTCTTTGGGTATCTGATAGTCTTTTAGTCTGTTCAACTCTTCCCATGTCAGGAAGATTACCTTCTTGGGGGTGGTTTTCAATTTCGGTTTGAACGTATCGTATGCTATATTCTGGTGATAGTCTTTCTTGAAGCTCCATCGCAGGAACCATTTGAGGAATCCCATTTGTTTACCGATGGTACTGTTTCTCATGTCTTTTTTGTCACGCAGGAAATTGATATACTCGTTCAATCCGAACTCATCGAAATATTCAAAGGTCACATCTTCCTTGAACTCCTTGAGGTGATTTTTAACGGCTGCAAACTTTTCGTATGTGGATTCAGTCCAGTTATTCTGATTGCCGCATTCTTTTACAAATTCATCGAACACCTCCCAAAAACTTATCTGTGCTTCTTCCTGCTGTTCTTCGTTGGCATTCTTCATCCGCAGGTTGAATGCATCCTTTAGTTGTTGGGTAGTTGGCATGGTTTCCTGTACCTCAAACTCCTTGAACACATTTTGAATTTCGGCATAGTATTTCAGCAGATCGGCATTGATTTCAGATGCACTTTGCTTTAATTTGTTGGTACACCCGTTCTTTACTCGCTGCTTGTCGGAATCCCATTTGGCTACATCGATGCGGTAACCCGTTGTAAACTCAATGCGCTGGCTTGCGTATATGACGCGCATACGGATGGGGACATTCTCCACAATTGGCACACCGTTCTTTTTCCGGCTTTCCAATGCAAAAATGATGTTTCGTTTGATATTCATAATTGGGTGCGTTTGAAATTCTACACCCAAATATACACCCAATATTTGGAATAGCAAAAGATATTCAGAAAGATTTAGATTTACTATGTATTCCAAATTGTGTGTGATTATCAGTAATTTGCAATTTTATGATATTTCTTGAATGTATAGGTTCGAGAGCCTGTCTCTCCGCTGAACTAACCGGACAAAACCGGACAGTAAGCAGACAAGTCCCACAAATTCAATGATTTGTGGGACTTTTTTTATCCCCTTGTGTCTGCCTTAAAGTACATCTTTTCGCCCCTGAAAGACAAAGTTCGTAACCTAACTTGTACCCCCGACAAGTAAAAACGACAAGGGGGTACAGATTGTCCGAAATTGGCGAAGTCCTGTCGCTATTTGGCTTGTCTGCATAGAACTCATTTTAAGAGATTTACAATAGTTTTGCAACTTAAAGAAGTGAGTTATGAAATCGACATTCAACATTTGCTTTTACGCAAAGAAAGACAAGCAGAAAGCCAACGGTGCGTACCCCATTTTCGCCCGTATTACAGTGGACGGTGTGGCAAGCCGTTTTAATACCAAGCTGGACGTGCTGCCCTCTATTTGGGACGGTAAAATGGGCAAGGCTACCGGACGTACTTCGGAAGCCAGCCGCATAAACCGTATGCTGGATGATATAAACGCATCTTTGAACACCATTTACCACGAAATGCAACGGCGTGACAACTACGTGACCGCCGAGAAAGTGAAGAACGAGTTCTTGGGGCATAGCGAGAGCCACGAAACCATCCTTTCATTGTTCCAAAAGCACAATGACGATGTGAAGCAGCTTGTGGGCATATCCAAGACGATAGCAACTTACCGCAAGTACGAAGTCACCCGCCGCCACCTTGCCGAGTTCATTCAAAGCAAGTACAATGTATCGGACATATCCATAAAGGAGATAACGCCGATGTTCATTACCGATTTTGAATTGTACTTGCGTACAGCCTGCAAATGCGGTTACAACACCACCGCCAAGTTCATGCAGTTCTTCAAGCGCATTATCATCATAGCCCGTAACAACGGCATATTGGTAAACGACCCGTTCGCCAGTTATAAAATCCGGCTGGAGAAAGTGGATAGGGGCTACTTGACGGAGGACGAGATAAAAATCATCCTCAAAAAGAAAATGGTTTCCGAACGGCTGGAACACGTCAGGGACTTGTTCATCTTTGCCTGCTTCACCGGACTTGCCTATATAGATGTAGCCGGGCTTACGCAAGACAATATCCGCAAGTCCTTTGACGGCAACCTTTGGATAATGACAAAGCGGCAAAAGACCAATACGGACGTGAATGTTCCCTTGCTGGATATTCCCAAGATGATTTTGAAGAAGTACAAGGGCAAATTACCGAACGGCAAGATACTTCCCATAATCAGCAATCAGAAGCTAAACGCCTACTTGAAAGAGATTGCCGATGTATGCGGAATTAAAAAGAACCTGACATTTCACCTCGCCCGGCATACTTTTGCCACGACTACTACGCTGTCAAAAGGCGTACCCATTGAAACGGTCAGCAAGATGCTGGGACACACGAACATTGAAACGACCCAAATTTATGCCCGCATAACTAACAGTAAGATAGGCAGCGATATGCAGGGACTTGACAAGAAGTTTGTCGGCATCGAAAAGATTTACAAGGAAGTAGCCATGTAATCTTGATTATTGGGGACTGGTCACAAATTGTGACCAGTTCTTACTATTGTTCCAACATTACTTAATCCCCTAAAATATACAATTATGGATTTACAGATTATCCAAAACAAGATTTTTGAAGTCAGAGGTTGCCGGGTGATGCTCGATTATCATTTGGCAGAACTCTATCAAGTGGAAACACGAGCCTTGAAGCAGGCGGTCAAACGCAATATCGAGCGTTTCCCCGGTGATTTTATGTTTGTTCTCACCAAAGAGGAAGCTAACTTGCTGTTATCCATAGGGGTATCACAAAATGTGATACCTCCTGATTATAACTTCGGCGTTGCTATGCCTATGGCTTTCACGGAACAGGGCGTAGCCATGCTGTCCTCGGTTCTCCGTTCCAAAGTAGCCATAGAGGTAAACATTTCAATCATGCGGGCTTTCGTCCTCATGCGCCAAATGGTAATCGGTTACGAGGAACTGTTAAAGCGCATTGAGGAACTGGAGGTAAGCACCGATGCGCAGTTCAATGAACTGTACCAAGCCCTTACCCAGCTTCTAAGCCAGTCGCAGCAGCAAAAAGAACGCCGTCCGATAGGTTTCGTTACCTATGACCGTTCAGGTAACAAATAGGTAACGATTTCGGTAACGAAATTCCACCTAACAAACTATATCCCAGTATTGTACATTCTCCCATCTTGCGGGCAGTCCGGCGACTACCCGCATTTTTCATATCCTTTTCCAAGCTGGCACATTCCCCGGAACGCCAGCCGTGCATGGCATGGCTGACTGTATTCCGTGAAAAGAGCCGTTGGAAACCCGCACAAGCGTACCGCAAGGTGAACTTGCCATACCCTTGCTTTTCCTGCCCGCATGGAGTGTTCCCTAAAGGATGAAAGAGAGCAGGCACTTTTCCCCTGTTTCCCTAAATGTAAATCTTCCTCATTATGCAGTCCCCCAGCCGGGACAGTCGTTTTAATCATTTCAATAGGCAAAGGTAGTTACGTGTTCTTCACGATTTTGCAAGGTCGAGCCGTTCCGGTTTGGCGAAAAAATCTTCCCTGCGCCCACTGGGTGCGAGGTATTTTTTGCCCAAAACCCTGCAAACTCTAAACACTACCCTTTTACGCCTATGTGAAACGAAAACGACCGACCCGACCGGAAGACGCATAAAAAAAAGTCGGATTTACGGGAAACAGGAAAAAAGTCCAGTGAAACTTCAACTCCCTCACCTCTCAAATCCGCATAAACTTAAAAAAATTACAATCATGGAAGCAACGACATTATCAGAAGCAAGGGTTTATGTAGGCACTTACGCCAAGTATAACAACGGTTCACTGTACGGCGCATGGCTCGACCTTTCGGACTATTCGGACAAGGAAGAATTTTACGAAGCCTGCCGGGAACTGCACGAGGACGAAGAAGATGCGGAATATATGTTTCAGGACTGGGAGAACATGCCGGAGGGCTTAATCGGCGAAAGCTGGATTTCTGAAAACTTCTTCGCCCTGCGTGATGCGGTGGAGGATTTGGACGACACCGAGCAGGAAGCCTTTTTCGTGTGGTGCAACTACAAAAGCCATGATTTGGGCGAGGAAGATGCGGATGACCTTGTACGTGATTTCCGGGACGAGTATCTGGGTCAATATGACGATGAAGAAGATTTCGCCTATGAAATTATCGAAGAATGTTACGACCTGCCGGAGTTCGCAAAGACCTATTTCGATTATGAAAAGTTTGCCCGTGACCTCTTTATGTGTGAATACTGGTTTGATGACGGCTTTGTGTTCCGGACGGCATAATGATAACCAATCCGGGCGGGGTGTCAAAGCCCTGCCCGCTAAAAACAACCAAGTTTATAACCATTAAAAATAAGACATCATGCAGTCACTTAACAGAAACGGGGTGAGCATCACCCAAACACCGGGAGAAGAAAAGTTCGTCAAATGCCGTTTGAGCGCATTTAAGGGACAGACGTTTTACCAGTACGATTACCGCTGTACCGATATGGAACTTTTCAGTACGGTAGCCAAAACGCTGGACGAGTGCCGCCGCAGGCGTGACGAGTGGATAGCGAAAAAAGAACGGAGTAATAAATAAGTAAATTTTGGGGATATGAAAACAACAGAAGTAAACAAGGAGCTTATCGGCAGGCGTTGCGAGTGCATTTTCACGGGTCTAATGGTAACGGGCGTTATCGAGGACATCCGGGACGACCGACATTCCACAGCGGTAAAAGTCCGCTTCGACCACCCGCACCAGTGGGGCGATGAATTATATAATGACGTGTGGGCATGGGGGCGCAAAACGGACGAGTTCGGCACGTTGCATCACCTGCAACTGCTGGAGGACAAACCGGACTTTCAGACAATGACGGTAGTTTTCGGCGAGCCAATCAGCCGGATAGACCGTAGTGTCTTTGAAGATGCGGAGGCGTGGGGTGTCTGCTCCCTGCAAGGCTGGGTAAACAGCTACGAGAGTGTCCGGTTTGTAGCCATAGACGACCATACGGCGGTCATAACGGGCGAATATAACTTTGAACAGGTAAAGGTGTGGTTAGAGAAAAATGTACCCGTAAAGAGCCTTGAAATCAGTTGATGGAGAACGGCGGCAACCGCCGCCGTTACTTTCTTCCGTGAGCCAAAAGCGGGTGAAGAAAGTAACAAAGAAGCCTTTCGCTTCCCTATCATGGAAACAGCCCGCCGATGCTTCCCGGCGGGCTGTCTGCTGGCATTTACGCTTTGCGTATCATTAAACGAATATCACAGCTACAAATCCTCACAATGAATAAATTTTACACTAGGTATGCACACGGTTTCTTCTTCCTTGATGTCGTATTTCCAAGTCCGCTTGGTGACAAGCATTTCCGTGTCACAATCGAACCATACCATTACGGGCGCATCATCTTCTTCATCCGTCCACTTGAAAACCTGATTGGACGGCGTTTTCCACAATGCTGCACTGTCACGTTCGGAAATGCAGTCCTTATCCACGATAATGATGTCACCTACTGCCGGAACCGTATCTGTTTCCAATGTGGTTTCTATGTACCACGAGATACCTTTTATATCCAATTCTATTTTTACCATGTCATTTTATTGTTAGGGGGTTGCTGTTTCCGTTTCTTCTTCGCTGTTGTCGTTGTTGAACGAGAACGAAATCTGCTGCATCTGCCCGAAGCTGTCGATGATATAGATGTCAATCGTCTGCTGGTCTGTCGATGCCGAGGTGTAGTAGAGCCGGAACGTTTCTTTCTCCAGCGGGTACAGGTCATTGGGCAGGAACACCGTGCCGTTATCCATTTCCAGCTTCCCTTTGCCGTCCGGCTGGAAATACCTGATTTGATAGGTAGTCGGCTGGTAATAGCCGCCACGCACCAGTTGGCAGCGTATTTCGGCGCTTTCCCCGACTTTCAGTTTCTTGGGCACTGGCAGCGTTTCAATGCTGAACGGGTACGCCTGCTGAATATCCAAGCTGTCATTACAGGCGGCGACAAGTACAAGGGCGGCCACGATGTAGCAGCCCATGATGATTTTATACATTACATTCTTCATATACATTATTATATAGCAATCAGTTGATAATGAATTTCAGTCCCAAAGATACCTGCGTATGGAACTTGCCGATGTCCGAGCCGAACAACGCCCGTTCCCTTGCATTGACAAGCAAGGCTATCCGGTCTGTCAGGTAGGCTTCCAGTTCCAGCGTCAGCGCACCGCCGTAAATAAAGCAGTCCTTATCCAATAAGGTAGAGCCGTCCGGCAATAACTTTTCGCTTTTGTTGCTCACCTCATACCCGGCGAGTGCTGACAATCCCAGCGAGAGAAAAAAGGTCTTGCGCCTGTCCGAGAGGAATTTCAGGTAATAGCCGCCCTCTGCGGTGAACTGTTCGACTGGAATACGCATATCCTTGTAGTCATACTTCTTATGCAGGTATTCCCCGCCAATCACCCAGCGGTTGGCGTTCTTGGTGTAAACGCTGTACGCCGCCCCGATGTGGTAGGCGAAATCACTGCCAGCGTTCCAATGCACCCCGTCCGCCATGCCCGCCGTGACCTGCAAGCCTTTCATGCCCGGCAGGTATCTTTGTGCGTGTGCCTGAAACGAGGTCAGGTACAGCGCAAAGAGCATTCCGATAAATAGAAACCGTTTCATCCTCATTTGATTTTGAGTTCGTCAATCACTTCCGCATTCACGATGTCGGAATTTTCCACCCGTATGGTCTGATGCCGCCCGCCGTTCTTCTCGTAGAGTTCCACCAGCAGCAGTTTGTCGTCCGGTATGGTGAACTTCGGCAGGGCGTACACCGTGCGCACGGTCGATTTCCCGGCAATCTCTATCACCTCGTTGTAGCTGCGTACCGCATCCAGCACCGTTTCCTGAATAGCCGTGCGTTTGGGTACTTTCTTATCGACTATCTTAAACTTGATGAAGTCCGTGTCGAAAGGCACGTTGGAACTGTTCTTTGTCTGCGTGTGTACATAGAGCATCCCGTTATAGGTATAAATCCCCTTGATTAGGAACTGTATGCCGAAACGCTTGCTACCCAAGTGGCGCACTTTCCGGTCGTTGTTTTTGTAGATGCTCCGCATTATCAGCTTCACCAGTAGCGGGCTTTCGTTACCCAGTTCCCGGAAATGGATGTTCATGCGGGTATGCGAGAAATCGGACGTATCTTCATTTTCCAAGAAGTCTTTCATTTCGATGTTGAGCATTTCCGGCTCACGGGCGTACTTGGCGTTGAACGAAAAGAAGCTGCCGTCCTCGCAAATGACGGAGAAGTTCGTTTCGCCCGGAAAGCCCTCTGTCGTGGCTTTCACCCGGATTACGTTCTCCGCACCGTCAGCCTTGCCCGCTATGATGTGGTTGCTTCCCAAATCGACATAGCGGACGGCGGCGGGGAAGATGATGTGTACCGTCTTGGCAAAGGTCACTTCCACGCCGTAGGGCGTTACCATTTGTCGGTAAGGCAGTTTCCGGGTAATGCCCCGGTACAAGTCGTTACCTACCGCATACTTCACGGTGTCAGTAGTTTGTGCGTTTGCCGCACACACGCCCAGCAAGAGGGCGAACATTGCAAAAATCTGTTTCATTGTCAATTGAAATTTTAGTGGTTAAATAATTATTGTTGTTTGGCGTAAAGCATCACCCTGTACCCGGCTTTCAGCTTCACTTTCACGGTTCGGAACTTCTTGGCGAGATAGCCGGACGTTCCTTGCAGCAAGCCTCTTGTCACGTCCATAGCCACCTGCTGCCCGGCACTTTGGGCAAAGGAAATGCTTGTACCCAGCCCGCTGCCGATATTCGCCATAGCCTCGTTGAACGCTTCCTGCTCCATTGAGGACGGGACAGAAAGCCCCTTTTGCCCGTCCGTGTCGAACACGGCAAGTTCCACCGGGATGATGTTGCCAGCGTACTCAATCGAGGACACCAGTATGTCGAGCCGTTCGCCCTGCACCTTTGCCGTACCCGCCACAAGGGTATTCTTCGGCACGACTATGTTCCCTGCCTGCATGGGTTCGAGCAGCCGGAGTTTCACCGCCTGCCCGTCCGTCAGCGTCTGGTCTTGGTGGATGCAGGCGGCTACCGTGTTCTTTCCCATAGCGTAACCCGTGCCTACCGCCGTGTTGAAGCCGTAGTTCCGTGGCTGGCTGTAAGCCCGGATGAAGTCGGCATCGCTCATGGGCTGCTGCAATCCCGATACGGTCGTTTCCCGGAGAGCCTGCACCGCCACCGCATCCGGCTTGCGTTCAATGTCACCCGTTACCGGGACTTGTGCGACCTGTCCCTGCCCGCCGTTCATGTACCTTGCCGCCAGTTCGTAGGACTTTTCCAAGAGAGCCATTTGCTCATCAGCGGTAGGCGTGGCGTTCTGCTGTTGTTGCAGTCGGTCGGTCAGTTCCGCCACCTGCCTTTTCAAGTCCTCTTTTTCCTCGTCCACCGGGGGCGTTTCGTAGAACGTGCTCAACCGGCGGTTGATGTCCCGGTAGGCGTTTGCCGAAGAAGAAGCCCCGCCGCCCCGCTTGGGCTGCACATCCTCTTCCGGCATCAGGTCGATTTCCGCCTGCGGTTCTTCGGTTTCATCGTCCCCGGTGAAGCCGAAGTCCTGAAGGGATTGTATCCTGTCCTGCTGTTTGCGGCTCATCATCGCCTGCTCGTATGCCTTTTGCTTGTCGGCTATAATCCCGTCCTCTGCGGGCAGGGGTATGTCGGCGTTGAAGCCGCCCACGTTCTCCACATTCACGTCCTCTTTATCGGCGGGGGCGAATATCAGGTACATGCACCCTGCAAAGGCAAGGAACATCAGCGGGAAGACTATCATTTTCCTGCGCTGCTGTACCTGCCGGGGTGTCAGTTCCTTTTGGGGTTTCTTTTCCTTTTCGGGCTTCCCGTCCGTCTGCGGTACGGTCGTGCCGTTCTCATTCTTCTGTACTTCGTCCATGTTCCGGTCTGTTTAAGGGGTTGATACTGTCGCTACCGTGTAGCGGGTATTGTCTGATGTGTTCTATTTGCAGCCGCCTGCCGTCCCGCTTCCCGATGTTGTAGATTGATGAAACGGTAATGTAGATAGACAAGCCGCCAAAGAAAAAGAACATCACGAGGATAACCGCCAGCCTTTTGCCCGGCGTAATCCGTCCGCACATCCGGCGCAGGCGGTCGTCCGCCCAGTCCTGCACCTTTTCGATGCAGCCTTTTTTCTTTCCTGTTTCCATACGCCTATCGTTTAATGGTCTGTAAATCCTTGTTTTCCGTAATGGTGAACGCTTCGATGATGAAACCGTGCGGGTTGTTGTCGCTGCGTGTGGCGTTGAGCAGGCGGCACGAGGTCACGAGGCTTCGCACCGTCAGGCTGCTTTCCCGGACAATGAGCTGCCGGGCATAGGTGTTCACCTTGTAGGGGTACTGGTCGAAGTCGCATTTCACGCTGTCAATCTCCACCGTCTGCGTGACGTTTCCCGAAATCACCCGGTTGTAGTAGCCCTTTTCCGCCAAGTCCTTGTAATAGTTGAAAGCGGTCTTGTCGGCGAGGAACAGCGAGCGTCTGATGTTGCTTTCGATGGCGTCCTTGTCGGGCGATAACGTGAAGAAAAGTTCGTGGAAACGCCGCACGTGCGATTTGGCTTCCACGGGTCTGTTCTGTGCCATGTCCTGCGAGAGTGCCAGCATCAGGCTTTTGCCGTTGTCGAGGACGTATATCTTCTGCCGCTGCTTCTCGGCGAAGCTGTACGAGTTCCACACGGCGAAGCCCGTCACCAGTGCGCACAGGCAGATGAATACCAGCGCAAAGAGCCGGATTTGTCGGAAACTCGTTTCAATGTTCGTTAATGACTTGAATTCCATGTTCTAAAATTTGATAGTTGGTTATTTGAATAGTTTTCCCGACACCTTTCCGGTTGCCGCCCCGGTTGCCGCCCCTGCGATAGACCCGGCTTTCGCCACGTTGCGGTTGTAGGCGGCAGTCCCGCCAGCCGACACTATCCAGCCCGCCACGGTCGGAATGGTGAAGTAGCCCACGATGCCGATAATCATAAAGATTACATACACGGTGCTGCTCCCGTCCGGGATGAAGTTCGGGTCTGAAAGCTGCTCGATGTCCTTTTGGAGCATCAGCGTCTGTATGCGAGCCAGCACGCTGCTGAACAAGTCCGACACGGGTAGCCACAGGTAAATGGAGATATAGCGTGAAATCCACTGGGTCAGCGTGCTTTGGAAACCGTCATAGACGGAAATGGCGAACGCCAGCGGACCCAGTATCGAAAGCACAATCAGGAAGAACGTGCGCAGCGTGTCTATAATCAGCCCCGCCGCCTGAAACAGCATTTCCAGCAGTTCCCTGAACCAGTCCCGGACGGACTTCTTGATGTTGTAAGCCGCCCTGTCCATGTACATTCCGGTCATGGTCACCATGTCGGAGGGCGACCAGCCCAGTTCTTCCAGTTGTCTGTCAAATTCCTCGTCCGATGCGAGGTAAGCCGTTTCGGGGCTTCGCATCAGGGCTTCATACTCCAGCCTGTCTTTCTGCGCCCGGTACTCGTTCATGTCGAAAGTCTGCGTTTCCATAAGCTGGTTGCACCCTTTCACCACTGGCGACAATACCGTGTTGATAGTCCCCAACACGAAAGTTGGAAAAAACATGATACACAGCCCCAGCGCAAAGGGACGCAGGAGCGGGTACACGTCTATGGGTTCGGCACGTGCGAGCGACTGCCACACTTTGGCGGCTACATAGAACAAAGCTCCCAGCCCGGCTATTCCTTTGGCTACCCCCGTCATGTTGCCGCACAAGGGCATCATTTCATCGTACAGCACCCGCAACACTTGGTGCAGGTTGTCAAAATCCACCGCTGCTAATAACATAGGCATACCATATTATATATTATATGTTACCAGTAGCGTTCATCCGCCGAGCCGTAGAGAGCCAGCACCCGGTCGGTG
>ENA-ORTM01002665-ORTM01002665.1-human-gut-metagenome-genome-assembly--contig:-NODE-2665-length-13982-cov-3.602212_pt1 | contig 13982 bp, 23 predicted proteins | sample MGYA00241909_ERZ509182 | MGnify/ENA primary metagenome ERZ509182 (study PRJEB26280, sample SAMEA2338855) | human gut metagenome | biome: human gut; feature: human-associated habitat; material: faeces...
CGCAGTATGTCTTTGAAGCAGGCGTACCGGTATTCGGCGTTTGCTATGGTATGCAGACCATGGCGATGCAGCTGGGCGGCCATGTAGAAGGTTCTAACGAGCGTGAGTTTGGTTACGCGCAGGTTGAAGTGGTTAACGACAGCGCGCTGGTGCGCGGTATCGAAGATTCCCTGACCGCAGACGGCAAACCGCTGCTGGACGTGTGGATGAGCCACGGCGACAAAGTGACCGCCATCCCGGCGGACTTCGTGACCGTCGCCAGCACCGACAACTGCCCGTTCGCCATTATGGCCAACGAAGAAAAACGCTTCTACGGCGTGCAGTTCCACCCGGAAGTGACCCACACCCGTCAGGGAATGCGTATGCTGGAGCGCTTCGTGCGCGACATCTGCCAGTGCGAAGCGCTGTGGACCCCGGCGAAAATCATCGACGACGCCGTTGAGCGTATCCGTCAGCAGGTTGGCGACGACAAAGTGATCCTCGGCCTCTCCGGCGGTGTGGACTCTTCGGTGACCGCGATGCTGCTGCACCGCGCTATCGGCAAAAACCTGACCTGCGTATTCGTGGACAACGGTCTGCTGCGCCTGAACGAAGCGCAGCAGGTGATGGAGATGTTCGGCGACCACTTTGGCCTGAACATTGTTCACGTTGAAGGCGAGCAGCGTTTCCTCGACGCGCTGGCGGGTGAAAGCGATCCGGAAGCGAAGCGTAAAATTATCGGTCGCGTTTTCGTGGAAGTGTTCGACGAAGAAGCGCTGAAGCTGGACGACGTCAAATGGCTGGCGCAGGGTACCATCTACCCTGACGTTATCGAGTCTGCCGCTTCCGCCACCGGTAAAGCGCACGTCATCAAATCTCACCACAACGTGGGCGGCCTGCCGAAAGAGATGAAGATGGGCCTGGTTGAGCCGCTGCGTGAGCTGTTCAAAGACGAAGTGCGTAAGATCGGCCTGGAACTGGGCCTGCCGTACGACATGCTCTACCGACACCCGTTCCCGGGCCCCGGCCTTGGCGTGCGCGTGCTGGGCGAAGTGAAGAAAGAGTACTGCGACCTGCTGCGTCGTGCGGACGCTATCTTCATCGAAGAGCTGCACAAAGCTGATCTGTATAACAAAGTCAGCCAGGCGTTCACTGTGTTCCTGCCGGTTCGTTCCGTCGGCGTGATGGGCGATGGCCGTAAATACGACTGGGTGGTTTCCCTGCGTGCGGTGGAAACCATCGACTTCATGACCGCGCACTGGGCACACCTGCCGTATGATTTCCTCGGCCGCGTCTCCAACCGTATCATCAATGAAGTGAACGGTATTTCCCGCGTGGTGTATGACATCAGCGGCAAGCCGCCAGCAACGATTGAGTGGGAATGATTAACGGCTACCTTATAGCTAATCATATCTACTCAAATTGAAATGCAACCCTCTGTTTTTACAGAGGGTTTTTCTTTATATCACATCAACACTATTCACTCTATCTCACATTTTTTGACGGTATACCTGACGGTATTACCATTACGGTATACTCTCGTACCGTCAGAAAAATGATGCATCACGGGTGAAATGTGCTTACCGATACCAAACTCAAAAACCTGAAACCGCAGAGCAAAATGTACAAGGTCTCCGATCGCGACGGTCTGTATGTAGCCGTGCTGATCTCAGGCACCATCTCGTTTCGTTACGATTACCGCATCAACGGCCGCCGGGAGACGCTGGTTATCGGTCAGTATGGTCGTGACGGTATCACGCTGGCTGAAGCCAGGGATGAGCTGATAGCGGCTAAAAAGCTGCTGAACGCAGGCCAGTCGCCGGCTGCGGCGAAGCGTGACGGTATCAAACGGATCCGCGGCGCCGAAACATTTACGGTACATACCGACGCCTACATGAAACATGTGGTCCTGGCCGACAGCACGCGGTCTATGAAGCAATCAGTAATCGACCGGGATATTTTGCCTGTTCTTGGAAACAAAATGATGTCCGAGATAACGACCCCTATGGTGCGTGATCTTTGCGATCGCATAGTCGAGCGCGGCGGACGTGCGACGGCGGTGCAGGCGCGTGAAATCATCAGCAGCGTTTACCGGTACGCCAATGACCGCGGGCACGGGTTATTCAACCCGGCCGCAGATATCAAACCTTCAGCGATCGCCATGTTTAAACCGCGTGACCGTTGCCTGCAGCCGGAAGAAATCGGCGTGCTGTTCAGGTCACTCGATACCGTCAGCACGTTGCCAACCTTAAAACTGGCTGTGAAGCTCATCCTGATCACGATGGTGCGCAAAACCGAGTTCATCATGGCGACGTGGAAAGAGGTAGATTTCAGCAAAGGAACCTGGACGATCCCATCTGACAGGATGAAGGGGAGCCGGTCGCACGTCATCTACCTTCCGCCTCAGGCGCAGGATCTGATGGTAGGCCTGCAGATGTGCGCAGGCGGGAGTGACTATCTTCTGCCAGGGCGCTACAGCACCAGTAAGCCGTTATCCAATGCTGCTCTGAACTCAGTCATCGATCGCGCGGTTGCTGCGGCAGCGGATGCCGGAGAGAACCTGCAACCTCTAACAGTGCACGACCTGCGGCGCACAGCGAGCACGCTTTTGCATGAAGCGGGATTCCCGTCAGACTGGATAGAGAAGGCGCTGGCGCATGAACAGAAGGGCGTGAGGGCGGTTTACAACAAGGCCGAGTATTCCCGGCAGCGGGCCTACATGCTGCAGCAGTGGGCAAATATGGTTGATGCATGGATAAACGGGGAGCATTACGACCTGGTGCCGTTCTCCCCGTCTGCATTTGAAAAGTGGATGAATGAACAATAGTCCGCCCGGAGGCGGCTCATGGCTCATTGTGTAGTCTGCGAAGAATTCTCAAAGAGACCGCGTAGGAACTTAATCATCGCGTTTGCAGAATCCCGCTGCTCACGGTAGCGCGCCGCTTCTCGCTGCAGGTGAAGGATCTCACCATTCCTCTGGTTGATAATGGCGCGCGCCTCTTCGAGTTGTCGTATCAGCGAGGCCTCTTCGGCAATGTTCATGCGGCCTCCGTCTTCACTACCGGCACTGCGCAGCCTGGCAGCAACTCAACCGCCGGCGCCGTGCACTGGTTCCCCCACACATCGAAACCGTGAGACGACTGGCGGGCGAAGAGCTCAATGCGCGGGACATCGCCAAGCAGCTGCACCAGTTTCTCGCGGATAATGTCCGGTTTGCGCGAGTTCTCCAGGCGCGGCGCCGTGACGTGCTGGCAGATCGAGGCGTCCATGCGGGCCGGAAGTTTCCCGCGCACCGCAAACAGGCAGTCTTCGCTGTTCGCCCGGGTCATATGGCCCATGCCGATCGCGCTGTTCCCTTTGTGCTTGTTCGTCTTGTGCCAGGTGAATCCCTTCATGGTCATCAGGCGGAATCCCCAAGCCTCCATGACTTTCAGCGCCTCAATCGGCTGAGTCGGTACCCACCACATAGCCAGAAGGCAATCGTTGGCAGCCAGTTCCCACACAGGCAGCCGGCAGATATCCAGGTAATTCATAACTGGATATTTGAAACCGGCGCCGCGGTCACCGTCAGCGGCCTTGTCGCGGTATGCCCAAGGCGGATCCGCATAGATAAGGGTGTATTTTCCGCTCATGCTGCACCGCCTTCAACGCGCTTGAACTCGATAACCCAAACCCAGGGGTTGGCCAGCCAGTTCTCGGCGCCATAGATGGATTCCCACAGGCTTCTGAATGAGGACCGATAAAGTTGATTCATTTCGACGTAGTGGGGCATGTCCTCTGACCAAAACTGGAAAAACTCATCACGGGCTGCGTAATTCCTTGCGACTACTGTCTGGTCCCATACCTCGGTATGAACTCCCTCGCGTTGTGCGTCCTCTTCGCTGATAGCGTTCAACCGCTCAACGCGCACGTCGGTGATTTCCAGCAGAATGCGGCTGGCGGTGCGTGGCATGTGAATGGATGGCGTCCAGCGAATTTTTTTAGCCGGCGGCACGTTTTCATAAATCGACGGAACATGCTCAGGGTAATTCGCACGATAAAGTTTGAGGTCCGGTGCGCTGGCTCCAGCATCTGCCCATGTTTCACGCACCCAGATGCGATCGCCGACGGCGCCGAACGGGCATGGGTGCCAGAGGTCGCAAGCATGCTCTGCATCTTCGCTCCACGGCCATTTGCTACCGTCTTCGCGCTCACCAATTTCAGTGAACCGAGTCTGTTTCCATTTGATAGACCGCCGGGTCTGCGTCTTCCGACCGTCGAGGATGGCCCGTACCATCTCCCCGTTAAAAATCATTCCGCGTTCTTTCATGCTGCCCCCTTCTTGCTATTCAGTTGCTCAGCCACGCGCTGTGCCTTCAGCGGGTTCTGGATAACCTGGCCGCCGGGCGCCAGCCAGCCACGGCTCACGGACGAATAAACCAGCGTGATACTTCCTACGCGAATGCTGTCGTGTGGGTTAGTCATAAATCACCCCGGCGGTGGCGCAGATCCCGGCATAGCATCCCTGGCGAAGCCGGTTCCCGCGGCCAATGCACTGATCGCGGCGTATAGCTATACGGGCCCGCTCAACCTCGCCAGTGGCCGCATCCATGCACTCAAGCCAGAGGCGAGCGGCCAGGCGGTACTGGCCTTTGTTCTCGCGAGCAATAGCGCGCTGCTCGATCTCCATTGCCGCCGGCTTTACAGCGACAAGAGGGGGCGCTTTGCGCTGCGAGACATAATCCGCGTGGTATTTTTCCATCCGATTCATCGTATCCAACCCTCTCGAAAAATGACCGCCAGCAGGAACAGCCAGGCGGATACGGCGGCCAGGTACAGAAACCATCCTGACCACCTTTGCCAGTACCTCGCCAGCGACGTCACGCCGCGTTACCAACCGGGCTAAATACTCGCTGCTCAACCGGAGGCTTTTTTCCAGCAAACTCCGTTGTGCCGTTCTGCTGACGTTCGTCCAACCAGCGCTCGATCTCTTCGCTGTTCCAGGCACAGCGCTTGTCTGTGATCCAGAAACGCTTAGGGAACTCCCCGTTTTTCTCCATGCGGTCGATAGTGCTCATCGATACAGGCACCACCGCCAGCAGTTCCTTTTTGCCTAATGCACCTTTCATCGTTACCTCTCTTTTTTCAGTGCGGCGCGCCCGGCGCCGCGGTGGTGATTACATAGGGACTTCGTTCAGTTCGTCTTTGCGGATGCCGTATACATCGGTAGCTGCGTCCAGTAACTCCTGGTTACCAGCCAGGCGGTGGGCCGCGTATTTGTAGGCCTTGTCCAGTTCAGCAACGTTACGAGCCGCCATAGCCGCAGAAGAGAAGCCAGAGAGAATGTCTTCCGGTGCTCGGTCGTCAGTCTTTTTCGCCTTCTCTTCATGGTGCTGATCGGGGTGCGAATTGATCAGCTGATTCATCCCCGCAGCGGTGCTAGCCGGTGGCGTAATGTCGCGCTCAACACGCGGCGCCGTTTCCTGAAGCTCATCAGGCGTGTAGACGCCAAGCAGAACATCAGGGGCGTGCAGGCGTGCCCAGCGCTTAACGCACAGGTAAGCCAGTTGCTGACGAGGATCCTGCTCCCAGAGGGGTGAGTTGCGCACTCCGGCTTGCGCCATGCTGATGGTCAGGGTGCGAGGCTCAGATTCGCCTTTAAGGGTTGCCCACACTGTCACTGTCAGGCTCGGAGATTTGTCGGTTTTCCCGCTTACTTTTGACCAGTCGCCATCCCATTTGTAGTTCAGGCGAGTGGCCAGAAGGTTTGAGGAAGAGACAACCGCATTAACCAGTTGCGCTTCATAGCCCAGCGTGCCGTTAACCACATGGGTTTTCTGCGCCACCGCGAACGGGTTCATTCCCCACTGCGCCGCCTGCATAGTGACTGCCAGGCAATCAGCTGGCTTTCCAGCGAGGTGCGCCGGAACGGTGGCTTTGCTGTCAGCCATCAGGGTGGCAAATCGCACCAGGCGATCCATCCCTTCCGGGCTGAAGATTGCCGCGGCGGTGCCGACGGTAGCACCAGGCTGAGAAGTGATTGCGATGTCGTTGCTCATACGTACATATCCTGTTTACGTGCCCACTCAGGGCGTTTAATAATTTCAAATCCACCCCAGTCGCCTGTTTCGCGGCACTGGTGATAAGTATTCAGATCCCGGCGGTAGAGCGCATGCCCTGTGTCCACGTCCTGCGCATCCAGTTCGAACACCCGCACCGGGTAGCGGCCGCAGTCAATGGTTTCGCTCACTGCCAGGAAGAAGAATCCATGTGGATCGCCGGTGGTTTGCTGCGCGCCTTCGCGGTACATCGCGTCCTGTACGTGGTACCGGAATTCCTCAATGTGGCGCGAGAAACGCTCCATATCGGCAACCTTCTTCACGTCCAGCAGGACAGGGTGATTCTTCAGGCGCTTGTCTGGGCGTATGCGGCACAGCTCGCCAGTCTCCGGATCCGTCCAGTAGTGGGAGGCTTCGCAGAATCCTTCCGCCTCAAGCAGCCAGCGCGCTGCCGGATGTGCCATTGCGCTATCACGCATCAGTTTCAGCTTCCGGCCCTGTTCGGCGTCCATTACCGTCATGCCCATGTTCTCGACGTCTTTCAGGAAGGCTTCCTGATCTGCTTTCCCCTGGTTGGTTCTCAGGTTGAACTGCGGCGCCACGATGAAGCGCTTATCGAACTCTTCCGGCTCCAGAAGAAGGCAGTGCAGGGCAGTACCCATATCCAGCGCTTTCAGCTTTTCGGTATCGACCGGTGCTGATTTCTGCCACTGCAGAAGGGCCGGGCTCAGCGCCACCATATCCAGCTGCGATTTACTCACGCCGTCTCCGGCGTGGTAGTCCTCATTGCTGATATCGAAGTAAATTCCTGGTGTCATGCCGCGTTCCTCGCCGTATCCAGCTGGTCAGCCAGATCCCACTTGGCAATGATGCCGGTGAGTTCCCGCTGATACGCGGCCAGGCATTCTTCAAACTCAGAGCTCATCATCAGCTCTTCCAGGATCTCGCTGCGCACGCCTTTGCGCTCCAGTTCGTAGAATGGTTTTTGCAGCTGATGGAACTTGATCGCGTCGATAAGCTCGACGTGGCGCTCGTACAGCATCTGGTTAAGCTGGTAGTCGCCGTCGATGTTGTTCATGATTTTTTTCAGGTTGTTAATCTGCTGAATGTTCACTTGCTCACCCCCATACCCATTTCCGTTTTTGCTGCCAGTTTGCTGACGAACGCCCAGCTGATTGCTTCCGGCAGCGTGAGAAACTTCCAGCTCATCAGCCCGCATGCCGTAACGCAGTACCAGCCGTTAATGATTTGCCATTGCATACACACCTCACTATTACCACTTGGTAAATATCAGGGGTATGAGAAAGCCACCCGGTGGTGGATTTCTGGTAATTCAACGCCCTGCTGTTACCGTTAAGGTAATAATCTGATCAATTTATGGTTGTGTCAATAGATTTGAAGAGGAAAAATTTACCATTTTGGTAAGTGTATGAGGCGCGGGGAGTTATCCCATCAGGGGGTGACAGGTAGGTTAGAGGTTACTGGTTCTGGCTGACGATGAACTTGATGAAGGCGGCGATCTTGTTTTTCTCTTCCTGCGGCAGCCCGGCGTATTCATGGTGGTCATAGTCAATCAGACCAGCATTTCCAGGCGGCAGGATCAGCTCATATGCATCGCGGCCGAAAGCCCTGGCGATAGCCGACAGTACGCCAATGCTGGTGGAGCCTTCGCAGTTCAGGATGCGATTTACGGTCGCCTGGCCGATGCCGGCCGCTTCCGAAACCTTTTTCTCTGAGTTCAGATCCGGATGCTGTCCCATCCATACACCCAGGGTAAACGCTGCCTGCTTTTCCACACTCCATTCCTGCGGGTCGATAATCTCCGGCAGCGTCGGGGTATCTGACAGATGGTCGATATCCAGCCAGAAACGACCTTTCCCGGCGAACGACTCGATCTCGCGTGCCGCGTTGGCGCCGATATTTTTTGTCCCTCTGCTCCACCTGTTAACGAGGTTAGCTGATTTTTTGATTCTCTCGGCAAACCGGAGTTGCGTGTTATCGAAATCCTTCCGGATTATCTCATTGAGGTTGTCGCGTCTTATGTCGTAGATGCTTTTCATTTCTATTTTTTTAGCCTGAAATTGTTACCTAACTGATTAAATTTAATAGAATATTACCATAAAGGTAAACTTACCAAAAAGGTAACAGTCATTGATTTTTACACCAGATTGGTAATAATCAGGCTGTCTAAAGTTAGTCCGGGACTAAAAAAATATGAGCGATGTGCAAAAATTTGACTTCAAACGCTGCTGGCTCGACCTCTCGCCGGCTGAGCGAGAAGAGTTCGCAAGTGACGCCGGCACGACCAGCCACTACATTCAGGTTCACCTGACTGGCCGTAGAAGAATTCCACGTAAGCCTCTGTTAGAAAGACTGTTTAAAGCCTGCAAATCCCGTAAGTGGATCTCCGCAAAATCCGACCTGGTCCTCTGGTTCCACGAACGTTAATCCTCAAAACTCACCCTCGCCGCCAACCCCAGGCGGCTCCTGCCTCTCCCTGTACACCAATTTGGTAATAATTATCCAAATACGGTTGATCTTTTTTTGGCTTGCTGCAAAATTACCGTAACCACAACCAGAGTGAGGCAGGAACTATGGAGATCATTACTCGCGTCGAAGCGGCAAAGGCAGGACTAAAGCGCTACTACACCGGTAAGCAATGTAAGCACGGCCATGACAGTGAGCGATGGGTATACAACGGGCATTGTGTCGAATGCACCCTCGAGACTAACCGCCGCCGCCATGCTGAGATAAAACGGCTAATGCATGAGGCCTCAAAAGGTAATGCCGTGGAGGTGATCTGATGGCCCGCATTCGCACCATTAAGCCCGAGTTCTGGACCGATGAAGACATGGCAGAGGTATCAGAACCAGCCTGCTTGCTGGCTATTGGTCTGCTTAATTACGCAGATGATGAAGGCTATTTCAATGCAAACCCGAAGCTTATCAAAGCTGCAGTTTTCCCTATCCGAGAACCATCCGTTCCTATTCCGGTACTAATACGGGAGCTTTCCAACTGTGGTTATTTATCCATGTTTTCCACCCCTGATGGCAAGCATTTTGGGGTCATAACTAATTTCCTTAAACATCAGGTAGTGAATAAGCCAAAAGAAAGCAAAATCAAAGGTTTGCCCCTAGTACCGTATGAGTACGGTACTGATACGGTACAAGTACCATTAGGAATGGATCAGGGATCAGGGATCAGGGAAATAAAAACCCCTCTCTCTGCGCGCGAAGTAATTCAAGTCCCTCCGGTTGTCGTTGATGGTATCGGAGAGCCAATTGGCAAATTCACCATGCATGAAAACTGGAAGCCGTCAGAGGACTTTGTCATGCGTGCCAGAACATGGGGCCATGCGCTACCAGCTGACGGTTACAAGAAATCAGACCTGATCGAATTCATCACCTACTGGATGGCAGAAGGCAATGTGATGCAACACGTGCAGTGGGAGCAGAAGTTTGCCCGGCTGCTGATGAACAGGAAAAAAAGAGCGGCAGGAAAGCGCGGTGAAAGCTCTGACGATGAAGTACCATACTGGAACAGCCCTGAAGGCTGGAAGGATTTCTTATGAGTAACGTATTCGCAGCAATTCAGAATCGTGATGCCGGCGCCCTGGCTCGCATGATGGGTCCGGACAATCACCAGGCTCAGCAAGACAATGTTGTGAATATCAGCGCAGAGAGACTTGTCGATGCCCTGTTTAAACAGCTCAAGCAACTGTTTCCGGCAGCAGAGCAGACCAACCTTAAGACCGCACAGCAGGAGACCGACGCTAAGCGCCAGTGGATCGCCGCTTTCGCCGAAGGTGGTATCCGTACCCGCGAGCAGGTATCAGCAGGAATGCGCCATGCCCGTGCCAGTGAATCACCGTTCTGGCCGTCACCAGGTCAATTCATCAAGTGGTGCAAAGACAGCAAGATGGTGCTTGGCGTGAGCATCGAAGATGTGATGGGGGAGTTTCACCGCTACGCCAAGGAGAAAAGCCTACAGCCTGGCGGACCAGAACAATTCCCGTGGCGCCACCCTGTCATGTACTGGATTGTGTGCGATACCAGGCGCGCGATGTACCAGCGTCAGTTAAGTGAGATTGAGGTTGAGAAACATGCGCGTAAGCTTCTTGACGAATGGGCATCAAAGGTCGCGGCAGGTCATCAGATACCTGATCCGATTCTGAGCATCCAGTCGAAGCCAGAGCCTATAAGCACCCCTCCAGACCCCGGTGGCAATACCTACCATCCACCAGGTCGAAGCTTCGGATGCATGCCTAACGCGGCGACACTCGGAGGTATAACCCCGGCACAGTGGCTGATGGAGGAATACCGGCGAGGGAAGGCAGCAGGACTCATCAAGTAATACCGGCGCGGAAGCGCGTTTTTTTACGCCTTAATGTTTACCAAAAGGGTGATAAAATATGCGCAAGACTATTGATATTGATCCGTTTATGGTTATAAATTACCAATAAGGTAAAAATCATGCGAAAGACACTACAGGCACTTGGCCGGCTTAAAGCGGGCCAGATGAACAAAACCGAAACCGCCTACGCGCAACAGCTTGAACTGCGTAAGCGCTACGGGGAAATCGCCTGGTACCGGTTCGAAGGCATCAAGCTGCGTCTGGCTGACAACACGTTCTACACGCCTGACTTCGCCGTGATGCTGGCAAACGGCCAACTGGAAATGCACGAAGTTAAGGGGGGTTACTGGACCGAAGATGCCAGGGTGAAAACCAAAGTCGCCGCCGACCAGTACCCATTCCGGATCATCGGAGTAACGAAGCTCCCGGCAAAAGCCGGCGGCGGGTGGAAGGTCGAAGAGTTCTAAAACAACGATCTTCATTGATATCAATTGAATCAATAAGTTAAACGGGTAAGCGGGGGTAAGTATGGATTTTGATTTCGTGAATTACAGCCGGCGTTCTCTGCTGCTGTTCGTGATGGTGGCAAACATCATTGGTTGGGTGGCAATCATCGCCGTCCTGTATGTAGCTTATCTGGCGATCGAGTGGGTGACAGCATGAACATCTCAACAGTAAACGAGCTCATTCGATCGCTGGAGTCGGCAGGCGAGCTGTCGATCAGAGAGCAGAAGTTCCTGAAGCTGGCGAAAGAGTTTCGCATTTGCAGCGCTTCACTGGATGCCGCCATAAAAACCGGGAATGTGCTGGCAGACCAAAATTCTCAGCTGGCTGCGGAGAATGCGGCGCTCAAATCGGCTGTTGATCATACGATTGAATGGATAGAAAGCACTAACGGCGACCCTTGCGATGTAGTCATTCTTAAAGGCATCAGAACCCCCGCCACCGATCGCATCGTAGCCGAAGCCGAGGCGCGCGGAGTTGAGAAGTTCGCGGCAAAACTTCGAATTCCTGGTGATGACCAGTTTTTTGACGCTTTAGCAAAAGGGGTTGCTCTTGCTGCTGACGCATTCGCCAAGCAGCTGCGCGAGGGGGCCAAATGAGCAACTTTGATACTTCATCGCAAGTTAAGGCTCGCAAGTTACATCGCTGCTGTGAGTGTCACGGCGCTATCAATCCAGGCGATACCTACGAGAAAGCGTTTATTGTCCAGGATGGCGATGCCAGCAACTTCAAGACGTGCCAGAAATGCGCAGAAGCGCGTGACTGGCTGCTTAACGAAACTGATTGGCCTGACGATATCGACGGCGAAGGGCATTCGTATTTCTTCACGATGCTGCGTGACCACCTCCGTGAGCAAGGCCGTGAAGGCGACCGCAAATACGCATTTCGCGCATATCGGCTTGTCGTCCTGATGGATAAGCGCCGTATGGCTTATGCCAACGCATACAACGCGGAGACCGTGAAAATCCGCGATTCTCTTGCTCAAGGAGTCTCAGCATGACAACTGATATCACTATACTGGTGCAGCGTTTGAAAGTGGCAGCAAAGAATGGATGTTGCCACACCCTCTTTCCGGATGATTGTCAGGCACTGGTAGAGGCGCTGGAGAAGGCGCAGCGCGCCAACGCCGCTCAGGATGACCATATCAACCAGCAGCAGGACCGTATTGATCAACTGGAAAAAGGCCATCAGGAAGCCGCAAAGCAAATCAACTCATGGCGTCGGATGGCGAAGCAGAATATCGCTGAGCGTGAAAAGGATATAGCTGAACTGGATGCTGCCCGCCAGCGCATAGCCGAGCTGGAGTCCCGCGCCGTCACTGTAGAAAACCTGCAGGAGAGCGCCTACAGAGCTGGCTTAACTGCTGGCTGGAATCTCGGGCTGGCTAATAACAACGACGGTTTCAATAAATGCCTGGCTGCTCATGCCGCTGGCATCAAGGTGGAGGCTGAGTGATGTTCAAAATCGAAAGTTCCGAGCATCGCCTGAAGCGCGTTCTCAAAGAGAACGCCGGTAAATTCACCATCGACGAAGACGGCGGTATCCATACCAACTGGCAGCATCCAGAAGTGCAGGAAACCATGCGCAGGCACTTTGAGGCGCTCAGCAAAATTAAGGTGGACCGGAAATGAGCGAATTTTCACGAGAAACACTACTCAACATTATCGAGACTGACCATGTGCAATGCGGTGAGGCTTCGGCATTGGCCCGCATGGCGCTGGCCGCAATGGACAGCAGCGAGTCGGTTGAACTGCCTCTTGACTACCTGCAGGGACACAAAGACGGTCTGGAGTGGGCCGCTCGACTGGCAGAAGCCAATCACCCTGACACCGGAGACTGGCTTTACGATGACCCTATCGAGCTGGCAAAAGCCATTCGCAAAGGTCCAGATATGCCGCCAGTGCAGCCGGTAGCGGACAGCGAGCCGGATCGCAATCCTGTGCTGGCGTATGCCGACAGTTATCGTGATATGGCGAAACAAGGCGTCGAGTCAGTCCCAATATGGAGCGTCATTACCGACCTCGAGCGAAACATTGCTCCGCTCTATCGTCACGCTCAGCCAGTGCCGGTAGTGCCGAAGTCCATCAGCGTTCGGCAGGCCATTTCTGCTCTTGAGAGCGCAGGTGCAGTAACAACAATCGGTCAGGCGTACAAAATGGGCTGGAACGCCTGCCGCGCCGCCATGCTCGCAGCTGCCCCGCAGGAGCCAAATCCATGAATGAGGGAATGCGACAGCACCGCGCTTTCGTGCTGAGTTGTTTGCTGGCAAGAGCTAAGGGCAGAACGGCGCAGGAGGTTAAAGGTGGGTGACGTCAAAAGCAAAATCATGCAGGTGATGACTGATGCTGCTGCGCTGCAGGATGCGACACTGGGGAGCGGATACCCTTTCCGCATGGCTACCTGGAATATCCGATGCGCGATGGAGCGCAAATTCCCCGGGGTGGAGTGGAAAAGCGCAGACCTGCGCAAAGCGCTCATCGAGCTGGCGAAGGATGGGCTGGTATCCAAATGTCCCTACGAGAGCCGCATTGGTCAGGCCGTCTGGCGCTTGGAGGTGAAATGATGAATTCACGTCAGCGATACCGAATGACATATCTTAAATGGTATGTAGAGTCCGCAAGGGACTTGCTGAACCGAAGAATGCTGGAAGATGCTGCGTATGGTGTTGTTTGTTTGCTGTTCCTTATCACATGGCCAGTGTCGCTGCCAATCATCACGGCAATCAGGATGTTGGTCATCAAGCGCAAACTGCGCAAAGAGTACGGGCACGATGAGTTGATGAGGGACGACTGATGCCTAAATCCCCCGCAGAACGCAAAGCCGCGCAGCGCGCTCGGCAGTCCGCCGCCGGTGAGCGCAAAATTGAACTGGTGCTGGATAAGCAGGAGCAGGAAATGCTGGCGCGGAACTGCGCCGCCCGGCGCCCTGGTCGCGATCCCTATGAAATGGCCGAGTACATCGCGCTGCTGATCCGCCAGGATGATGCACGCGTGCGCGGGCGTATAAAATCGATCAGCAGAAAACGTTGCGGTAAGTGCGGCGAGAGAGTTCCAGTTAATTCATGCCCGTGTAATGGTGACTCGCAATGCTGGGTGACTAAAGGCTGGC